>JGI20166J26741_10676670_pt1 | contig 15356 bp, 14 predicted proteins | sample TergutCu122P5_FD_26741 | JGI IMG/M metagenome (IMG submission 26741)
TTTTTTTGGGGGGGGGGATGTGTGTTTTGATTTTCTCTACAATTTTGTCTGAAACATTTATAACCCTAAGAATTCAGCAAGATATAATAAATGCATGTATGTCTTCATGTAAAGCACCTGTTTTTCTCAACAGATTTTAATGAAACTTGAATTTGACAGGTTTTTTAAAAATACTCAAATATCGTATTTCATAAAAATCCATCTAGTGGGAGCCAAGTTGTTCCATGTGGATGGACAGACAGACGTGATGAACTAAGTCACTTTTTGCAGTTTTGAGAATGTGCCTAAAAGAATGAGACAAGGCACAGCACTAGGCAATATGGATGACATTCTTTTTTCAGGAAATTGTATTGATTTGTTGTGGTTTTATAGTTGTAAAGGCAACTTCCAGTTCATCTAGTGCTTCCACTATGTTGTCATCACAGACCCCACTATTTAGCATAAACTCAGTTACAGCCATTATTATCAACATTTCTTTATCTGAAAGAGGGGGAGATTTAGGAAGCAGTTAAATCTGAATGCCCTCCCTCTCATTTTCTTCTTGTGCAGTGGCAACTGCCTAATTATACCTGCCATGCCAAAAGTTGCATCCACATACTCCAAATTGCTTGACAATCCATTATAATTTTCTTGTGAAAAGTATCTTTAGGCTTTTAATTCCATCTATATCCAAGTTAAAAGCATGGATCAGATGGTCTTTCTACTTCACCCCACCACAATCACATGCCCTTACAGACCAGAATGTACTTGATTATACAAAATTTGTGAAGATGCTTATGTTAACAGGCACTTGTCTCCAGAAGCAGTTACACTACATAATCTTCACTCCATCTCTTAATTCCTGATTATGCACATCCATGTGTGACACCACAGTTTCAGAAAAATGAGTATGGCAGTGCACTATTTTTTCTAGCATGGCTCTGACATAAAGCTATGAATAATTCAACATTCTCAGCATCTTCACCATTATTTAAAGGTGTTCTTGCACTTCACACAACTTCTACTCACAATCAAACACTTACTTGGGACTATCCTTTACAAGCACAAGTCCTGTCCACCATATGCTGTTATGGGCTAGTTCTGAACACAGGTGAGCCAATGAACATTTTGTATATAATAATACCTCTTTTACTTTTAAAATGACAAAGCCTTTTCAGGATACTGAAAGTTCTCAGTCTTCAGGCATACCATATACTGATTGATCTGCATTGATCATTGGTCTTGTAAGTGATGATTCTTCACAAAACCACTCAAAGCATACAAATTCAAAATTTTCACTCTCAACTGCAAATGTGTTTCTGTACACTGATCTTTCATCATACAAAATAGGTGATTGTCATCGCTTTGTTCTTGCAATGGTTAACAATGTTGATGTTTGTGCTTATTTCCTTCTTATTTTTCTATTACACAAGACATATTACTTCAAGCTGCACATTCAAGTCTTGGCACTTCTGTTTCATGACCAAAACTGGAGATGAACACGAAATTCAACACACAGAGTATCACATGAACATTTCAACTCCTATTTCTAACCAAGTAACTTTGAAGTCCTTCTTACTGAGGTTTATATTTTTCCTTGCTTTCTACCACAAATTCTCCAGTATCTTTGATATCTAACACTACTAATCAATGCTGCTGTTTGCCCTGCCTCAACAACATGCAGAAACAATGAAACAACATTTACTGTAAAATAAACTGCAGTTCACAGTATAGCATGCAACTTGAAGTAGCAGGGGTGCTGAACCTACTTTGGTGTATTATAAAGACTGAACTAACACTGAATTAATAAGGTTTTCCTGTACACATTGAGGTAACTTGGAAGAATCCGTATCACATTACACAGACAACTATATTTTACTAACCTCCAACAGGCAGTCTAGGAGAACCAGTAACAAACTGGACGAACAGCCTCTGTTCTTCATGGTCATACAGACTGAGGATTTCAAAGAGAAAGCGAATGGCACGTGAATCAGGTGTGTAGCCATGATCAGGACGGCAACATTCCATTAATGTTTTAACATCCCAGCCACCTGAACTGCCTCCTGCTGCCAATCCACCACCACAAAAAACAGCCTCCAGTTCCTCTGGGTAGAACATCTGCAGGTGTGACAGTGGAAATACTGTCTCAAAACCTTCCCGGAAAGCTTCCATCTGACGTGATACGCCTTCCATCAGGAACCAATAGCACACCAACTAATTTTCAAAATAAAATAAAAAATTCCAGACATTTCTTAGAAAACTCCTTTGTTTTCTTCAATCACATGAAGCTGATATATAAACATATACTGTTGTCTTTTAAAATATAAATAAAACTATAAAAATAAAAATCACTGTACAAGGGAAAGATTAATATGTGTGTGTGATGGTAAGTCTCAAAGTTTTATTACTGGCTGTTCTGGTTTCTGCACATTTAACTCAGCAAAGGAATACATGTCTAAGATGGGAATGCCTGTAAAACTGACTTGTTACGCCAACATAAAAACTAGTAGGACCAAAATGTGAAAAGTGTAGGAGATTGGAAGGAGTACAGATCACAAGAAGTATAATTCTGAACAAAATGAACTTATTAAACAGGGAAAAATAAGCCGCTTTTACAATTGCTTGACGTTTCTTTTCTTCCCTCTCCATGACTCTCACTTCAACTTTCTCCTACATACTCATACATCACAGCAACTTCACCTTCACATGACAATGATACTAAAGTACCGGAAACAGAAAGAGCACCATGGTGGTGCCATATTTCTGCTGAACATCAATTTAAGGGTAGGCAGTTCTAAAACTTACAAACACTCCACAGTGGCTTTCACCTGCAAGAAGTATTATTCTGCTAGCATGTGATCACTGTGGAGCTGATTCCTGATTACTTCGTCAACTGGTATATTAATGAAAAGACAAACGTCCTCAAAACTGATTATGGCATCTAGAATTTACAGACTTACAGATTTCAATACCCATATATAGGGGTGATGAGTTTAGTCCATATACCACATAATCTTAAGAATGCACTGTGTTTGCAATACAAGCAAAATATGGTGACAATTCCTCTGCAACAGTGCCTTCAATAACAAAGAAATGTAAACCCCATTTAGCTCCTTGTTATTAAAACTAACAATTTACGCATACAAAGTATATATAAGAAATATAAAATCTTGCCTCCTACATGTTTAGGCTGTCGTCACCATCATCTTCGCGGGGGGGGGCCTAAAACATGTACAATTTAAAACCTAATAAAGCCAGTTATACATGTGTGTGTGTATAAACTGGCTTCATTATGTTTGAGACATTGCTCCCTGAAGATGGCAGTCAACCGCCAAAACACGCAGAAGCAAAGACTGAATTTTTCTTATACATAATTTGCATGTGTGAACATTTGGCTTTAACAGTAAGAATCCTATTACATTGCACAGAATAAACAATATCAAAATAGCCTGTCTTGCTGTTTGAGTACCCAAAATGGTGTGACGCTGATACTGGTAAATTTCTTCCAAGTGCAAAAATTAGGTGTGCCCTATCAGACTACATTTCTAGATTCTAATGACCTGCACAGTGCCAATCAATGTGATGGAAAACTACATATATATATATTTTTTTTTTATCTTTTCAATTACTGAATACTCATATCCTCCTTTCTCTCTGCAGTTCCACGCAGATCAAAATGAAGATTGTCAAGACTACCTGAACATTATATGTACATAGCACATACAAATATGTCGTAAAACAAAACATTCCAGACAGTGTGTACTTAGTGCACTAACCTTTGTATACTGCTCTATGTTATGCACAGTAAGGGAGATGTCCTTCCCTCCCTTACGGAGCTCAATGCCCCCATGACCAGGCAAAGTGAAGTCAAGGCCCAGGTCCTGTATGGGACAACCATCCAATTCTAATTTCTCAGCCCACTTCTTACGCTGACTAGCAGTCAAATCAGGATCTCTGTCAATCTGATCTTTGAGGCGCTGAACACTCTGAAGGCGACACAATGTGCGGTGCACTTCTGGACAAACATGTGCCAAATCTGGAAGAGACAGTGTGGACTCCTGGCCCAGCAGCCACCGGTAGAACACCACACTGAATGGCAGGTCAAGCTGTAAAACAAACTCAGCTTACTACACAAAATAAAAAGTGTAAATTTCTTTGCCTGAGCCTCATTTGCATAGTTCTGCCACAGACACCAGCACACTGTAATAAGTTACGATGTTAACAAAGTTAAGCGCCTTGTTTTGGAAGAGTACTTAATTGTTTAGGAATAATACCTAAACAATTAAGTACTCTTCCAAAACAAGGCATGTGTAAACTACACATTTATTTGGCCAAATATACTGATTATTCAATACAGTAATCCTGGACTGCTATCCTAGATATGCCAATGTAGACTACTTCAAAGATCCTTGTCTTCAACTTCAAAGTGAAGCAACAGAATTCGTATTAGCACCGTGAAAGCCTCGTATCTACTGCAACATTTTATCTCGTATGTATGATAAAAATGTGCGGCAGTACATGTTTATTTTAAGGCTGGACATCCCTGTTGTGCTTTCCAGACCAATGGTTATGTAACGACATAGCTGACACAACCAAGTTTTTAAGTGTTTAAAATAAAGTGACATGTTTCAACCTTTCAGGTCATCATCAAGCTAACACATGCAATTTAAGACATAAAAGAGAAATAAAAAAAATCCTTCTTAACATTTTTAACTACCCTTAAAATGTAAATATGGATAGCAGTTCGTAAAACCTGAGATCTCAATTTCCAAATAGCAATGTATTTTTGTATGTCTCTTTTATGTCTGACATTGCATGTGTTAAACCGATGATGACCTGAAAGGCCGATGGCTTTATTATACACTTAAAACTTTGCTGTGTCAACTATTTCCTTATATAAACAACAGTACATGTTCGCATTTGTAGGGGAACTTCAAGTAACAAATATCAATTTCCAAAATACAACACAAGGTTCTTAAAACCATGCCATTTCCAGAGCTTTACAAATTTATGCAAATTCCCATATAAATGAAGAAGAATAAAAAATGTGTGTCTATACACAAATGAGGATGCCATGTCTAAAAGGTATGCAAATTCCCCTTTCAAAAATTGTTTTTGTAGTACAACAGGGTGGGCAACATTCATGGCAAATAAACAGTTCATGTACGCTGATATCACACTGTACTTACCATTCGAGAGTCCATTACAGCTTTGGCCATAAACTTGCCAAGAAAGCGGAATTTACTCTTAACTTTGGCAACATGATTAGACTTGGCTGTACGTCCAAGTGGGGAAGGGAAAAGGCCAACTGCAGAATGAATGTAGCTAGTGGCTACTCCTGATGCACCCATGTTCTGTGAAGTGGACCGCTCACCATGCCATAGGTCCAAGTCTGCACGCTGCATCTCCCTTGACACCAGTGCATAGAACTCCAATGTTGGACCCAAGCCAGTTCCAACCTGACACCAAACAGTGGATTCAGAATTACAAGCAATCCAACATTTCATATGCCTCCCAAGTTACCGAGGTTAATCAAGTGAGATAAGATGCATGATGACAATGCAGAAACAAGGTACTTCTATGAACAGCTGTGAATTACATGAAAAAATCAAAGATCACAAACAAGTCCACATTCAAGTAACTTCTATATTTTAAATGTTAAATGCATATACACTATAATTATATTACAAAAAAGTCTCCAGAAACACAGAAAATGAATCTTAAATACAACTGTTCCCATAATCACAGAAATCGATCACTGGAATTTTCACTCTCTGCACGCAAGACACACAAGAACCATACGTACAGTGCCAACCTCAGAATACTGCAGCAACTGGTTATCAGAAACAACAGTATTATAGGATATTATAACAGAACACACACGAAGCTGTTGAACATAACCTACCGTTTATATTAGGTGGACACAATAACCACAGCAGAATCCTCACTTAGTGTTATTTTTATGTATGCCTCTATGGAAACATCTCCACCATGTGTGATGAATTATCTTAAAATCTCAGCATTCCCAAGATAAAACATAACCTGGTGTTTCAATGTCTCATTCAACAGTATATAACACAAACAGCTAAGTGGAAGTACTGGCTCTTGGTAACGGAAGACTTCACGCATTTACATATTCCCTTCTGAACTGTATCTTAGAATAACTTCAAACGTACTTCACGGAAGAAAACAGTGGACACATTTAACTTTAGTGGACATGGCATTACGTAAGGTTTATCGAAATTTTTGGGATTAATGAGATATATAATTTTTGGCCTAGTGTGTAGCATGCAATATGAAAGCAGTGTCAACATGCAACACAATATATATGCCACAACAGTACATTATATGTATTGTACTGTTGTGGCATATTTCCTTAGCTAAACTAAAAAGCCGTATATCATTCCATTTTAAGAGAGTGTTTTAATGGTGGTTTTATGTCACCTGCAACAATAAAGCATACTGAAGTCTTCGTGTGAAGTGCCCAATATCAAATTTCACATAAATCCATCAAGTGGGAACAGTGCTGATATATGTAGACAGACAGATGAACTAACAGTCTGATAACAATTCACTCAAGAAAGCACTTTCATGGTGATTTAATGTTACTGACAACAGGAAGAAATACTTAGGTCTTCATGTAAAATGACCAACATTTCTGTCTGACTTTTAACCAAATTTGGATTTTGCCAAAATTTTCACAAAAGTTCTATTATTAATTTCACAGAAATCCATCCAGGGCAGGTGCAATGGTACATGGGGACAAATGGACAGGCAGATGGATATGATGAAGGCAATAGGTGCTTTACACGATTATGTGAACGTGCCTAATATCTAACAGCTAAATACAATGGCCAATCTGAAAATGACACTGTCAAAATATGCTACCCTGTTACAATTTTATTTCATCACATTCTGTTTTTATTTTCATAAGCTGGCAAAACTACAAACAAATTACAATCTCTAATCACATGTTACCTCATCATGGTATTGGACTTCTAACAAGGCCCTTGATGTAGCTAATTCTTGCATCAAATGTTCAGCTTGTTTAAGAATATCTTCTCGAGAAATGACACGTTTCCTTCTGTCCAACCTAGGCGTTACCCGTTCTGTTGAATCTGAACTGCTCAGCTCTGGAGTTGACTCCAGTAAGCGCTGCAGAGCACGATCACGGTCAAAGGATGTTGCATAGAACAGCAGTTGACGTGTTTCAAATGGGAACAGGAAAGGGCTGAAATTACACAATACATCACAGTAAGAAAGAGAATACATTCTCTCACCATTAAAAACTGTACCTTATTATGTAACAGTTTCATCTGCTGACAAGGTAAATCCGACTGTCTTGCAACAGGCTTCCAAACATGTGTTTTGGCCAGTCTTAGTATAATTAAATATAAAATAAAACTTGCATACGGTAACACTGCCTTACAACAAGTCTCATAAAAATCTGATACATTCATGGTAGAAGTCCCAGGCAACAAATATGGTCAATAATAGAAAGTTCATTTTACAAATAATTTTTTATGTACAGTCAATTTAAATATGTTCAGCATAAATATATTCTTTGGTTTCAATGAAAGTACTTCTCCAGAATGTCTACTGCAATGAGTATGTTTCATTTATAATACATGTATGTACACGTATCTGCCATAATTTTTTAATCTTTATAAGTCAAACAAATAAAACAGACAACAGAGTGCTCTTCTGAAAGCATGAACAGTGTGAGAGAGAGAAAATAAGAGCCGTTGTCTCCTACACCCTCAAATACATACCTAGGAGCACAATGTTCCCTGACCATGACTGGCCTCGTACAGGACAATCAGCATGACAGCACACACCAAATAAAATGCAAAGGGCATCATCATACAGGGTCAGTATAACATACTGGAGTGCCCCATACAGAAAAGTCCATTTTATTTTATTCCATTTCATTTTATATATTTCATATATGCTGCTGGGTACATCTCCCAGTTGAACAAACAGGAAGGCCAGATCACCTACCATTCACATAGCAACAGCAAACAAATTGAAACTGCAGACAACTGTTGCTAGGTGAATATAGGAAATGCTGACTTAGGTTGAGAAGCATGGCGTAGCTTGGTAAAGCGGTGGTACAAAGTCTTTGTTGAACCTTTGGCAGCGGCAGACGTATGGGGAGTGGAGAGAAAGTAAATTTACAAGATGTGGGCTCTATTGCTAATTATTTTGCCAGGTAAGCATCATTGTTGTTTGGTGCCAAATTTAAGTGTGTGAAATGATTAGGGTTATATTTGGTTTCATTTGGTTGCTTTTATAAGTTCACATTCCAAATTGATTGGTTGGGGAATAGAAGGAAGGAAATATGTGACAGCAGGAGGTGATCAGGCTTTCCTTGTGGTAGTTCTTTAGTAGAAGTTTATGAATCATGATTGGTGAACTAATTTTTTCTGTTGTACTATACAAGTATCCAGGTTAATGTACTTCGATGTAGTGTTGTAGAATATATATTCTATATTATATATATGTCATGGTGTTGTCCAAAGTGGTGGCAGTGTATCCTTTTTAGGTAATGGTATGTCGGTGGTAGGATGGCCACCACACCCCATTACAATACTCACCACACAGCAGCTATCTGTTGAAGCCACGATGGCAAGTTACCCGTCATGATAACGAGTGGATCTTGAAGCTGTCGACTTGCTTTCGCAGCAATCTTGCTGTTCACAAACTCCTACAAACACCAACAAAACATGTCACAAGTTTTCATTCTTTTTGTAGCTACATACGCATGCCTGACTTTTTTAAGTCATGGTGATTCAGAACTAGATTTATTGAACATCCTAGGTGTAATATCTAAGTACGGTTTTTAGATAATTAAATTTCAAACATGAGATTTAGAAAAACAAAAAGAAATATTAAGATGTATGAATTTTATTAACAGCAATTTATGATAGCATGAAGAGCAATATTATATGCACATGCTATTCAGCTGCTCCCATGTAACTAAAGAAATACCCTTGGTGATGCATAAAGAACTTTAAAAAACAAGGTGTATACTAAACGAAAACTTTCACTGACACACTGTTGCATATGGTGATCATTAACAAATACACCCAATATTAAAAAAGATTTGAACCAGGTACTTCCCAAACATAAACTAAACATTTTCCCACTGAACTGCATCTGCTTTGGATGGCAGCCAGAATCATTATAAAAACACTTGTACATAACTGTGAGTGTAAGCATCACTATTCATACTTTCAGTGACTGATAAAGCAAGTAATTCAACCTGTACTCCAAGGATTTAACCTCCAGACTTTCAAAATGTAAGATAGACAAGTTCACAGGAAACCCTTAAATCCACTATACACACCTGCTGACTCAGGATAGGCACGTATTCCACACCAGGATACAGAGTGCCCCAGTATCTGTTGAGAGCATGGAGCACTCGCAATAGGCACAGAACTTCCAGTGACGCATCTTGTATTGAAACTGTATCTGGAAGTTGTGAACTAAGAAATGGTTGCAATGGTGACTGTAGCGGTGGAACTACACCTTCTAAAGAACAAAAATGCCTTATCAGTTGAAGTCCATATTTTTCATACAACATACAGTGAACCTCTGTCCACCTTTTATGAAATTCCACATTTAGTGGATGGAATTGTTGCTTGGAGACAAGTAGTGCAGGATAGGGATGGATGGAAGAGAGCACTAGGGAGGCAATTATCCTGCTTGGATAGAGGAGTCCCAGGGAGAAAAAAAAAAATACTTAATACTTCTTACGGCCAAAAAAGACAGCATACTATTTTTCCATATTTAGTATGGTATGATTAACTGAATAATCTGCATTGCATGCAAGGAATTCTCAACCTTCCAAAACTTATATATCAATTCAGTGTAGATGTGATTAAAATAATCACTATTCACTCTTCTTTCTGCTGGAAATTGTTACAGCACAACTACAGTCTTTGGTATCAATGCTGGACTGTTCTCTTAGTGTTTATGTCATGTCATCTATTCATTTCAGAGATTTGACATTACTGATTATGCAACTGTATATATATCTGTGTAGAAACATTTAACTATCACTAATTATGTCAACAAATTATTGTAGCCTAATCATAATTATACACAGAAGTCTTGTAAGGAGGTGAAAGTTTGTGATGAAGTTCTTCAAAGCCACAATTTAGTAAAAACCACAATGTTATGTAAAAGACACCTCTATATAGAGATTAATTAAACAGGCATCTCTCTGTACCTAGCAAATTTATACATCATATCCAGCATGGCAAGCACCCTGTTTGTGTACAAATTAATATGATTAGTTAAACTTTAATTTTCCATCCCAATAACATCAGTATACTTATTAACTCCAGAGAATTATGAGAAATTTAAAACTGGTACCGACTATCATGAAACAGTCCTTCTTGAGAAGCTCAACACCTGCTTAGACTCAAGAAATTTTCCACTCCTTATGAATCTTTATGGCTATTTCTGGACTGTGTGTTCACAGAGTCCAATCCTACACCAAATGAATCCAAGCTATGTTCTCCCACCTATTTCCCTTCAGATTTTTAACCAGAACTGTGTATGCATTCTTCATCTCTTCTTTAAAATTTAAAGTTATTACACAGTATAATATTAAATGAGTTCACATCATTATGGCTTAGAGGTTATAAATGCAATCTGGAGACATTCTGAGTAAGGATTTGACTGGCACATCTGTAGAATTTATACACAATTCCATCTGTCTAATTCTGGCCAGGTGAGAAGTGTAGTTTTCCCACTAACTATGAAAGGAGACTGTGCTACTCACTTCCAGTCCTGTACTTTACAGAAGTGGAACATATGACAAAAGATTCTGAACCTAAATTTGGAATTGTCTTTATCATATTCCTTCAGCGCAAATGTGTGAAAAATAAATTATTTTCACCATTTTCCCACTCCATTTCTAAAATTTGTATTTATATCTTTCTCATTTTAAACGGAATGTCAAGATTTATAGTAGGCATACATAAAGTTTCCGAATAAATTCTGGCAACACTTTTTCACATCATAAATCAAAGACAAACCTTTCCCATACAGGAGCATACCACAAGTAAGACAAAAGTAATACAGATGTCTCAAATGTTAGTTAAGTACAGGCAAATGTTACCTCATATATGAAACAAATTCAGAGTTCTTCAATCACAACAAACATGTTATTTGCAAGAATTAAAATTCTGAGTAAGACAACGGAAGGGGCACAAAGGGCCCATCAATTAAGGCCTATGTGCATTGGAACCGTAAGGTCTCGAAACCAATTGTCAATCAATCAATCAATCAACCAATCAAGACAACGGAAATGGAATCGAATATGACAGTGAAAAGTAAATTAAGAGAAAATTTTTATCAAATGGGACCAAAAAGTTCACATAAAAGCCTGATGCATCTGAATGAGCTCCCAGCAAGTACTTTTTAATAGAAACTGTGTATAAGGACTTGTGTGTCCAGGTGCCAAACTGTTACACTGAAGTACGTGGCAGAATAAAACAGTTACCATTCCAGAGGTCATCCCCTTTACGACTGCGGGAGTTGAGCTTTGTACTGGTGCCCTTGCCTTTCCGGCCAGGTGTACAGCTGGATCCTGGTTTACTGCTCAGATTGTTCTCCTCTTCAGGAACTGGCCTGCAAAACCATGAAAAATTACAGGTTTTCAGTCTTAGAACATAAATAACAAAAATCTATGGCAGCTTGTATGCTTTAGGTAGAAAAGTCATTAAGATAAATGGTATGGTCCAAATATAAAAATAACTTTTTACTATTAAAAAACCAACTATTTGCACATACGAAGCATATAGGATATATACGTATGACTTTCCATCCTACATGTTTTGGCAGTCGACCGAGGCAACTGTGAATGTTTCGTAACATGGCCATTGTGTACGGTGAGGATTTGCTAGCATCTTGCCCAAATCCTAAGCTGGAGGACCACCCCTTGCTGGCTGTCCATGACTCATTATTCAATATATCCGCAGCTACCCTCCATATTGGAGGCCGTTCCTCCATTCACAACCTGGCGACATGCCATGTCACGGTGACAGGGACCCACTTATCATGTGTACAGTACTTAAAATTTATTATTGTCTTGATTTACGATGTAATTATGGGGATAAGCACTTCATATCCTAGTATGCATTGTACTCTTGTTGATATTACAGAATGTGGCACAGCATCATGTGTATATGCAGACAATTACTTGCTGAATTACACAGCTATAATATATTGTATTATATTGTTATATTACATTATATTATAGCTGCATAATTCAACAAGTCAAAATCTACATATGTACAGGACGCTGTGCCACACTTGTAATATCAAGAAGAGTAAAAATATCACTACAACGTAAATACAATATTGCAGAAAAGCACATGTTAATCCATGAAGTGCCATTACATATGTTCATGTTGGTGTGTGGTGTACTATGAGTGCAACTAGAATTATTGTGCCCATTCCATGCACCCCACAAGTCATACATCCACACCAATATATTACACACTTCCTGGTACCATTTTTTGAACACCTGTCTGATTATGAAAGAATCTATGACATTTTTCGGCAATGTAGTCCACAGCTCACACCACAAACAATTCTATGCATTGTTTACAGAGTGCTGTTTGTGAAATAATAATGGAATAATATGCAGGGGATTGTGGTTTCCTCATTCACCAGATACGAACCTGTGAAATTTTTATCTGTGAAGCATGTTAAAGGATAAATTGTGTACTAATTATCACTGCAGAAAGACAATATGAAAGGAAAATCAGAATGTAGTGTCTTCAATTTCAGCGTGAGAAATTGGACGTGTAACGAACACATTGGTTACATGTGATATATTTCTGCGACGTAAAGGAATCCATTTCCAGCACCTTCCTTAAATACAGCCAGTAAAAACTTACTAATAACGGCAATAATTTGAAGTAAAATGCATGAATCTTGATTCATGGTCCTTCTAAAAATTTAAAACTTAAAGGGTTTGTCTCTTTGTGCTAAAGGTCACCTTTTATTTCCACATACAAGCAAATACCAGTTAAATATGTAGGATAGTTTAAAATTATGTGACAAAACCCATTCACTCTCAGAAACCTTATATATAATAATATTAAACAGCACAAGTTTGTGTGTATCCTGTCACAATACTTACTTGTAGTAGATGGTATGAGTTTGGACCCATACACCAGAGTTGCCTAAAGGAGCTTCATTGTCAGTATCTGTCTCTGACTGGTCATTGCCAGCAGGACTGAACTGACGAACAGCCTGGTACACAGTCATATTGTATGGTAGGGGCTGATCCCCTATGAGGAACTGCAATCTGTGGCGAGCTGTGCCTTGGCTTATCACAACAGCAGCCTGGTAACATGAATTAAATTATGTAAGTACAAAATGACTATTAAGCCAGTCTTATGCAACTACCACCACTGAGTTCCATCAATATCTCTGTATCATTTCACAATATGATGGAACAATAAACCACCTCCCTTACCTGGCATCTCTTGACCCATCTCACTTGGTCTCAATTTATCATAGAAACTGTATGGTAGAGTTTCTTATAAGAATGAATACACTCCACATATTCCTTGGTCTTAACTCCAACTTCAATGCATACAAGTTAGTAGCATACTTTTTTTTAAACAAAATTTTGTGTGCCTCATTCAGTGGCATTTGGTGTGTGTGAAAAACAGTAAACAAACAACTCTTCTTCAACCCTCTGAATCATGAAGTTCACCTAACTATTAACAATTCAATTTCCACCTTTTAGCAACTGGTTAGAGCTCTGTCAAGAAGTAACTGTTCATCCTAAGAATTATACTAAATCCAAAAATATTCTGTGTATGGAAAGTACAAAGTTTATTAATGTTACACCTGGTGGTACATAATGCTACTACTGCATTTTAAAAGGTTACAATTATTTTGCATAGCACAGATTTCTCACAATGCTACCTGATCCTGCTCAGAGATTAGATATCTGTCACAGTGTTTATGAGTGTGTAATGCCAGCAGGTGTATCAGCATTTCAAAGCACAGTCCCACAACATGATCAACATCAATTTACTAGCAGTTAAGCCTCGAATATTTTCTGCAATAGAGTGTTAAGGTGCTCGTATTGACAGTGCCCAAGTATCTTTTGCCAGCAACACTCAACTAACCATTATTTAATCATTCTGACCCACTTTTTGCTATGCACTACAGTTGTCTCTATAGAAAATTGACATTTTAGCACATTTCAGACACTCCAACATTCTTAAAACAACCCAAAAATCTTTTGATGCAGTAAGACATTAAACTTTTCCTCTTGGTATGCAGTCCACTAGTGCCACAGGTGGTGTGTGAATGAACTATGGAAATCTTGTGCATGGAGAATAGCACATATACAACACAAAAACAGAGGGAGCCAAGAGAAAGTACGATATGCTTTACCACAGCATAAAAAATTGCTGTTACTTACTAATACATTATTTGAGAGTTGAACTTTTAAAAACATACTTTATAGACATTATAATATAAAAAGAAGTACTGCATAATCAAAATAATAAATTGTACTTTATAACTTTATCTACCACATTAATTACTGTTGGCAGGAGTATATCAGGTATGACACTCGTGTGTCAAAATGCTACATCGCCAAGTAACATATTTCCAGTTTGTAATAAAATGCAGCTGCTTAAACTTACAAGCGTATCATCAATGTCCTCTTCACTATTGTCATCATCAGAATCACCAGAGTCTTTATCCTTGAGCCGGCCATACCCTCTCACAACCAGATAGCGTTCAATTGCTTGAACTAGAGCCAGTGGGTCAATTTTCACTGTCCCTCCTTTCCACTGTTTTAGGTTTGTACAGTCTGGATGGCGTTGTAAGTTGCACTGTAATAATTTGTAAACTCATCTGAACTGCTGAGAGCAAACTTTTTGAAATACACTGTATACGCACATGTACAAGGTGTGTCTAAAAAGTAATGAGGCTGGTGTTATAAAGTTTTTTTTTTAAATTAAAAATTGAACTATAAATCAACTCTACCCCCTTCATAGTAGTTCCCTTGGGAAGCCACACACCGCCGGAGACATTGCTCCCACTCCCGGTAGCAGTGCTGGAAATCTTCATGTGGCAGTGCCCTCAGCTGTTCTGTCATGACCTTTTGGATGCTGTCTACAGTTCCAAAATGATGACCTTTGAGGTGAAATTTGAGTTTCGGGAAAAGGCAGAAGTCACACAGACTCAGATCAGGCATGTATGGTGGCTGCGGAACCACTGGAATACATTCATTCCATTGGCATGTGCAAAATGCGGTGATTCCTTGCCGTTCTCAGGAGCTTCTTCCATTCTTCCCTATCATATACTTTTTCCTGCCACTCTTCTCC
>JGI20166J26741_10677782_pt1 | contig 15352 bp, 8 predicted proteins | sample TergutCu122P5_FD_26741 | JGI IMG/M metagenome (IMG submission 26741)
CTCCATGTCCTGGACGCTCTTCGACGGGCGCATGAGCGCCGCGGCCCCGATCAGGCCGCTCAGCTCGTCGGTGGTGAACAGGATCTTCTCCATGATGTGGGCGGGCTGGTACGGACTGGCCGTCACGCCCCATCCGTGGGACATCGCGGCCCGGATCACCGTGTCGTCGACGCCGTTGTCGCGCAGCAGTTCTTCCCCCTTGACGCAGTGCTCGTCGGGGTACAGCTCGAAGTCGATGTCGTGGAACAGGCCCACGATCGCCCAGAACTCCACGCGATCCGGGTCGTACTCGGCGGCGAAGTACCGCATGACTCCGCTGACGACGCGCGCGTGCTGCAGGTGGAACGGCTCGGTGTTGTAGCGCTCCAGGATGGCCTGCGCCGCCTCGAGGGTGGGGATCATCGCGGCCTCCCGGCGCGGCTCGGCTGGCACGACATGGTGTTCCTCCTCGTGATGCTGACGGTCGGGCTCGTGCCCGAGCCTACGCGCGACCCGCCCCAACCACTCCCGGGGGACAGGCGAGCATCGCCGCCCGCGCCGCCTGTCGGCATCACTTTCCCAGCCCGAGGGGGGACTACTGTAGGTACGTGGCGCGCCTCGGCGGAGCCCGTGGGCCGCTGCACGGGTCGGCCCTGACGTTCACGTCGGCCCTGAGGTGCAAGGGGGATCGCCTGTGGAATGGATGACGGACGCCTCGGCCGCGGCGTGGATCGTGCAGTCGACCAGCGGGGAGTTCGGCGGTACCGTGCCGGACCCCCTCCCGCAGGGCTTCGAGGCCTACGTCCGAGTGTTTCACCCGATGACGCGGTCCGCTCCCGGGAGTCGGTCGTGGGAGCCCGTCACGTGGGCCGACGCCGCTGCCAACTTCGGGACGGAGACGGGCCGTCTCGCCCAGTCCTTCCGGGTGCTCGGGCGGGAGGATCCCCGGGGACACGACTCGGTGACCAGCCCGTCCGGTGAGACGTACGACCCACCGGAGGTCGGGGTCCTGACGGACCTGCCCACCGTCGTGCGCGTGCTCGCGGAACACACCGCGACGCCCACCGCGGTGGCGGCGATCTGGGAGGGGTGGGGCGGGCTGGTGTCCTCGGCGGGGCAGGCCACGTTGACCTTCGCAGCGCCCACGGGCCTGCTGGGTGGCGCGTTCGTCCGCGCGGCGGGGGCGGCGCAGGCCTGGTCGCAGCGGGTCCTCTCGCGCTGGGCGCACCGCGAGCCGCCGCCCGGGAGCGGCCTGCTACCCGCTGAGGTGGCGACCGGGCCGAAGCTTGAGTTGCCTGGACGGGCCTACTTCCTGGCGCGTCTGGACCTGGCCGACCTCTGCGCCGACGACTGGGAGGCTCGTGCGATCTGGGCCGATCCGCCGCCCACCCGCACACCGTCCCTGCTGTGGCCTGACGATCACGCGTGGTGCCTGGCGACCGAGATCGACTTCGACTCGACCCTGATCGGCGGATCCCGCGCGTTGGCGACAGCTCTCCTCGCGACTCCCGGGCTGGAGGTACTCGAGATCGACCGGAGCGCCACCTTGACCTGGGGGCCCTGACCACACCGCGCTGCGCGGGCCCGGCCCGTCCCGCGGCTGACATCTGTCACGTCGTCTCACATCGGTCACCACGCAACACACGTCTCTGATGGGCTGTGGACAGCCGACGTCGAAGGGTGGGTTCGGTGGGAATGCCTGCGAGCCGCGACTGCGGTGCCGATGGGCTGGATCGGCGCTGTTCGGGTGACGTCGGGTGAGGGGGCTGAAGCCGCTGTGGGTGGAGCGCGGCGGACGCTCGTCGAACCCGCCGTGCCCCGTCAGCGATGGTCTGGGCGGGCTCAACCATCGGATCAGGGTTCGGCACGGCCCACCACGGCACGAGACGCGAACGCGATTCTCCTTGTCGTCACGAGATTGCGTCGCGGCGGCCGGCGTTTCCGGGATCTGACCAACCCTGACCCCAGGGTTGAGACTCGATCGCGCCGCCGCCGGGGTGATGCGCCTGCCGCTTCGGCCGCCGCGTACCTTGGAGGTCGAACGGAGGGTCACGCCCATGCACAAGTCGACCATCGCGACCGTCCTCGCCGCCTGCGTCATCGCGGGCGCGGGATGCGCCCCGGCGCCGTTGTCCGCCACGCCGCCCACACCCACCTCGACGACCTCGGCGGCCCGCGGAAGCACGACCGCCGCGCCGAACACCCCCGCTACATCCACCGTGACTCCGACGACGGCCGGGCCGGCGCAGCCGTCGACCACCGCCCCCAGCTCGCCAACAGAGGCCACGACGATCATCCCCACCGATGAGGTGACCGCCACGAACGGCGCGCGCGTCGCGATCATTCGCGCCGACCTGCTCGGCTCGACGATCACAGTCGCCGCGACCATCACGGGCGTGGTCGAGGACGGCGGCACCTGCACCCTGACCGCGACGGCGCCGGGCTCGCCCACGCTGACCCACCAGACGACGGCCTTCGCCGACGCCCAGAGCACCGTATGCGACCCGATGTCGGTGGTTGCTCCGGCGGGACTGTGGACCGTCACCGTCACCTACGATTCACCCGCCACCCACGCGGTGTCGGCGAGCCAGAAGGTTGTGGTGTCATGACACACATCGTCCGCCGCACGCTGAGGCGTGGGCTGGTCCTCGTCCTCACCTGCGCCGTGGCCGTTGTGGCCGATCTCACCCTGATGACCCCCGTCGCGCCGGCGGCGCCGGCCATCGGCTGGAACCCCGGGTTGATCATCTCCGACGCCGTGTTCTACAACTCCGCCGCGATGAGCCAATCCGACGTCGCCGCGTTCCTTTCCGTGCAGGGCCGCAGCTGCCAGCCGGGCACCGCGCCGTGCCTCAAGGACTACACCGCGACGACGAGCGACCGCGCCGCCGACGCCTACTGCTCCGCCTACCACGGCGCCGCCAACGAACCCGCGGCGGCGATCATCTGGCAGGTGGCGCAGGCATGCGGCGTGAACCCCGAGGTGCTGCTGGTCACGCTTCAGAAGGAGAACACTCTGATCACGGCGAACAAGCCGTCGACCGGCGCCTACCGCACCGCCATGGGGTACGGCTGCCCCGACGGCGCGCCGTGCGACGCGCAGTACTTCGGGTTCTTCAACCAGCTCTACCGGGCGGCGCGCCAGTTCAAGATCTACCGCGCGCGGCCGAACTCGTTCAGCTTCGTCGCGGGTCGCGACAACACCGTCCCCTACAACCCGTCCCCCTCCTGCGGATCGTCCATCGTCCACATCCAGAATCAGGCGACCGCCGGGCTGTACAACTACACGCCGTACCAGCCGAACTCGGCCGCGCTCGCGAACATCACCGGGTCCGGCGATAGGTGCTCCGCCTACGGCAACCGCAACTTCTACGTCTATTTCACGCAGTGGTTCGGCGACCCGGTCAGCGGCAGCCTGGTGGTGTCGTCCACCACGGACGGGCGCTGGTACCTGCTCGCCGATGGTCAGAAGCACTACATCCCCAGCCCCGCGGTGCTCGCCGCCTTTGGCAGCAGCTTTGCTCAGGTCACCCCCGCCGCCCAGTCCGTGCTCGACGCGATCCCGACCGGGGTGAACCTCAGCCGTTACGTGCGCGACCCCGCCACCGGCATGATCTACTACGTCGACAACGGCGCGAAGTACTGGGTGCCCAATCCCACCGTGCTCGGCGCCATCGGGGGAACCGGCCCCGTGACGGACCTGCCGGCCTACGAACTCGCCCTACTGAACAACGGCCCCGCCCTGACGCGGCTCATCCAGATCGGCAGCACGCTCTACTGGTTCGATGCCGGCACGCGCCGCCCCGTGATCGGCGGCACCGCCGCCCTGCAGCAGGCGGGCGTCACTCTGCCGGCGATCACCTTCATGAGCGCCAGCGCGTTCATCGACGTTCCCATCGGCCCCGCCTACATCGTCTCCGGCCAGCTGGTCGCCGACACGTCCACCGGGCGCGTCTTCCTGTCCGATGGCACCAAGCTGTTCTACCTCACCTCCTGGGACATTGCCGCCGCGCTCGGACTGCCGATGCCCGCGCTTCAGGTGAGCGCCGCCAACCTGGCGGGTCACACCATCCAGGATGCCCCGCTGTCCGTCGCCATCACCTGCGGCAAGACCACCTACGTGGGTGACGCCGGGAAGATCCGGGCGGTGGACACCACCGTCACCGGCCCAATCCCCGCGACCCCTCTGAGCGACGCCACCTGCGCGACGCTCACCCAGGGCCCCGCGCTCACCGGGCATCTGTTCATCGCGTCGACCCGTACCGGCATGATCTACCACGTCGGCAACGGCACCCGCACCTACATGACCTCCTGGAGCCAGATCTACGCGCTCGACCCCAAGCCCGTGATCCTCCAGTGGCCCGAGGCCGCCGTCCAAAGCATCGCCTCCATGGTGCAGATCTCGTCCACGAATGGGGCCTGGTACCTGATCGCCGACGGGAAGAAGCACTACATCCCGAACCCGACGGTGCTCGCTGCGTTCGGCCCGAACTACTCCTATGGCCAGCCCGTCGCAGCGTCGACCCTTGACGCCGTCCCGAGCGGCGCCACGCTGAGCCGCTACGTGCGCAACCCCGCCACCGGCACGGTCTACTACGTCGACGGCGGGAAGAAACACCCGATCCCCGACGCGAAGGTTCTCGCCGCCCTCGCCGGCACGAGCACCATCCAGGATCTGCCGGCGGATCAACTCAACCTGCTCGCCACCGGCCCCGGCCTGACCCAGTTCGTGCAGATCGGCGCCACGCTCTACTGGATCGACGGCGCCACGCGCCACGCCGTGATCGGCGGTGACGCCGCCCTGCAGCAGGCCGGCGTCACGCCGGCCCAGGTCGCACGCCTGAGCGCCAGCGCGTTCAGCGATGTCCCGCTCGGCTCGGCGCTAATCGCGTCCGGCCTGATGGTCGCCGACACCTCGAACGGGCGCGTCTACCTGTCGGACGGCACGAAGCTGTACTACCTCACCTCCTGGTCGGTCGCGGAGACACTCGGCCTGCCGACCTCCGCCCTCCAGCTCAGCCACGCCGCCCTCGCCGGCCACGCCGTGCAGGACGCCGCACTCGCCGGCGCTGTGACCTGCGGCAAGACCACCTACGTGGGCGACGCCGGCACCCTCCGCGCGGTGGACACCGCCCTCACCGGCCCAATCCCCGCGACCCCGCTCAGCGATGCCACCTGCGCGACGCTCACCCAGGGCCCCGCGCTGACCGGCCACCTGTTCATCGCCTCGCTCAGCACCGGCATGATCTATCACGTCGCGAACGGCGTCCGCACCTACATGACCGGGTGGGCCCAGATCTACGCCCTCGACCCCAAGCCGGTCGTCATCCAGTGGCCGGAGTCCGTCGTCCGGACCATCCCGGCGAGTTAGGTCCGACGTCGCGCTCCCCCGCGCCGATGTCACCCCCGCTTCGGGAAACACCGAGCAACGCGCGTCCCGCTGGTTGAGCTGGCCGAGTTGCGCCGCTCAGCGACGCCTCACGCGTCGATATCGATCATCGGCGAGGTGTACACGGGACCGATCGTGCGCTTGTCCGTGCGCACGGCGAAGTTCGCGGCCTGGGACAGCTGCGCGATCATGTTGCCGTCGCCGTCCAGCACGGTGACCGTGACGTTGTAGTCGTCCTCCCCCAGCTGGATGTCCGGCAGGCGCACCACCACCTCGTGACGCCCCTCCAGCTCCGGCAGGTCCAGATCGAGGTTCTCCCGGCTGTCGGTGCTCATCATCATCGCACCGAGGAAGCTCTCGATGCGCGTCCTGATGCGCCAGCCCGGCACCGCGCGGGCAAAGTCGAGCACGCAGTGGACACGCAGCTCCGCGCCCGGGGGCATCACGACCTGCCAGTCCGACACCGCCGGCGACCCGACCGAGTCGGTGAGGAACACCCGCTCGATGCTCACCGGCGGCGTGTCGTCGTCGAAGGCGGCATGTCCCGGCATCAGCACCTGGTAGTCACGCCGCAGGCGCTGCAGCGCCACGGCCGGCAGTGCGTCCTCCACCAGCCGGCCCTTCTCCAACACGAGCACGCGGTCGCAGACGTCTGCCACCTGGCCGGCCGAGTGCGACACCAATACGATCGTTCGTCCTTCGTCCTGGAACTGATGGATCTTGGTCATGCACTTCGCCTGGAAGGGCTCGTCGCCCACCGCCAAGACCTCGTCCACCAGCAGGATGTCGGGATCGACATGGACAGACACCGCGAACGCCAGCCGCACGTACATGCCCGACGAGTAGAACTTGACCTGCGTGTCGATGAAGTGGCCGATCCCCGAGAACTCCACGATGTCGTCGAAGTACTTCCGGGTGTCGTGATCGCTCAGCCCCATCACCGACGCGTTGAGGAACACGTTCTCGCGGCCGGTGAGATCGGGGTGGAACCCCGCGCCGAGCTCCAGCAACGCCGCCACCCGCCCGCGGACAAGCACTCGGCCGGTATCGGGCGCGAGGATCCCGCCGATCATCTTCAACAGCGTCGACTTGCCCGATCCGTTCGGCCCGACCAGGCCCACGCTCTCGCCGGCGTTGATCGCGAAGTCCACCCCGGCCAGCGCCTCGAACCGCTCCTGATGCGCCTTGCCCGCCCTCGGATTGACCAGCCGATCCTTCAGCGACTTCTGCCGGCGGATCGTGAAGACCTTCGTCACGCCCTCCACGCGTATGACCTCGACGCCCATCACATCTCCTGCGCAAAGTTCCGCTGCAGACGATTGAACGCGAACTCGGCCAAGCACACGGCCACCAGCCCCGCCCCGAGCGCGGTCACCAGCCGCGCCACGAAATGAGCCGGATACTCCACACCGCCCGCATACCGCCACATCACTTGCTGCAGGCCCATCACGCCCGTGCCCACAGGGTTGGCCAGGTAGAGCTGCTCGAAGAATCTGCCGAGACCGCCGTACTGGCTCGTCACGTTCCGCACCATCTGCCAGGAGTACAGCACCGGCGTGATCCACATGCCGATCATCAGCACCACCTCGACCAGGTACTGGATGTCCCGGAGGTACACGTTCGCCGCCGACAGGAACAGCGCGAACGCCACTCCCCACACCAGGACGACCAGCACCGACAGCGGCAGGTACGTCCAACGTCCGGCGGGCAGGTCGGCGGCAAACCCCCCGGTCGCCAGCACGAACACGAGCAGGATCACGAACTGGATCGCAAAGTTGAACAGAGCCGACCCGACCGAGGCCAGCGGGAACACCTCCCGCGGCAGCTTCACCTTCTTCACGATGCCGTTGTTCGCCAGCACGGACACGGTGCCGACCATCACGATCTCCTGGAACAGCCCCCACAGGCACAACCCGGTATACACGTAGATAGCAAAGCCCGGCACGCCGCGCGCCGCCCCGAGGAACTTGCCCAGCACGAGGTAGTAGATGAAGAGCATCACCAGCGGACGGGCCAGGCTCCACACCAGGCCCAGCACGGAGTCCTTGTACTTCGCCCGGATCTCTCGGCGCGTCAGCAGGTTGAGCAGGTGCCGATGGGCCCAGATGTCCTTGACGCTGTCCAGCGCCGCCCGCAGCATCCCGGACGGCGGCGCCATGTCGCGCAGCGGTTGGGCAGCCAACGCCGCGAACCGCTCCTCGGCCGGTGTTGTCACGCGGTTCCCGCCTCCCCGTCCGCCACGCGCGCCGGGATGCGGTGCCGGTCCAGCAACGACTCGTACATTGTCCACACCCGAGGATCCACGTGCGTCCACCGACGGGACTCCACCGTCCTTCGGCCTCCCTCGTTCAAGTGTGCCCTCAGACCCGAATCCTGAACAAGCCGCTCGATCGCCGCCACCGCGGACGCCAGGTCGTCCGCAGAGTAGAACAGACAGTTCTCCCCGTCGCGGAGGTACTCCACGTTGCCGCCGTTGGGGCGGACCACGACCTGTCCGCCAGTCGCCATCATTTCCAGCGGCGGATAGGAGAAGCTCTCCAGAATACTCGTCTTCAGCAGGATATGCGCCTGGCCGTAGACCTCGCCGACGGCATCGAGCGGCACCGCGCGGAAGAACCGGTCCACGCGATACGCCGGCTTCGGGATCGACGCGTAGGCCATGTACCAGACCTCGTACCGGTCGCGGTCCAACAGGTCGACGATCCGGAAGGCCTCGTCGACGTTGCGCCACGGGGTCTTGCAGTCGCCCTCGATGAGGATCCGGATCCGTCCGTCCCACGCGCGCTCGGCGTACGGGAAGAGCGCGTCGTCGATTCCGTTGGGGACGTACGCGGCGTGGCGCCCGAAGTGCTCCTTCAGCCAGCCCTGGCACCAGGTGGACACGGTCACATAATCGACGTCGTTCCGGCAGTACGTCGCGGCCGCCCGGCCGCGGTTGATGTCGCTCGCCTCGTAGAACTCGTCCTCCCGGCCCTGCACGAGGTACGCCTGGCCCATCACATTGGGGTACCGCAGCGCCCGCTCCAGCGTCGGCCAGAACGTCGACACCAGGAGATCGAGGCTCATCCGCGGCTCGAGACCGCCCGCCACGACCGGCATCAGGTGGTCGCCGTCCGTCCTCCCTTGGGGATCCAGTGCGAACGCGGTGACGCCGTGCTCGCGCAGCACTCGCGCGTGCTCGCGCACGACACGGTTGCCACCGGAGTCGCCGAATCCCCACACCACGAAACCGACCGCAGGGGCCATGTGGTCTCGGATGAACTGCGCGACCGGCAGCCCGGTCGCCATCGTGGTGTGCGTACGCATCGCGTCGTCGAGGGCGGCCGCACCGATCGTGCGGCGCCGCTCGGGCTCGGACACCAACTGGTGCAGCTTCTCGTACCACTCCCCCGGCTGGGCGAGAACGCCGGTCACCCCGTCGACGATCTGGTCGTGGAAGGCTCCGATATCGCTGGCGATGGTCGGCACGCCGACCAACGCCGCCTCCAGCCACTTGTTCTCCGACTTCGCCGCGTTGAACACGCTGTCCGTCAGCGGGGCGAGATTGATGTCGATGTCGGCGATCTCGTCGAACATCGCGCGCCACCCCATGAAGGGGATGTGGCGGATTCGCCGGTCGTACCGCTCCAGTTCCTCCCCGACATCGAGGAACCCCGCGATCTTCAGGACGACCGTCGGGTCCTCGGCCATCACCCGCGCGATCGCCGGGGCGACCAGATCGAAATCGGCGTTGTGCGTCATACTGCCGCTGAAGTAGCCGAGCACGACCTCGGACGGCTTTCCCCCATCAGGTCGGGCATCCATCGCCGCCCGCGACCGCGCGACCATCTCGACCGATGCCGTGTTGCGGTTCACGAACACGTCCGGCACCACCCGTGCCATCTCCGCGCCGAGCGCGTCCGTGGAGGCGATCGCGCCGTCGCACAGCTCCAGCGTGGCCCGGTAGCGCCACACGCCGTCCTCGAACTGCTCGCGCTCCGCCTCCGGCAGGTCCTTCAGGGACGCCAACCCCTTGATGCGCGTCGCGTTGAAGATCAGGTCGTCGCAGTCGAAGAGGCAACACCTTCTCTGCTCGCGGGCCCGCTCCACGAACCGCCGGATGAGCGGCGTCTCGGGGCAGCGATAGAACACGAACACCCGTCCGCAGCCGAGCCAATCGAGGGTGAGGTCGTCGAGGTAGACCGATTGGCAGCTCAGCCCCGCGGACTCGAGCTGCTCCATCTGGTGATCGACCCGGAATCGAGGCGGGTGCGGCACCCGTCGGCGATGCACCCCGTTGATGAACACCACGTCGGTGAGCGCCCCGGGCGCGCGGCGGTCGCCCCACCCTTGCGGATCCCAGGGCACCGGCGAGAGCGGGTCGGGCGAGCGCCCCTCGGCATGACCGTACCGGATGTAGTGGCTCAGGGGATTCACCCCGGCCTGCCGGACATCCGGATTGCTCTCCAGGTAGTACTTGGTGTTGAACTCCGGCGCGGGATCCAGAGCCTCTGCCAGACCGCGCGTGATCCAGTGGACCAGCGGATTCATCTTGAGTTCCGCCACTTCCGGGTGCTCGCGTATGTACCACGTGGAGTCGAAACCGGACGGAAGCGGGTTGAGGCCCGCCTGGCCGCCGGCCCGGAGGAAGTGCATCACGAGAGACGCCGAACGGCCCGCCCGGCGCCGGGCGTCGATCTCGTCCTTGACGTCCGCGGGCAGCCACTCCGCATAGAACTCCGGATCGAACAGCGGCCCGGGGCGGCGGTTCTCCGCCAGGCCGTGCTGGATGAAATGATCGACGGGATCCGCCCGGTAGGTCTGGAGGACGTCGGGGTAGCGCGCGACGTAGTAATCCTCATCGAACAGAAGCGCGAGATCCGCGGGCAGTCGTTTGGACGCGATCGCCGATTGCCGCACCATGCGTCGCCCAACCCCGCCGAGCACACGCCGGCCCTCGCGCCGCGCCGCCGTGACCACGTTCGATACCATGTGATTGCCCCCAGAGATAGGTCGCGTACACCATTCCGCTGCAGCCATCAGCGCCCGTGATCGACTCCGTGCAGGGACGGACGCACGGCAACGCAGGTCAGTCTACACGCCAGCAGCGACGGCGGTCCGTTGCGACGCCCGCGTACACTGAGCCCAGACACCGCCGTTTTCGCACGAGGAGACCGATCTCACCATGCCGGCCACCACAGCCATCGCAGCCCACCCTCAGCCGCATCACCGCTGGCTCTCGGCGCTGAAGGCGGCCATCGTCGTGACCGGGGCGCTGCTGACCGTGGGTGCCTGGGCGCTGGCCTCGGCGCCCGGCTCCACGCCGGACGAGGATTTCCACCTCGCCTCCATCTGGTGCCCCACGCCGATCGCCAACCACTGCGCCACCAAGACCATCGACGGCAAGCCGGCGGTCGAGGTGCCCGAGACCGTCGCGAAGGCCGCCCTCCTCACGGCGTTCGACCCGGAGGCCTCCGCCCAAGGGCTGCTCGATCTGGACGATACGACGCTCGTGTGGACGTCGCCGGTCGACAACGGCGACTACCCCGGGCCGTTCTACGACATCATGCACTGGTTCGTCGGGCCCGACGTGATGCGCTCGATCGTCGCGATCCGTCTGTTCTCCGGCGCGGTGGCGCTCGTCGTGCTCGGAGCGGCGATCACGGCCCTCTCCCCCGCCGCCCGGCGGCTCGCGTGCTACGCCCTGCTGCCCAGCCTGCTGCCCGGCGGCCTGTATCTGGTCGTGTCCGTGAATCCCTCGGGCTGGGCGGTCGCGGGCGTGACCGCGGTCGCCCTCGGACTCCACGGTCTGTTCAGCGCCGATCGGCGTTGGCGCGCCATCACGGCCGGCCTCGCCGGGGTGGCCGGGGCTGCGCTGGCCGCGATCTCGCGTCAGGACGCGGCCGCGTTCTGCACGATCGTCGCGGCCGCGCTCACCATCCTGCACTGGCGGCACGTTCTCGATCTGTTCCGGGCGCGGAGCGCGGCCGGACTGGCGCGGCTGCTCGCGCCCGTTGCGATCGCCGTGATCGGCGTGATCGGTTTCTTCAGTGGCACGCAGATGGCATCGGCCGTCGGCAAGAGCAGCGACCAGGCGCCCAGCCTGATCAACCAGGTGTTCGTCGACGTCCAGAGCCTGCCGTCGTTCGCCCTCGCATTCTCCGGCTACGGCGCCTACGGCAGCCTCGGCTGGCTCGATACGCCGATGCCCGACATCACGGTGTTCTTCGTCCTGCTCGTGTGGTTCGGCCTGGCCTGGTACGGGCTGCGCCGCTGGACCTGGAGCAAGGGCCTCGCGTTCGCCGGCGTCGCCGGCACGATGCTGGCGCTCCCGCTGGTCACCCTGATCATCGCCGGGGTATACGTCGGGACGTACTTCCAGGGACGCTACCTCGTCCCGCTCGTCCCAGTCTTGCTGCTGATCATCCTGAGCCGCCCGGACACAGACGGTTGCCGCCCGCTGAACCGCTGGCAGACGGGCGTCGGGATCGCGGCCCTGACGATCGCCCAGTCGTTCGCCCTGTACACCGTGATCCGCCGCTACATCATGGGGATGGACGGCAACTTCTACCACCTGAACATCCACATCGAATGGTGGTGGCCGTTCGGGCCGTCCCCCGAGACCACCTGGATGCTCGGGTCGCTCGGCTTCCTCCTCGTGACGAGCTGGCTGTGGTGGGCCCGCCAGCCGCGCGACGCCGCGATCGTCGCCGGGGATGAGGCGCAGCCGAGACCGGCTATCACCGAGCCGGAGCCCGTCGTCGCCGGACCTGAACCCGTGATCGATGCCGTCGTGCCGCCGTGTGGCGGCCTGCCGGAGGAGCCCAGCCCAGGCACCGAGGCCACCCCCGGCGTTGCACGCGCCGCGGTGCCGAGGCCCCCACGCCCGCCCCAGACGTCCGACGCCGCTCCCGACGCGCTGCTGCCCGACGCCGAGACCCCGGAACCGCCGACCACCGCGCCGCCGACCACCGCCGACCCGCTGGCCGAGCTGCGCGCCCGGGTCGATCAGCGACTCTCGCGCATCATCGGGTGACCCGCGGTAGGGCGGTCGCTCCCGGGAAGTGCGCCGCGGCGAGTCATCACGGGCTGGGGGGCAACTCCGCGATGAAGCCGGCGAGGTTCCCGTACACGATAGGCAACGCGGTGAAGTAGTCCAGATGGGCCTCGAAGCCGGCGCTCCGGACATCGGTCAGGACGAGCACGTATTTCGACTGCGACGCCGCCAGCATGCCCATCACCGGGTCCGGGGTCGTCATCACCCACGCACTGTCGCGCTGATTGCTGATCGCCTGGTACCAGTACGCGTCCTCCCAGTAGGCCACGATCGGCACGGGCGGAGATCCCTTGGCGACATAGTTCTCGTACACGTAGCGGTACAGCTCCAGCTGATCCGGGGGCAGAGTACCCGCGGGGCTGCGCACGGTCTCCTTGTTCCAGTTGTAGATGTCGTTCAACATGATCGTCTTGGCGGTCGGGTTGAACAGCGGGTAGTCCAGGGACAGGCGGTAGTCGAGGTTCGTCACCGTCAGCGCGAACACCACCGCCCACACCGCTCCGTAGAGCGCCGCCAACACCCCGGTCTCCCGGGACCGGATGCGCGCGATCCCGACCATGAGGAGGTAGACCACCGCGAACCAGAGGACGTGGTACGTCTTGTAGAAGTAGTACGACGACACCTTGCCGAGCAGACCGGCCACGAACAGCCCGCACGCGAACACGGCGGTGGCCGGCAGCAGGATCAGCGGCAGCGATACCTCCTTGGCCTGGACCACCCTCAGCACGCCGAACAGCGCGAGCGGCAGGAACGGCAGGAAGTTGGAGAACAGATCGCGGTAGCACGCCCCCTCGGCGGCGATCGCCGTGCCCATCGTCATGCCCTCGCCGAAGATGCCCCCGTAGGAGTACACCAAGCCGAACACGACCGGCGGCAGAAACACCGTCAGGCCGAACAGCAGCGTCTCCACCGACACCAACCGGCCCCGGCGGTGCTGCTTGACCACGAGGACCAGGGCGACCGTGATGAACACCACCGGTGCGAACATGGAGTAACACAGGATCAGCCCCAGGCACCCGAGCATGAGGAGGATCATGGCCGGCCAGTGATCGAGTTCGTCGCGCAGGTAGGAGTCGGCGATGAACGTCAGGTACCCGATGAGGACGACGCTCATGCTCAGGTAGACGAACCCGTACAGCGTGCTGGTCAAGGGGTAGGCACACAGATACACCAGGGTGATCGCCAGGCCCAGCACGATCAGGAGGCGGCTCGTCAGGTAGCGCCGAATCGTCCCGTAGAACATGAGTCCGGCGAGCACGAGGAACAGGCCGTCGCTGAACACGAAGATCTTGGAGTAGTAGTCCATGGTGGTGAGCGGACCGAGCATCCGCATGAGGAGCCCGTTGGTCAGGGCGTGGTAGAACATGGACGTCACCGACTGGGTCTTGACGACGTCGACAGCCTCCATCAGCCGCGCAGCCGGATCGGTCGTCGCGTAGTGGAGCTTGAACTGCCCCCCGCCGGTGTGCAGCACGAAGAACGCCGCGGCGAAGACGACCAGTCCGGTAGTGGTCAGCCAGTCAACCAGGTGAAACGCGTAGCGCTGGAGGCTGTGCCGGCGCCGGATCAGCCACCACAGCACGCCCCCGATGACCAGGTCCGATAGTCCGGTCGACCAGAGATTCACGGGAATCGAGACCATGCTGAACAGGCCGGCCACCAGGGCGTGCCAGCAGGTCAGGGCGACGATGCCGGCGATCGCCCAGGGAAGGCCGGGCAGGCGATCGGAGGACTTCGTGAGGCAGTAGGCACCGGACAGGGCGACCAAGCACGCCAGAACGAAGAAGACCGAAGCCAGAACCGACATGACGCCTCCTCGCGTGCCTCATGGTGCCGCCCGCGGACAGGCCTGCGAACGCCAGGAATGCTACCACGGCGCACCACGCCCCGGCGGGCGTCAGCCGTCCGCCGCGTGATCCCTGCCGGCGCTGCCCCGTCGGGCTCCTCCGGGGTGCGTCGGGCGTCCGGTAGGATGGGACCGCCGTTTCACACCGTCCAGCAGTGGACGTCGCCGACCGTACCTCGTCAGGAGCCGCGACCCGTGACCGCCAGCATCGACGTGATGATCCCCTTCTGGGGCGATCCGGACCTGCTCATGGAGTCGATTGCCTCCGTACGCGCGCAGACGAATCCCGACTGGCGGTTGGTGGTCGTCGACGACTGCTACCCCGTGTCGGTGGCCGACCGGATCGCGGCGCTGGGCGACGATCGTATCTCGTACGTCCGTAACGACACGAACCTGGGCACGACGGGCAACTACCGCCGGTGCGTCGAGTTGAGCACGGCACCGCTGGTCGTGCTGTTCGGCTGCGATGACCTCATGCACCCGACCTACGTCGACCTCGTGCTGAAGACCCGCGCGGCCTACCCGCAGGCCGCCGCGATCCAGGTGGGCATCGACGTGATCGACTCCGACGGCGCGCCGTTCCTGCCGCCGCGCGACCTCGTGAAGAACCGGTTCCTCATGCCGCGAGGAGAGGGTGTGACGGTGCTGAGCGGCGAACCGGCGGCCCTCAGCCTGCTGCGCGGCGTGTGGATCCGCTGGCCCTCGCTGGCATTCGACCGCCGGACCATCCTGGACCATCCCTTCCGCGAGGACTTCCCGATCATCCAGGACCTCGCGATCCTCATCGACATCATCCTCGACGGCGGCGTGCTGGTGTACGTGCCGGAGCTCGCGTTCAGCGTCCGGCGGCACCGCAGCAGCACGTCCGCGACGTCGGCGCTGAACGGCACGCGGTTCTCCGGGGAGCGGCGCTACCTCGCGCTCGCCGATGGCCTGATGCGGGCGCGGGGCTGGCACCGCGCCGCCCGGGCGGCCCATCTGCGACTGCTGTCGCGCCTCGACGCGGCGTCGTACATCCCGGGAGCGATCCAGACCCGGAGCTGGGGCGGGCTGCGCGAGATCGTCCGGCACATCACCTACGTCAGCCCGCCGATCCCCGACA
>JGI20166J26741_10680004_pt1 | contig 15352 bp, 6 predicted proteins | sample TergutCu122P5_FD_26741 | JGI IMG/M metagenome (IMG submission 26741)
ACATTGTACATTCCACACATTCTGCTGAGCAAATTTAGTGACTTTGCCAATTATGAATACATCTCACAGGCTGCATTTTAGGAATTTCTGAAGAATCACATTCTTATATTATTTGAAGTATTAACCTTTAAAGCCAACTGGTTATGTGATGCACCAACAGGTTTAAAATTCAACAACTGTATGCTCTGCCCACACTGTATTATGTGTTTTGTATTTATCTCAGAACAAACAGCGACTTGTGCCACTTACATCATAAACTGATTGGTTTTTATAACCGAGATTAAAAGTGTTTACTGCGCGGTACAGACTGGATCTTCAAATAAAACAGCCTGCCATTCTTTTTTAAGGGGTTAATACACACACGTGTGTGATGCTTTAAGTCTCACAGAACTGCAGATTGCTTTATATCACAAATTTCATTCCTACTCCCAACTCATTGAAGAGAAACTAGCAGAATTTAGAAGTTTACAATAGGAGAAAAATTGTACTTCCAACAATCTTTCTGTGAATAATGGTTGTCATAGTTATGCAACTCTTCGTTCTCTCTTTGTCTAATCAATGCAAATGCATTGTAACTACATTTATTTTCATAGTTCACCAGAAAGTAATAGTCTGTGATTTGTGCTTCTTGCAGCTGATAGTGACAGGCCTGATTGTCATGTGTTTGGCTGGAAGAAGGAATCGTTATGGATACTTGGTGAGTCCATCTCGGTGATGTCTATACCTAACCTGCAGCATAGGCTGTGCTAAATAACGGTAGGAAGGTATACTACATTCAGCAGAACAATAAATGTACAAATATGTTCTTTGTAATTTTTAAATACCTCTATACAGATTTATTTCAGCTAAAAAGTCTGCTCTTGTCAGAACTAATCAGGAATAAAAAGATACAGAATTTTCCTTTTGTATTTTGCTAACTGGTCATACTTGTGGTATCAGGAATATATATAGCCATGCCGCCATATAGCACCACTGTTTGCTCACTGCAGGTTGTGACAGTGTATTGAGTGTGGTGGTAAATCAAAATATAGTCACAGGGAATTTCTATTCATAGACTTCCATGGGCTCTAAGTGAGGGTGGCGCTATACTGGGGTTTGATTGCATATTTTTTCAGAATGACGGTTTTGTAACAAGGAGCAAATGTAAAAATACTGATAGTTTCTTTTCAAGTTATCTGTCTTGTTCTGAAACGATGTTGCTAAAAGTAAGAGCTAATAAATGTTCAGGTAAATCGCCATGAACATGTGCTTACTCTTGTGTTTCATTAAAAGTTTCAAAAGACAGACATCAGTGTTGAATAAATTTTAGGAGACAATAATCTCTAGACATTAGAAATTACTTAAAAGTGTTAACATTTCTTACTTAATTTTGGCCCCATCCCCTTTTATTGCTCTCCTGTTGCAGAAATAAGCACTAAAATTTGCTTTTGTGTAGCAATATACCTATGTATAGTAGTACATTCCCCAATCTGTCTCATTAAATACTCACCATTTTCAAAGGTGTGCAAAGTAGAAGCTGTTTGCTTACAAAAATGTGTATTTTACTTTATAATTTTAAGGCAAGGATTCTCCGTTGTGTTTTTCTCCATTAATTAAATACGGTAATGAAATATAGCCGAAACATGTAGCTGAAAGCTGTAAATTTATAAAATATTTAATACAAAGTTGTGTTAGACTATACGAGGGAGTGCTGATAAGTCCTTAGCCCCACCTACTTCCCGATGTAGTAGGACGGAATCGATAGTTTCGTTGGAAAGAGGGGTCTGTTCATGTGCCGAATTGCAAGTCTTTTCTTGTTACAGAGGCTGAAGGAAAGCATGTCAGGCGACGCTTGCGATTTCAACAACATCGAGACGCGAGTTTTCATTAAGTTTTTTTTCCCCCTGCAAGGCAAGGCGCCGAAGCAAATTCACGCCATTCTGACAGAAATATTAGGGGAACATGCACTATGGTATGCCACCGTCAAAAATTGGGTGGCCCAGTTTAAACGTGGTGATTTTTCCACCTGTGATGCGCCTCGTCCTGGACGACCCAAAAATGACCACCCCGGAGTTTATTGATCAAATTCACGAGCTAATCTTGGAAGACCGCTGGATTTTGGCTAAATCAATAGCTGAGCAACTGGGCATCTCACGTGAGTGGGTTGAGTCCATCATTTACGAAGATTTGGACGTGCGGAAGCTCTCCGCGAAGTGGGTCCCGAAATGCCTGAACGCGGATCAAAAACTTCAACGGTGTCAGTCGTCTGAGTAACTTTTGGAATTTTTTCGGCGCGATCCAAATGATTTCCTGTCGGGCGCGATAGGTGACCATGGACGAAATCTGGTTATGTCACTATGACCCAGAGACAAAGCAACAATCAATGGAGTGGCGGCATAACGGATCACCCCGCACCAAAAAATTCCGAGTGCAAAAATCCGCTAGAAATGTTCTCGCCTCCATTTTTTGGAATGAAGACGGCATCCTCCTTCTTGATTATTTTCCAAAGGGTCAAACTATCAACGCGGAGTATTACTCATCTCTGCTGGTGTAATTGAAGGACATTTTGAAGGAAAAACGCCGCGGGAAAATCACCAAGGGGGACTTAGTAGATAGGTGGGAGGGTACGGGGTCTTGCACGACAATGCCCCGGCTCACCGGGCACTTGCAACCCAGAAGAAACTTGCCTACCTGGGCTTCCAATGTCTTGATTACCCAACCTATTCTCCGGATCGGGCCCCGTCGAACTACCACCTGTTCCCTGGACTGAAAAAACAGTTGAAATGTCGCCGTTTTTCGTCTGACGCGGAGGTCATTGCTGCCACGGAGACCTGGTTGGACGGACAGCCTTCTGATTTTTTTTCGAGTGGATTGCAGAAGTTAGAGCAATGGGCTAAGAAGTGTTCATTATCTTGTGTGTCGTAGTGGTCTTCGTGGGGAGTATGTTGAATAAATACCGAGTTTGGTCGCTGTAGCTTGTTTCTTTCCTGGTCGGGCTAGGGACTATCAGCATCCTCTCATATTTTATTACATTATTTCATTAATAGTGCATTTTACTGTTGGAGGGCACAAGAAATGTTGAAATATTAAATAGGAAAGTTGTATGAGAGTATGGATGACAAGTGAAATATTTTGCTTTCAGATCAAGCTGTGTGGTGGCTGTTGTCTGGCATGTGCAGTGCTGTGTGTGATCGTCACTATCACCACAACAGTGATTCACATGAACCGGCTGCAAATGTTGAGAGAATGTGTCTACACAAGGATGACACAGACTTGCACTTGTTTCCCTGTACCAGCTGAATCCATACCAACTGCAAGGTCTACTTCAGACAGTATGTAATTTGGTTATATGTAGATAACACAAGTAAAACAATGGACAGTCAGTCACAACTAATATTTGATAGACAATAGTTTATGTGAAGATATATAATAAAATGCCCTATTTATGTTTATATTAAATTTGAACAATTTTATGAACAGTAAAGACTGAACTAAATAACAAATTGACAAAGACTATGAAATACAATTTTAAAGCCTATAACTTTTATTTTTTTGTGTATTTATCATTAAATTAATGACATCATTATTAGCTCAGAAAACATAGCATCAAATGACCAAATGATCAGTGAACATTGAATTGGAAAAGGATATTGAAAGATTTGATCATGCACTAAGTTGATTTACTATCCTGATATATGTCTGAGAATATTTGAGTCCTGGCCAAGATTTTAACTGGGTACCTTCCATAACAGTTGTCAGACACATTACCTTTTTAGTATTTTAGGTACTGGGGAACACATTCTAAAAAGGTGAATTGTATTAAACTATTTTTTTTAACTTCCTATTATTCTGTTACACTTCTGCCTTGTTTTTGACTGAATCATAATTATACAGGGTGGCGCACGAAATGTCATACCATTGACTGTGAACGTAACACATTTTTATTATTACAAAAACTTTTGACGTCTGGTACAGAATTAATCCTCATAGGTTGGAAAATTGTTCCTAATGAAGAACATGTTCAATGTGACCACTGTTTTGCCTCACAACGTCTTGCAAACGAACCCTTGCACTCGTCACAACTTTTCGACACAAGTCTTCAGAAAGTTGAGCGGCACAACTTCACTATGTGGGCCCTGGGCTGCGCTATATTTTCTGGCCTCCCTGTCCTCCAAAGGAGGCCAGGGAGGCCAGAAAATATAGCGCAGCTCAGGGCCCACATAGTGAAGCTGTGCCGCTCGCTTTCTGAAGACTTGTGTCGAAAAGTTGTGACGAGTGCAAGGGTTCGTTTGCAAGCGGTTGTGAGGCAAAACAGTGGTCACATTGAACATGTTCTTCATTAGGAACAATTTCCCAGCCTATGAGGATTAATTCTGTACCAGACGTCAAATGTTTTTGTAATAATAAAAATGTGTTACGTTCACAATCAATGGTATGACATTTTGTGCGCCACCCTGTATGTTTAAGAATTATTAATGTGTTCTTAAAAATGAATACAGAGCACAACTGAAGTTTCAATAATGTGAAATAAAATTAGGGTAATGACAGAATTATCAGCAGAGTAATCTCAGGAAATATATACTACCTCCAGGTCAGAACCATGTACTTATTTTCTTCACATCCTGAAAAGTCAGCAATGACGGACGATATTAAGAAAAATGCTGAGAAGGGTGAATGAATGGAGAATAGTATATAAAAGAATATGCCATCTGTTATATTATAATTAGGACACATATTGAGAGAGGGACAAATAACAAATATTACATTTTTCGTGAGGAATGTTAAGGAAATGAAGGCCTTATGGAAAATTTAAATATGGATGGGAGGGTGATATTAAAATAAGTCTTAAACCAACATCATAATTCAGGAAGAAGCAAGGAAGAAAGTGTTATTACATAAATTGATTAGAAGATAAAAGGTAGTTTCACAAGCAGGATTTCAATTGAAACAGAGTTTGCATGAAGGAAGAAAGAAAAACTACACAGTCCTTACCAAGATGGTTAGTCTCTCAATTTGATTTTAATTCCACACTTTCTTACATGAGATTTCATAGCTGTCAGTGACAGTGGTTATGATATGAAAAGACCTGCTTGTGTTTCAGTTGTCCACTACGTATTCAACTCAACTCCAGACTGTGAGGTGATACATGGTGCCCTGTACTCTTGCCTTCGTGCCATGTTTGGTCTGTCAGTCATTGGGATTCTTGTCTGCATTTTTTCCTGTATGCTGATTTACCAGTTACTAAGGTATTAAAAAAAACTTCTCCCTCTCTATTTAACTGAATCCTATTGTTAATCACACCATGTACAGGCAATCAAATTCTGTATCATGGATCTCAACATAAATGTGCAAGATAATTTTTTGTACTATACTACAGTGCTCAGAATAATTTATTTAAGTTCTGAACTATGATTTTTTTTACATTAAACAGACTGCACAAACACTTACCCATTCAGTCATACCTTCAGTTGCAATATTCAATAGTGAGTAGTTTGAGGGCTGGAAGATCTGAAGTTCTATTTCTGGCAGGTTCAACAGATTTATTTTTTTCATAATGTTCTGACCTGCCCTCATACATAGCCAGCTTCCTAGTCCTCAGGTACTGCAGGTCCTTTCCCTGGGGGTAAAGCTGACCACTCACCTCACTGAGGTTAAGAATGAGTGAAGTTAGGCACCCATTCCTTCATATGCCTTTATGTAACCCCCAGGGACAACTCTACCTTTGCCCTCAATATGAATATGATAAACAGTTTTATTGCACCTAGAATGACATGACAGACAATTACATTACAATGTCACATAAATGATTGAATTATAATGCAATTATATGCTGTCAAATGTTATGTTAAGAGTATATACCCCCTGAAGATGAGCTGCTGGTGTCAAAATATGTTTGGTGTGTAAGTAGAAATGTTTCACATCATTGTATAAGATGCAATTGGTTTTAAAAAGCTTTATTAGAAAGTATTGTTGTTGTGTTATAACACAAGTTCTATTAGTATTTCGGTATTATGCCCATAATGTGTAAATATTTGATGACTATGTTTGGCAGTCACGAGAAGAAGAAAATGTACTGGGAACAACTGGAGATGAGATGCCGATATCTGTATCGTCAGCAAAGAAATCCACATCACTGTACTTGTTGTGACGAATGTCGATATCCTCCCCCACATCAGCTCTTTCCATGGGAAGTCATGGATGACAGGTAAAATGGAAAATACTGAAAAAGAACAAGTAGCTCTTAGAGATTTTGTTTGGTGGGACTGTGAAAAAAAAATTTGAAACCAACATTTTAATGTACAAAAGCAGGTACTGGACACCTGGCAGGGTTGGTAACTTGTACTCTCCAAACCCTGGAGAGGATACTGGTGCTGTGAACACGGCAACACAGAGGTTACGGGGACAGGAGCGTACATCAGGATGGAGCTGGCGGAGACTGCCATGGTCACGGGGACCAAGCACTAACACTGGACAAACTCCTGATCATTCTCACAGGTACAATCAAAGCCATCTAAAAATCATAAGTTATTTAAGGAGCACAGGATAAAGCAACTCATTTCCAACATGTCACCACTGATTAAGTAATGGTACCACCTTCTCTAAAGTTTTGTGGCTGTATTTGATTCATTATGCAAATACTATGTTGGACACTGTCAGTTGCTGAGGTGTATTTGACACACACAGCTCTCTGGAAGCTGATTGTGTTGGGATATAGGTAAGTTCTGTATAATACACCCAACAAAAAAGTTTCAAATACTTTTGTACAGTGGCAAAAGCAGTGTCAGGCGCTGAAATATTGCTTATATCATGTATGAATGGAAAATACCTTAACATTCTATTCCTACAACATGAAAAATTTTATAAGATTTGAGTTCCATTTTGTTGATGAAATTGACATGGTGTAAAAAAACTGCAAAATTCTTACCATAGCAGGACGTTTTCCTTTTCTGTACAACTGTGAATAAGAAGATTTTATTAAGTGGTTGGTAAGGTTCCTTTATATTTCTGAGCCCTGTTTTTAGAAATAAAATTTGTATGATTAACTTTAGATGATATTGCAACACAAACCGGCTAAGAAATCCACTGATACATACTGCAACTTGCACCAAAGCAGTTCAAAGCAATACACAATAAGGTTAAGTTATCACATGCCATACGGAGGCTGTGAAAACGAGCCCCACTAGAAATGCAAGGCAGCCCGTGATGGTGAAATAAATGGTTCAAAGTCTGTCAGGCATAGTGTAACACACTCCAACAATTGTAGTAGCTGAATTAGACGGTTAACAGTGCCAGTTTGAACATAACATCACTTCATGAATTTGTTGTGTATCAGGTGCGCTCCTTTCATTTACACACATCAACAAAAAAGTACCTATTCCAAAATTGGTTTTGCAAATACTAAAGTTTGTGTCTGTTTTGTGACATATCATACTTAAGTGATACAGTGAACTGATTTCACTTCTGACAAGGCTTTTTCATGTTCTAGTGAACACATTTTAACATGCTGAATATTAGAAGTGGAATGTTGAAATTGTATGTACTTTAACCTCTAAATAATCACACAAAAAGTAATAAGAAGAAATGAAAAATGTTCATACACAAAAAGTAGTTTCATACCCTTGATTATTAGTTTGTACTGTTGTAACGAAATGACTACAATAATTTCATTAATGAGAGCAGTAATAATGGAGTCTAATCTGAATAGGAATATACTATTTTAGAAATGGGCATAACATTTCTTCCTTTACTTCTGTTCTTAAATTATTTACATTCATGATTTAGAATGTTCCCTGTTTTCCCTTCTTGCTGACCTCCTTTTTAAGCAGAACACTGACCCATATTTTTGTCCCACATGGACCCATGATGTGAGGGTAGGAAACCATTATTTATGCTGTAACAACTGTACACTATCAGCATAAGACAGTAAAAGCCATGATATCTGGCACTGAATGAACTAGAAAGATTTATTAACCAGAAATTGATTTAGAGGCCTAGTATATTCACTATTCCATCAATCAGTATCATAAAAAATGTTTTTTCTGAGTATCTGCCCACTAATTATAATCAGTGAGCGGGAGAGGAGCAACCAGACACCAATAATTATTGGTGTCTGGTTGCTCCTCTCCCAACCTCTCAACGCCCCCCCCCCCCCCAAAAAAAAAAAATTATGTACAGCCTATTACACAAGTAGTGATTAAACTGTAATAAACAGTGCACCAAAAAAACCAAACAGGATATACATGATTACTGGTCTGGATAATAAAAAGGACACACGTGAGTTTGCTAGATACACTAACAATAAGTCACACATTAGGCATTATATTCCATTACCTGGAAAATTAGGATATCTGGCAACTGTCTGGTCCCACAGGTGCCACATATCACAAGTTTTACTGTTTCATATAAGCCCAACAAATGCACTCATATTAAAGTTATATTATTACACACAATCCATCAGAACTCTGACATGTTTCAGTCTATTTTGATCATCTTCAGCTAGTTACTTAACGTTAGTCAAGCATATATAAAAGCATGGATCTAGCAGTGCAGAACTGGTTCTGTGCTTGAACATCGAATTTTATAAAATCTGCCAACATTTGATAGACAAATTTTAATATATTTAATAATCCATCCATGTTTTTATATATGCTTTATTGATGTTAAGTAATACCATGAAATGGTCAAGATAGATCAAAACATGTCAGAGTTCTGATAGATTGTGTGTAAAAATATAACTTTAACATCAGTATATTTGTTGGTTTTATTACATAAATTGTTTACTAATGCATGGACTTGAATAAAGTTAAGGTTTACTGTATTCTTATTACCTGTACCCTGTCCTAATGCTAGTGGAATACTCACAAGAGTAGATAATCATATTAATGATTTAAAAAAAAAACCTCCATCACAGTGCTGTTTCCTGTTAAAAGTTTTCATAATTCAAAAAGTTAATACAAATGTGAACTGCTCCTAACTACTGTCACTGAATTCTTACTGCATTGTTTCTTTCTTTGCAGTGAGGTAGAATGCTACAATATAAAAGGATGGTTTGTGCAAAAATGTATTGGAATTGTAACAAGGTGCAAAAAGCTGCACTTCTATGCAATTTCCACAAAAAATATGACTTTTGCACCTTCTTACACATTACCACTGCGCATTTATAACTTGTTATGTAAACAGTTTCAAAATCTTTGTAAGAAGCCAATCTGCTAAATTTTGAATTCACAGAGAGGGGTCAGGGAGTGGTGTACAAAATTACCGGCATGCAACCAGCAGCCCTGACAGCCAGTACGGTTTTAGCAGCCATCCAGCACCAGTAGAAGGTGCTTCACCACCGGTTTCTGCTATTGTGGAAGGCAACACCAACCCATACATCCGTGACCCTCAAGGCGGCCCTGTCATACCTCAGCCAACAGGTGGCTTTATTAGACCCAGAACTTTGGGGCCATTTGTAACTGAAGGAAGTGTGAAGGCCATTCAGCAACCCCAGGGCTATGCTCAGCAGTATTACATGTGGGGTCCACCTCCTCCATATTCCAACCCTCACTCTGGTAACAACTCACACTGCAATAGTCCTGCTAGAAGGGAGCCCATCCTAAACTTACTTCAAGGACACCCAGGACCAACAAGCAATGCTACAGCTGGAAGTCCATCTCGGTTACATTACCCACACCATCATCATTTACATCATCACCACCACCATTGTCAGATGAATCAGCAAGTTGTTAACAGAGGTGTGCCAGTGGCAGCAGAAGATCAGAGTATAATAGGACAAAGTGGTCTGTTGAAGAACTTACAACAGAGGTACCATGGGGGTGTAAGAAGACTGCAGGACCAGAGAAGGTTTGATGAGTTTTCATCTTCATCAGGTGATGGTGTGATCAATGTCAGTAGTGGTGATAAAAGTGTGATTGTTGAGAATTATGTAAACACAAGTGAAGCTGAAATGGCAACATCAGGTGATGTTACAACAAGTGAAAACAATACAGATTCTTCTGTTAGCAAAGACAGGATTAGCAACACCCTACCAGCAAGAAAAGCTAAGAAGCGCATTGACATATCGTCAGTAAAATCTGTAGCAAATATTCCCTTTTCTTCAGAGCACCAACTTGGAAGTCAGAAATCATCACCAAGTCATTGCAGTGGTGGAAATAATGTAAATAGTGGCAATACATGTAGCAGTACTGGTGGTGGTGGTGGTGGTGGTGGTGGTGTAGGTGGTAGTGGTGGAAATAGTGGTGGGGGTTTTTCTAGGACAAATGTTCAACTTTTATTTGGGCAACAGGGCTGTCAACTTACAGACCATTTTCATGGTGGTAACCATGGTGATGATTTGTTGGCAGAAGAAACACAGTTGATAGCTGAGAAGTATCCTCATTCATTATCATCAAGTTCAGCACTAATGAGGGGAAAAGATGAAACAGTTACTGGTGCTCCACCCAGCAATATGTCTCCTCGAATGAGGTACATGTCGCATTTACAAGGCATGACAAATGCAGCCTTTCAAGTACAAGAAGGTCTTGAGCTTCAAGACCAGCAGGGACAGATTCTATGTGGCAAGAATGAAACAACAGAATCAGAAGTTTATTTTGCAGATGTATCATCTTGCTGCAATGTTTCAGTGAGAAATGATGGGTCATTGTATGATGAAGCTCTTGATCCACAAAAGCATAAGCTAATGATGTCAAATCAAGGAGAAGAACTAGACATTCCAACATCTGGTGGCCATTTGCAGAGGTTACCAGAGTCCTACCAGATGCATCATCACCACAGAAGGCTCCTTCAAGCAGAAGCTATGCATCCTTCAGGAAACCAACATCAATTTCACAGAGTTCCTATGCAGGAAGGTGTAAAAACAGATAAAGGGCATCAGCATCATCACAGAGGGATATCAGAGGGCACTACATTAGCATTAAGTTGTGAGGAACAGGAACTTACCAGTAACTGTTTTAGCTATCAAAGACAATCGTCAACCCGGAACCGTTTACCGTTTCCTTTACCACATCACCACATAATAGGGCAAAATTCTTCAACAGTCAAAGAGGGTATGCAGGAAGGAATTGGATGTAAAAATGTAGTTACTAGTAATAGGGACTTTATAGATGCTGAAAGCATAAGAAAAATGTGTGTATCGAATAATGGAAGGTCTGACATACCTATAGATCCTTCACAACAAAGTTTGTCTGTGTCAAGCAATAGCAGTGCCACACCAACCATAGAAAATAGCAATGTAGCTTTTGTGTCACCCATGTCACTCTCTGCATCTTCACCTGGTAGTTTTCCAACAGAAGAGCTTGAGAACTGTGGAAGTTACTACGACAATCATAACAACTCATCAGAAGTTGGAAGTTCTTCAGGTTCTACCTCTGCAGTATGTAGCCCAATGAGTTCATCAGGAAATGATGTGTTTGGATCACCTTCTCATGGTTATTCATCTCCACAAATGATACCATATGATCAGGGTCCCACCATTCAACAGGCCAACAGATTGCATCATATGCAACAAAGAAATAATAATTACCAAGAAAAAATAACTACAGACTTTGTTCAAGTTCATGGTGTAGACCAGCACTTCCTGGCACCAGATGCACAGTATGAAACTATACCCCAGCAGCAACCACAGCACATTGCACAAAATAATCAGGCATACCAACATCACATTCATCAACAAAATTTTCCTCCAACACAGCGGGAAGACTTCAATGGGAACACGCCTACCAATAGTCCAGGAAAAAATAACCTCTCCTCTGCTCGACAGGGAGGTGTGATGGCTCCATCAGCAACGCTAAGCATTGGAGGAAATATTTCTTCTCCAGCAAGAAGACGATTGAACTTACCTCTCCATGTCACATGTGCTGTCACTGGGAATACAAACACTATTAGCAGTCCAAACAACAACAACACTGTTGAAAGCCTTTACCATACTGCAACAAGCACGGAGGAGGAAGAATCAGAATCACTTCAACCTCAGTCATCATCTAATTGTTATAGTGATGCAACAATGGATTCTGGTTGCCATAGTGGTTCTGAATTTGCAACGAGGCGGCGAGCAGGTAGTTCTAGGGCTTCAGCACGAGCTGGGACCAATAGGGAACATGCAAGGGCTCTTGGAACAAGGACAGATGAAGATGAACATGGTGAAGAAGTGCCAGTAAAGACCATGCGGTCTGTTAATGTGTGATAGTCATGAACAATCTTGGTTACTTTCATAATGTCTTAGGAAAGATTGACCATTCACCCATTTTCTTTTTAAAATATATGGTATAAATGCATTGACCCAGTCGCTGTATTTTTAAACCATCTTCTATTTGTGACAAGAATTATTAGATGTGGATTTTTCAGTAGGTTAGACATTCAGTTACACAAAATAACTACATCATGTGTATTATTCTCATACTGAGTGTCTCTCAAGTGATGTAAAGATTGTGTATAATAATTTGTTTTCTCATAGTGTAAAGCAGGAACTTACCTGAACTGGTCCAAACTGTAACAAATCAGTTCTTTTATTTGCATTCCTTGTGCCTGTCCCCTCCAGCTAAAGACTCAAATAGTCTGGGAAGCACCTCTATCTGGATTGGTACATAATTGATGATGTTTCAAAGGATCATTTCTTCATCTCAAGGTTCAAGCATTCGTTTCCTGTCCTTAACATTAAGTCTGCAGGTACATTTCTACCAGATTACATAGCATCACATCCCAGCATACAGTACTCTTCACATCACTGCCATGAGAAGCTCAAAATTCATACTTTGAGACACAGTTTACTTAAGCACAACAATTGTCTCAGAATTAATGTAATATTCTGGGAACCAAAGCCTTGGGTTAGGTAATAATTTTGGAAATTGGGATCAATTATAAATGTGCAAGTCAAATAAATGTTAAGCCAAGTCACTTACTAAATGCTAGATGTTTGTAAAAGTGTAGAGCATGGGGTTACCAAAATTTTTTGCAAATTTATAAAATAAAATTTGACAATAAAACGTAAAAGACAACTGGATATGAACTGTAAAACAGTCAACACACTCAAACTAGCTTAAATTATTCACAGTTAAGTCTCTGTTCTTCTGAGGAGTAGCACTGTATTGCTGGGTGATTGGTTGTGATGGTTTGGGAAATGCTGCGACCTGATCTTCAATGGTCGAAATGTCCACGAAGCCATGAGCATTTCGACCACTGTAAATGAAATCAAGCAGCCAGTGATACAGCGCGAAGCACAAGAAGAACAGAAACTTTAATTGCACTGCTGCAAACGTCTACAAACTCGATTTGTGACTACTATTACAGCAGTGCTTTTAGACTAAAAACACAACATTGGAAAAATTTTACTGTCACTAACATCACTGTAACTTGAGTAACTTTGTGGTGGTTAGAAACGTTGAGCATCTCAATGAGCTATGGGGTGGAAGAATATCCCAATGGCGTATGGTTCTACGGTTCTAATTGCGCGCGCAAACATTAGTGGGGTGAAAGATGAAGGGCACCGGAATTATGGACAAAGGAGTGACAGTCTTCGTGAAAAGGTCAATGAGAAAACACACCATCATCATCAAATGTACTGATTATTTCAGCACCTTTTCGGAAAGGTGTAAAATCGCAGGACTTTGGCAGACTTTAAGAATTAAATAACATACTAAACTCTTACAATCTTGTAAGTGTAATAAACTTTCCTACAAGAGTCAGAAACAACTCAATATCTGCAATAGATAATATTTTCCTTGATACAACTCAATTTGGAAGGTACACAACCTGTTCAATGGTAAATGGTTTATTGGATTATGATGCCCAGGTTTTAGAATTATATGTTGCAAATCTAAATACTCGTAGTAAAAGAAATAATCATAGAACTATAACTATAAGGAAAATGGACTTTAACTCAATTAATGAATTCAAAGACAAATTGAGTAGTGAAATCTGGCAAAATGTTTTTGAAAATGTTAATAATGATGTTGACACCATTTTCAACTCCTTCTTAAATACATATTTACAGATTTTTTACTCTTGTTTTCCTAAAAAAAACAGTTTATGAGTCAACATCAAACAAACAATGGATAACTAAAGGCATTATTAACTCCTGCAAATAGAAAAAAGATCTATACTTGTTAACTAGGAATAATAATGATATACAATTAAAGGAATACTATGTGAGATATAGCAAGATTTTATCAAAGGTAATAAAGATTGCTAAAATGTTTCACTACAATAATCAAATCACTCATTCTAATAGTAAAATCAAGGCAACTTGGAATATCATAAAAAGTGAAAGCGGGGGAAATAATATCAAGTATGATAAAGCGAATGTTTATAATCCTGATAAGGAATATAATAAAAGTGTTAATGCACAAGTTTTTAATAAGTACTTTTAACTATAGCTGAAAGTATTTCTTGCAAAATTACTGGTAATAATAAACAAATCATCAATCGCACTAAATACTCACTGTCTTATTTATCTCAGATATTTAATCTTCCATTTACCAATACTGTTTTTCGTAATACATCTACAGGGGAAATTGAAAAAATTATTCAGTCATTCCCTTGGAAAAACTCATGTGGTTATGATGAAATTTCAATTAAGGTATTGAAAATTAGTGCACCTTTTATTAGCTCACCACTATGCCGCATTATTAACACATCACTAAAATCAGGTATTTTCCCAACTAGATTAAAATATTGTATCATAACTCCATTACATAAAAAAGGCGATAAAAATAAAGTGACTAACTACAGACCAATTTCATTATTAACATCATTTTCAAAGATTTAAAAAAAAATTATATATAATAGATTAATAACACACTTTACATCAAATAATATTTTTAAAAACAGTCACTTTGGTTTTAGAAAGAAATAATCAACAGATAAAGCTGCTTACACATTAATTAATGATATTTTTTTAGCCTTAAATACAGTGAAACCTGTCAAGTTGACCACCTTCATAAGGTGACCACCTGCCAGTGTTGACCACATATCAGTAGAACCGGCGAAGTCCTATATAGTTTGCATATACGACCACCTCCGTAACTTTTCCACCTTAATATGTTGGATACCTGTCTATGTTTCTGCACTCAGTGCACACAAGACACACTCTAACCTAGGAGTCGGGACCACAACAGATAGAGACACACAAGGACGCCACCATACGTGTGAGACCGTTCCCACTAGGCCAACCATCGACAGCCTCGTGACAGCAACCCCCTGAAGAAGAGGAGGTTGCCATCCAGCTGACCCCCCCAGGATGAACCCCCCCCCACCAACAGATATATATATATCAATGTAATATAATACCCGCCTATACATAGGCATACTAGAATTATAATCGGATGGGAGATCTCCACATCGCAATTTATAAAGCGAAACCTTAAGGCAAAAAAACCTG
>JGI20166J26741_10683337_pt1 | contig 15346 bp, 12 predicted proteins | sample TergutCu122P5_FD_26741 | JGI IMG/M metagenome (IMG submission 26741)
TTATTCGCTTAAAGGCCGAGTTTGGCCCTTTTTGTTTCATATTGTGCTTTCCTTTCTATGTCCAAGCGCCTCATTCTCTGTTGGCGCCTGATTTCCTTATTGCCTATTTGAAAGCCTCCCCCTGGTAGCATCTCCTCTCTCTCCGGGGCTTTCTTTCTCTACTGTTGCTTTCTTATCGTTACGCGGAGAATCTGCGTTGGGGCGCTTTGATCCTGCGCGTCACTCACGTTTAGAAATACCTGGTAAATGCCGCTTTGGTGGGTGTTGATGTTGGAAAAGCCCTGCAAAGTGACCGGCAATCGGGCTCCGGCTGCCGAGCGGGCGGATGCGCTGCTGTCAGCTATCAGGCGTGCTATCGTCAGGTTCGTGCCCAGAGGGTAGCTCAGCGTACTGGTCAACACGGTGAGTGTCGGGGGCGTCTGCTGCCGGGCCAAAGTCGCCGGAGTGGCAACGCTGACGCCGCCTGCATCCTGACCGGATTCTCCGCCAGCGACGAGCGCCACTTGTACGGCGTGCCCGGTATTCGCTTGCGGCGGCGCCTGCGTTGTGGCAGCCGCCGCCGTTGCTGCCGCTGAAGGGAGCGCGTCAGAAACAGCGCTCTCGGCGGCACGGCCGGCGCCCGCGGATCCAGAGGGCTCCGTAACCTCGGCAACCAGGACGCCTGCCGTCGGCCGCGGCTGGCGTCCTGCGGAAAACGCCATGCTCCCGTAGCCCAGGGCTCCGGCCAACGCGCAGATGAGCGCCGCCGCCGCAATCTTTCCCGGCCACGTAGTGAGCATGCTTTTAGCTGCGCTTACCGTAACGCTCGACGCGGTGGACGGCGCCGCAAAGTTGAAGCTGCCCAGGAAGTTCTGAGCGCGCCGAGCAACGGTAGGGTTTAACGCGCCTGCCGCAAGCTCTGCGGCAAGTGCGCTACGTACACCGGAATCGATCTCGTGTCTGAGCGCTGTGTCACCGCCCATCTCGCTCGCATACTCGTCTTCGGCGAGCAGCCGCGCTATGAGCGCCAGCTCCTGTTCCGCCTCACCCGTTGGCTCCGCCTGCGCCTGCTCCATGAGCGCCTGCAGGGCCGCGCGCGCGTCATACAGACGCTTGCGGATGGTCTCCTGCGAGGTGTCGAGGAGCTCGGCGATCGCCACCGAACTCAGCCCGACGTAGTAGCGCAGAATGAGCATGTCTTTCTGAAGCGGGGTCAGATGCACCAGGTGGCGTCGCAGCTCTTCTCTGATTTCCTGCTGCTCGAAGATTTCCTCAGGCAGGTAGACGGACTCGGACGTCAGCAGCGGGGCCACGGCGGTCTCTTCAACGCGGCGCAGATCATCCAGATCTATGTCGTTGCGACGGCGAGCATTGCGTTGCGCATCGTTGATCGCCTTGGAAAACCCGATCTTGAAAAGCCAGGGCCGAAACGCCGCCGGATCTTTGAGTTCATCCATCTTGACCAGGGCGTCCATGAAGCTGCCCTGCACGATGTCGGACGCGTCCTGGTCAGAGTTTGTATACTTGCGCACAAAACAGAACAACAGCGGCAGATAGATGTTGTAAAGCTGTGCGAAGGCGTCTTTTGACCCCTCGCGAACCTGTTTGACCAGCTGCGCATCACGTGCGTACTGATCTTCCTTGCTGGTAACACGCATTCTCATTCTCCCCTCAACTCCCCTCTCTACAGGTGCCCTCTGATACCTAGACAAACGAGCTACCCGCAACGTTACCTCAAAAATGAAATTATTTTTTATTTTTTTGATTGGGGTAACGTTTTGCAGCGCCGTACTTGTCTTAGTTGTGAGTGTCCTGACGGCCCGCTGCAACATGAAACAGGACAGCCACTATGACTGTCCAAAGTCTACACAAGCCACATCAAGTGGCTATTTACGTGGCTGCCCTGTTTCAGGCATAACCACTTGAATAGCGCATACGCTCCTGGCGGCTTGTGTAGTTTGGACGAGACCAGCATAGCACAGCAGCTTGGTCGTCGCGAGAGTCGATTTGAGCGGCTCAGGCGCGGTAAGACCGAGCCAGAAAGGGGACATCGAGGCCATGTCCCAGCATCAGCTCGCGGTCTGCCAGGATCGCGCGGGCGTCGCCGTCGGCTACCAGGCGACCCTCGTCGATGACGAGCGCGCGGTCGCAGAGCTCCCAGGCGGCCTCCAGGTCGTGGGTCGCGACGAGCAGCGTCACGTCAAGGGCGCGCAGGAAGTCAAGCATCTCGCGGCGCCCCCGCGGGTCGAGGTTGCTGGTGGGCTCATCGAGGACAAGCACGGCCGGCGCACAGGCAAGCACGGCGGCGATGGCGGCGCGCTTCTTCTGGCCAAAGCTCAGGTGCATGCCGGGCTTGCCCTCCAGGCCCTCCAGGCCGGTGGCCGCGACGGCGCGCGCGACGCGCTCGCTCACCTCGCTCTCCGGCAGGCCCAGGTTGCGCGGACCGAAGGCGATGTCGCCTTCGATGCTCGTCATGAAGAGCATGTTGTCGGGATCCTGGAAGACGATGCCGATGCGCTGGCGCACGGTGGCAATCGTCTGCTGCGTGAGCGGCACGTCTTCGACCAGCACGGCGCCGGTCTGCGCCGTGATGATGCCGTTGAGGTGCGCGATGAGCGTGGATTTGCCCGCGCCGTTGGGGCCGAGCAGCGCCACTCGCTGCTCGTGGCGCAGCGTGACGCTGACATCGTCGAGCGCCTGGGTACCGTCCGGATAGCGGTAGCTGACGTTGTGCAGTTCGATCGCGTTGGCTTCGCAGTGCATGTGTTCTCCTTATACCAGTACGCGGGATGCCACCAGCACGACCCCGACGATGAGCGCGCTTGCCACCAGCATCGTCTCCCGGATGGTCCAGCGTTGCCGCTCTCCGTCCGGCAGACGGCCGGTATAGCCGCGCGAGACCATGGCGCGGTGGACCTCCTCGCCACGCTCGTAGGCGCGCACGAACAGGTTGCCGCCGAGCGAGCCGTAGAGGCGCACCCGCGCCCAGCCGCGCAGCGTCGGCGCGCGCGAGGCCAGCGCTTGCTGCATCTGGCGCAGCTCGCCGCGAAACACCGCGCTGAAGCGGTAGATGAAGCTGACAAGCATCAATATGATGGTGGGCAGACGCAGATCAGCAAGGCCCTCGATGACCTGCTCCGGCGTGCTGGAACGGTTGACCGCACTCACGACGAAGGCCGAGAGGAAGGCCTTCGACGCGATCTCTGCGATGCGTGGCCAGCCGCGCGCGTAGGCGTCGGCAATGGCAGGCCAGCTGAGACGCGTGGCGAGCGTCAGCGGCGAGAAGAGCGCGATCAGCCCCGCGAAGAGCAACACCGCCAGCGCGCTGAACCAGACCCTGCGCTGCGACGCGCCCAGCAGGCGGGCGACGGCCGCGAGCAGCGCCAGCAGGACGAGGAACTCCCAGACATTGAAGCCGGGCAGCAGTACCACGCACAGTATCAACAGCAGTCCTGCGACCAGTTTGCCTCGCGCGCTGACCTTGATCTTCTTTCCCAGGATCAGCAGCAGCAGAAGCGTGACGGCCGCCACGCCAACCAGCGCGGCGGCGACCGCAGGAAGTACGCTGCCGCCAGCTCCGCGCAGGCCGTAGTCAGCAAATATCGTGCCCGGTCCCAGCAGCGAGGGCGCTTGCTCGACCGCCGCGGAGTTGCCGATCCCCTGGCTGAAGTAGACATGCTCCAGGCCGTCGGGGTACTTGCTCGCCGCCCAGGAGAAGCCGGCTGCAAGAAGCGCGAGCGTGACCAGCACGATGATGACGGGTCTGAGTGTGCGAGAGGGAGCCGCTGATGTGCCGGCGCCGCCGACCCCGCGTCCCAGCAGGTCCGGGCGCACAAGCGCCAGATAGCCCACGACGGCGCCGGTGATGACCGCCTCGCCGACGCCGATGATCGCGTGCACACCGAGCATGGCCGGCAGGATGAGGGAGGCCTTCGCGTTGCCTGAGACAATGATCCCCAGCGCGGTCGTAGCGGCAGCCGCTACGGTGCCTGCCCAGGCGCCGAGCGCCGCACCCACAATGCGCGCGCCGCGCGGCGTCGTCTCCCGCGACCTGCGCGCAGCCAGCCAGCAGACCAGCTGGTAGACGCCCCAGGCAACAACTGCGGCGACCACGCCCATGTTCAGCAGATTGGCGCCGTAGGCAAGCACGCCGCCATCGGAGAAGACCAGGCACTGGATGCCCACCACCGCGGCCATCACAATGACCGCAGGCCAGAAGCCCACCACGATCGCGGCAAGCGCCGCGCCCAGAAAGTGCCCCGAGGTGCCGCCCGCTACCGGGAAGTTCAGCATCTGCAGCGCGAAAATCAGCGCGCCGAGGACGGCCATAAGCACAATCTTCTGCTCAGAAAGATGCCGTTTGATCCAGGAGCTCGCATAGGCGATGAGACCCACCGCTCCACCATTGGCGACCAGTGCGACCGGCGTCGAAAGCATGCCGTCCGGCAGGTGCACCGCTGCTCCTTTCTTGCGATAACACAAAAGGACCGGTCCCTTTTGTGTTCGAGTAACACGAATTATTAAAATGGTAGCACACTTTTAGGGCTCCACGGCCCTCTGTTACATCAGCGCAAGGTATTCAGCCGGGCTGAGTATCCAGTTACGCTCTGGGAAGTGCTTCTTATTACCTGTCACGATACCTGTCACGAGCGGGCAGAAGCACAGCTGCGCCACCTCGAAGAACGGACGATCAGATCCATCAGGGAGAGATTGCGGTCTTCTCACGCTCTTTGATCAGCATCGGAGCAAGGCCGCAAATCGTGCTACGATAACAAACACTATGAAAGCGCTCTCTGTACATATCACGGGCATCGTTCAGGGCGTAGGGTTTCGGCCCTATGTGTACCGGCTGGCAACTACGTTCAAACTACAGGGCTGGGTGCTCAACGCAAGCGACGGCGTCCACATCTACGTCGAGGGTCCCGACAGCGTGGTCACGCGCTTTGTCGCAGCCCTTGAGGTCAACCCGCCGGCCGCCGCGCGCATCGAGCAGGTCGAGGTCGAATCCGCCGAGGTCATCGGCTACGAGGACTTCGAGATCCACGAGTCCGAGGCCGACGAGAACCTGCGGACCTTCATCTCGCCGGACCTCGCCACCTGCCCGGCCTGCCTGGAGGAGCTCTTCGACGAGAACAACCGGCGCTACCGCTACCCCTTCATCAACTGCACGGACTGCGGTCCGCGCTTCACGATCATCGAAGGCACGCCCTACGACCGGCCGCTCACCACGATGCGCGACTTTACGATGTGCGCGGACTGTGCGGCGGAGTACGCCGACCCGGCAGACCGGCGCTTCCATGCGCAGCCCGACGCCTGCTTCGTCTGCGGCCCGCGCCTCTACCTGAACGTCGCCTCCGGCCAGTCGTCGGACTATGCCGCGGAGTGGACCTGGAGCCCCGCAGTCGAAACCAGCCCCCGCCCTGGGCGCGACCGCGCAGCCGAACTCGCGCGCAGCCATTCGATCATCCTTGAAGCCTGCGAGGCCCTCCATAACGAGCAGATCCTTGCCATCAAGGGGCTCGGTGGCTTCCAGCTGGCCTGCAACGCGCGCAGCGAGACGGTCGTGCGCCGTCTGCGGGAGCGCAAGCACCGTCGGGGCAAGCCGCTCGCCCTGATGTTTCCCAACCTTGAGCTGGCCGAGCGCTACTGTGAGATCAGTCCTGACGAGCGCGCGCTGCTGCAGTCACCGGCGCACCCCATCGTGCTGCTGCGTCGCCGCAGCGACGAGGACGCCGCCGACCTCGCCTATTCGATCGCGCCGGGATTGGCCGAGATCGGCGTCATGCTGCCAGCCACACCCCTGCACCACCTGCTGGCCGACGAGTTCTACGGCCCGATGGTCATGACGAGCGGCAACATCAGCGATGAGCCGATCGTGGTGGACAACGCCGCGGCGCTGGAGAAGCTCGCACAGGTGGCCGACCTGTTCCTGCTGCACGACCGCCCAATAGCGGCGCGCTACGACGACAGCGTCGTGCGTGTCGTCGGCGGACGCAGCTACATGATCCGGCGCGCGCGCGGTTACGCGCCCGAGCCGCTTGCGCTTCACTTCTCCTCGCCTGACGCCATCCTGGCTGTGGGCCCTGAGCAGAAGAACACCTTCACGCTGCTTGACGGAGAGGCTGCCTTCGTGTCGCAGCATATCGGCGACCTGGAGAACCTCGCGACCCTGGAGGCCTTCGAGGAGGCCGAGCATCTTTACGAGCAGCTCTTCAAAATCACGCCGAACACGATCGCCCACGATCTGCACCCCGAGTATCTTTCGACCAAGTGGGCCCGGGTCAAGGTCGATGAGGCCGGCGACAAATATCCGCTTGCCATCTCCGGCGTGCAGCACCACCACGCCCACATCGCCGCCGCCTGCGCGGAGCACGGCGTCGAGGGCGGCGTCATCGGTATCGCCTTCGACGGAACCGGCTACGGCGCAGACCACACGATCTGGGGCGGCGAGGTGCTCATCAGCACCTACACCGACGCCCTGCGCTTCGCCCACCTGGCGCCGCTGCGGCTGCCGGGCGGCGCGGGCGCAATCAAACGCCCGGTGCGCGTGGCCCTGGGGCTGCTCGACCAGTACGGCCTGCTGGAGCACCCCGGCGCGGCCAGCCTGCGCGCGCGGCTGGAGCCGCACGAAGAGGCCACGACCCTGACCATGATCCACAACAACCTGAACTCGCCGGTCACTACCTCGATGGGGCGCCTGTTCGACGCCGTCGCGGCACTGCTCGGCATCGCTGACGACGCCGACTTCGAGGGCTCGCCCGCCATGCTGCTGGAGGCCGCCGCGCCCGCCGATCTCCACGCCCGGCCCACGCCACCGCACTACCGCTTCTCGCTTGAAGAGGACGGGATCTTCAGCCCCGCGCCGGTACTGGAGGCCCTGCTTGACGACCTGGTCATTGTGGAGCAGGATCCCGACACCTTGCTGACCATCAGCGAGCTGTCGCGGCGCTTCCACGAGGCAGTCGTCAACCTGATCGGGGAGATCACCACGAAGGCGGCGCGCGAGACCGAGCTGGACGTGGTCGCGCTCTCGGGCGGCTGCTTCATGAACCGGCTGCTGCTGACGGGCGCCTTTGAGGTGCTCGAAGCCCGCGGCCTGCGCGTCATCGTAAGTGAGAAACTACCGGTCAACGACGGCTGCGTCTCCTTCGGGCAGGCCGTCATTGCCCACGCTCGGCTTCATGTCCCCCAATGGGGAGACATCGAATTAGACGAATAGGAGTTCCTGTATGTGTCTTGCAATCCCGGCACAGATAATCGAGAAGACTGACGACCGTAAGGCCACGGTCAACATCCTGGGGGTGACACGCTCGGTCTCTTTGGACCTGGTGCCTGACGCCACTGTCGACGACTGGATACTGGTCCATGCCGGCTTCGGGATCGAGGTCGTCAACGAGGCCGACGCGCGTGAAACCATCGATCTGATCAACCAGATGACCTTTACCGCCGAAGAAACCGCATACGTTCCGGAGACCTTCCGCGATCCGCTCCCGGAGGCCGTCCATGACTGACGCGAGTCCCCCGACCTTCGACACAAGCGCTTTTCGCGACCCTGCGCTCGCCGGCAAGCTGATCGTCCGCATTCGGGAGCTGGCCGCAGCGTTGGCGGAAAGCGAGCGCTTTGGCGCGCGTCCCGTCAAGTTGATGGAGGTCTGCGGCACCCACACGATGGCGATTGCCAAGGCAGGTCTGCGCTCCGTGATGCCTGACACCATCGTCTTAAGCTCCGGACCAGGATGCCCCGTCTGCGTGACCGCCAATCCTGACATCGACTACGCCATCGCGCTGGCTTGTGAGCCCGGCGTGATACTGACCACCTTCGGCGACATGATCAAAGTTCCCGGCTCTTACACCTCGCTTGCGCGCGCCAAAAGCGAGGGCGCCGACGTGCGGGTCGTCTACTCGCCGCTGGACGCGCTTGCGCTGGCGACTGAGAATCCGGAGAAGCTCGTCGTATTTGTGAGCGTGGGCTTCGAGACAACCACGCCGATCATCGCCGCCTCGATCAAGCGCGCCGCGGAACAGGAGCTTGAGAACTTCTGCGTCCTGCCCGCGAACAAGACCGTGCCCGAGGCGCTGCGCGCCCTGGCAGGTGATCCGGAAGTCGGGATCGACGCGCTGATCCTGCCCGGCCACGTCTCGACCATCATCGGCACGGCGCCCTACGAGTTCCTGGCAAGCGAGTTCAATGTCCCGGGTGTGATCACAGGCTTTGAGCCCGTCGACGTACTGCTGGGCATCGAGGAGCTGCTCTGCGGCCTGCTGGAAGTCGCCGGCGGCGGTGCGGCGCGGATTGCCATCGCCTACGATCGCGCCGTCAAGCCCGCGGGCAACCCTGTGGCCGTACAGATGATGAACGAGGTCTTCGAGTCCTGCGACATCGCCTGGCGCGGTCTGGGGCTTATTCCCGGCACCGGCCTCGCGCTTCGCAAGGAGTTCGCGCGCTACGACGCGCTTGCGCGCATCCCCATCGAGGCGCCTGAGTCGCGCGAGACCCCCGGCTGCCAGTGCGGCCAGGTACTGCGCGGCATCATCGCGCCGCCGGAGTGCAAGCTGTTCGGCCGCGCCTGCGTGCCCGAGCACCCCATCGGCCCCTGCATGGTGTCAAGTGAGGGAAGCTGCGCTGCCTTCTACCGCTATAGGGATATGGGAGATTAGTGAGTTTGGGTTCCGATACTTTTTCTCGACCACCCGAACATGAAAACAAGAAAACGTTAGAAGGAAGCTTGGAATGAGGGATAGTGTGGAAACGATACAGCTGGCTCATGGGTCGGGGGGCTCGCTCATGCGGGCCTTGATCGAGGAGGTCATCGCCTCTGAGTTTGTCGACGTGCAGCTTGAGGATGCGGCGACGATCAGCTTTCCGGAGGTCAGTGGCGCGGCAGACGAGCTGCGTCTGAGCTTTTCGACTGATACCTTTGTCGTCCATCCCCTGTTCTTTCCTGGCGGCGACATCGGGCACCTGGCAGTCTGCGGCACCGTCAACGACGTCGCCTGCGCCGGCGCCGTCGTGCGCTACCTGTCCGTAGGTTTCGTGCTGGAGGAGGGCCTGCCCATCGCGGACCTGAGGCGCATCTTGCGCTCCATGTGCGCGGTCGCGCGCGAGGCCGACGTGCGCCTGGTCACCGGTGACACCAAGGTCGTCGGGCGCGGACAGGGCGACGGCATCTTTATCAATACCTCCGGCATCGGCGTGATCCGCCCGGGGGTGACGCTTTCTGCCAGCTCGCTGCAACCGGGCGATAAGATCCTGCTTTCCGGCAGCCTCGGCGATCACGGCATCTGCATCGTCAGCGTGCGCGAGGGTCTGCAGTTCGGCACCGATATCGTAACGGACGCCGCCCCGCTTTCCGGGCTCATCAACGAGGTGCTTGACGCGGCGCCGCATACGCGCTGCTTTCGCGACCCCACGCGCGGCGGCCTGGCTTCAGCGCTTAACGAAATCGCGGAGGCCTCCGGCGTGGCGATGTTTGTCGAGGAGTCAGCCGTGCCGGTCCACGACCAGGTGCGCGGCGCCTGCGAAATGCTCGGCTACGACGTCTTCCAGGTCGCCAACGAGGGCAAGATGATCGCTTTCGTCCCCGCCGACGAAGCTGAGGCAGCCCTTGGCGCGATGCGCGCCAACAAGTATGGGAGTGAGGCTGCGATCATCGGCGAGGTCACGCAAGGCACGGCAGGGCGCGTCGCTCTGCACAACACCTTCGGCGCCACCCGCATCATGGACACGCTGGTAGGCGAGCAACTCCCGCGGATCTGCTGAGCTCCTGCTGGAACTACCCGCTCGCATCTGCTGACGAGGCCCGCGGCCTGGCGGAGATCGACGTGCTGGTGATGAAAGAGCGCCACTGAGCGTAGCAGAACTACCCCAGCGTCAGCGGCCCGAAGAGCAGGCGTCCTTTCGAGGCGAGCGCTTCCCTGTCGCCCTGACGTTGCGCGGCAAAGACCTGAGCAAGACTGAAGTCCGTACCGGGGATCGGCAGATCCGGGTCGTCCCCATCGCTTTCCACGAACACGAACAAGCCCGTCGCGGGGCCGCCCTTGTAGCCCTGCCCGGTTGAGTGCAGGTAGCGCGGGCCGTATTCGACGGCGACCGGCAGGCCGTGCTGACGTTCCAGTTCCTGGGCCTGTCGTTGCAACAGCTCGTCGTTTTCCTCCGCATACGCCAGCCAGGCCAAGAGCGCGAGATAGTGCGCGCCGGGATCGGCGGCGGCGGCGGCAAGCTCGCTGAGCGGACGCAGCGTGACCGAAGCCTGCCCGCCCTGGCCACTTGCCAGAATGCGATTGGTTGCTTCCTTGCTGGCGGCGACGTCGGGCTGGTCAAAGGGGTTGATGCCCAGGCGTTCGCCGGTGGCGGCAACCGAAAACATCCAGTCCGCAAAAAGCGTGCCGAGGTCGTCAGGCTCGCCAAACAGATAGCCGAAGACGGGGACCGACAGGGTCTGGGCCGTCTCGCGCACACGGGCCAGCGCGGCGTCGTCACCCCTACCAATCGTGACGACCGCGCAGGTCGTCTGCGTCCTCGGGCTGAGAAGCAGCAGCTCCTCGGCGCGCCGGGGCGTCGTAACGATCGGGATCAGGCCGCGGCCTTCCTTGCCGAGCGACTCGGCGATCAGCTGCTCAAGCCAGAGGCCCACAGGAGTCAGCTCCGCGGGCAGCACCAGCAGCAGGACATCGCGACCGGCATAATCGCTTGCGACCATGAAGTCGATAAGTCGGGCGTCCCCCGCCCGCGCCTCGGCCTGACGCCCGCGCGCGACCAGGGGCTCCAGGTCGACTCCGGCAAGGGTCAGCGGCGCCAGGCCGAAGGCAGTCAGCGCCGAGTAGCGCCCGCCCACGTCGGCCGGCGTCGTGATCAGCGCGCGCCAGCCCTCCTCGCGCGCCTGCGTCTCAAGCGCCGTGCCGGGGTCAGTCAGCGCCACGCAGTGCTGCGGCACCGCCTGCGCGCCACCCAGCAGCGCCGCCAGACGCTCGGCGCACAGCCGCAGCAGCATGTTCGGTTCCAGCGTCGTGCCGGACTTGCTCGCCACGATCAGCAGCGTGCCCGCGCCGTCCATCCCATCCAGCACCTGCGCCGCATGCGCCGGCGACGTCGTATCCACCACCTGAATGCGGGGAAACACTGAAGGAATCAGCCCTTTTGTGCTGAACAGCTCGTTCATTACCTGGGTGGCCAGGGCGCTGCCGCCCATGCCAAGCACGATGATCTCGTGCAGCTCGAAGGGGAGGCTATCGCGCAGCTTCCGCAGCTCGGCGATCACGCCCGGGGCGTCGCTTGCCGCATGTTTCCAGCCGGTCATCTCGATCTCTTGCAGTGTCATGAGTTATCGCGCTCCTGTCTCAGCTCTTGGAAAACATCCTCGATGGTTTTCTCTTACGTCGTCATAGCATGTCGCGCAGAGCCGTCTTCAGCGCGACGGCGCGACGGCGCGACACCGGAATCACTTCATCGGTGCCGACCAGCGTCAGCGTCAAAGTGCCGCCCGGCTGCGGTTCAAAGGCGTCGACCTGGTTCAGGTTGATCAGGAAACGCCGGTGCACACGGAAGAAGCCCTGCTTTGCAAGCTGCGCCTCGATCCGGGCGAGCGAGGTGCTTGAAATGAAGCGATCCTCAGCCGTAAATAGATAGGTGTAGTCGTCCTTGGCCATCGCGAAAAGGATGTCGGAGGACAGAAGGAACTGCTTTTTGCCCGCACGATCGACTATCAGCCGGTTGGCGGTAACCTGATCGCTGTGAGCAGCCGCAGGAGCAGTCTCGACCTGCTCGGTCGCCTTGTACTGGCGCACCTTCTCAAGAGCCTGCTCAAGCCGCTTGGTCTCGACAGGCTTGACCAGATAGTCCAGCGCGCTCAGTTCGAAGGCCTTGACGGCGTACTGGGTGTAGGCCGTCACGAACACGATCGCCGGCGGCTGGGGATGGGTCTTGAGCCCCTCGGCCAGCTGGATGCCGCTGACGCCAGGCATGTTGATGTCCAGGAACACCACATCGGTTGGCAGCTGTTTGATCAGCGCGACCGCGTCGCGAACGTTGTCGGCCTCCCCCACCACCTTAACGTCGTTGAAGTCTTCAAGCAGGAAACACAGCTCGCTGCGAGCCGGCATCTCGTCGTCGATGACCAACGCGCGGATCACCGGCGATCCCCCGCCCTCGCTTCGGCCGGGGCCTCGCGCGCGGCCCCGGCGTCTGCCTCGATCGCCTTGAACGATCCGGTCAGGGCCGTGCGATCAACCGTACGCTCTCCACTGAAGAGCGAGCCCAGGGCCACGTCGCGCCACAGGCGTTCGACCAGCGTCGGCCACTTCCGCTGAAACGCGAAGTAGTCGGCGCAGTGCGCGCAGGCGTAACGTGTCGCGTCAGAGACCACATGCAGCGCCGCCTGCCAGTAGGCGCCGCGCTCTGGCCCCACCAGGGCGCGCAGCAGCGCCGTGATGCGGGCGCGCATTCCCGCCGACCCGTCGATGAAGTCGCCGGGATACGGGGACAGCTGCTCGGCCGTCACCTGTTTCAGGTCGACCTGGGATTTCGCGAACTCAAGCTTGCGATGCTCGTAGATGTAGCCGAAGACATCCTGGCGAAACCGCAGCGGACGGCTGACGCCCTCGCCGGGAAGATGCAGCACGCTCCACTGGTCGTCAGCGAACAGCTGCGAACCGAAGAGCCGCGCGTTGATCACATAGTCGGTGTCCTCGCCGCGCGTGATCCACGCATCAAAGCTCACCCGCGCGAAGAGCCCGGCGTGCAGCGCCAGGCAACCGCCAAAGGCCAGTTTCGCCGGCGTGAGGCGCGGGGGTCTCAGGAGCTCGCTGATAGCGCTGTTGCGCGACTTGTCCCAGTGCCAGAAGCGGTCGGTAGCGCGGTTGCCCTCCTCGGTCAGATAGCGACCCTTCGCGTTCATGGTAAGTCCGGTCTTGCCCAGCAGATGCCCGCCGGTTTCCTTGATCGCTGCGCCGAGGCCAAACAGCGCCTTCTCCAGAAACAACGGATCGTCTACCACGCAGTCGTCGTCGAGGAAGATCACCTTGTCGCAGCCCTTGATGGCCGCGACCAGCAGCCCCAGATTGCGCGTGGCGCCATAGCTGCGCAGACTGAGCGCCGGCACCATGTCCAGCATCTCCAGCTGCTCGAGACGGCGCGAGAGCGAGCCCAGCTCCGTCGGCCCGAACACGAAGGTATTCAGCTGCGGAAACTGCCGCGCAATCTCGCGGACGCGCTCGTCGGCGCGCACCTCGACGCTCCTGTCGTTCGTGTTGACAATAAGCGCCACCTGAAACGGACTCCGCACGTGCGTCAGCGACTCAAGCAGCCGCTGCAGGGGCGGATTCAGCTCGTCAAGGCTTGACGGATGCTCGTAAAACGCCTGTGTGCCGGCAGACATCGTCTGGCTATCCCGCTTGGTCTGCGATTGCTCGCTGCTGCGCCGGCCCTGTTGTTTGCCCCAAAACGTGGGCACGATAATCAGTGGGCTAGTTGTTGGCATAGGTCTTCTCCAAGGTTTCTGACAGCTCCTCAGTAACAACAAGGATCGCAGACCCAGTCTACGGTTACGATCCGAAAGCACATTTAAATTCCTGCTCTATTTTATCAGGAACGGCTCTGTTCGTCTTCCGGGCGCAGGATATTCAGGCGTCTGAAGAGCAGGGTCAGCGGATAACCCAGCCCATAGACCACAAGCGCCTCGCCTGCAGCGATACTCACAAAGCCAAAGAGATACATGAACGGCCAGCTCTGCGCAAAACTCACGTGGGTGAAGGGGATCGTGTAGAAGCTCTGCGCACCCAGAGTTCTGAGCATGACAGGAAGGTAGGCCGCCACGATCAGCGCGTTGGCGAGCACCGGCCCGGCGAGCGCAAGCAGCGGGCGACGGCGCAGACGCCGCGTCCAGAGCGCGCCAAGCACGGTGGCAAGCGTCCCGAAGACCACGTCGAGCAGCGAGATCGGCCCGGCTCCCGACGCCCCCATGTTCAGCAGATTGGCAAGCGCACAGCCGATGCCCAGCCCCGGCGCCGCAGCCGACGTGAAGAGCGGCAGCACCGTAAGCGCCTCGGAGACACGCAGTTGCACCGGCCCCCAGGAAAACACACCCAGCACCTGGTTAGCCAGCAGCGTGGCAGCCGCGTAGAGAGCAGCGATCGCCCCCGCAGTCACCACCCCCCGGTTACGCCTGTGCAGAGACAAGCGTGACAAAGGACCGTCCTCCTTCGTCGCACTCCCTGCCTAGAGCACGAGCTCGGCGATCTGCACGGTATTGAGCGCGGCGCCCTTGCGCAGCTGGTCGGCCACCACCCACATCGCAATGCCCGCCGGCACCGTATCGTCGGTGCGCAGCCGCCCCACGTAGGTCTTGTCGGTGCCGGCCAGCTCGACCGGCATGGGATAGCGCTGCCGGGCCGGATCGTCGTCCATGATGACGCCTGGGTAGGCCTCCAGCGCACGACGGCAGTCCTCCAGCGAGGGCGCCAGACGAGCGGCACGCGTGTCGAATTCGACCATGACTGCTTCGCTGTGACAGCGCAGCACCGGCACGCGCACGCAGGTCGCCTGCACCGCCAGCTCGGGCACGTGCAGGATCTTCTTGGTCTCAACGACCATCTTCCACTCTTCTTTAGTCGAGCCATCGTCAAGGAAGACGTCAATCTGCGGGATACAGTTAAACGCGATCTGATGCGCGAAGGCCTTCGGCGGATAGTCCGCGCCGGCCTGCAGGGCGCGGATCTGCTCCTCGAGCTCGGTCATGCCCTTGGCGCCGGCCCCGCTCGCCGCCTGATAAGTGCTGACTACCACGCGCTTGATCGGGCAGAGTTCCTGCAACGGCGCGAGCGCGACCACCATCTGGATCGTCGAACAGTTGGGATTGGCGATGACGCCCTGATGCCTGAGCGCGTCGGCTGGATTGACCTCGGGCACCACCAGCGGGACGTTTTCTTCCATGCGAAACGCACTTGAGTTGTCGATGACAACGCAGCCGGCCTCGACGGCAGCTGGTGCAAACTGCTCGCTGATGCTCCCGCCCGCAGAAAAGAGCGCGATGTCGACGTCGGCAAAACTTTCCGGCGTCAACTCAGCGACGGTCAGCTGTCCGGAGGCAGGCGCCCCCGGCCCGGCGTAGGGCAGCTGGACGCCCACGCTGCGCGCGCTGGCGAGCGCCCGCAACTCGGCGGCCGGAAACGCGCGCTGCTCCAGACAGAGCAGCATCTCGCGCCCCACGGCGCCCGTCGCGCCGCAGACGGCAACGACCGGCCGTGCCGGCATCGGTTTAGTCCACTGAGCAGGTAGATAGGGGAGTGTCATAACAGACCTACTTTCCAATCAGGTATCTCCTTCAGAGATGGTATCACATCGAGCGATAAGTTTCTTGGTAAACGCGCTCGC
>JGI20166J26741_10684448_pt1 | contig 15345 bp, 13 predicted proteins | sample TergutCu122P5_FD_26741 | JGI IMG/M metagenome (IMG submission 26741)
CATCATGATCTTGTGCTAATAGTACCTGGTCATCTGCAAAATTGAGTGAGTATACAAATGTGTTTTGAATTGGTTGGCATTTCCTTTTCCATTTCCTTAACACTCATTCTAGGTATATTTTGAATAGAGTTGGCGATAAACTGCAACCTTGTCTTAATCCCTTAGTAAATTTGAAGCCTTTTGTAATTAGGTTTCCAATTTTTATTTTTGAGCTAGATCCTTTTATAATGATTTTATTGATTCTATTAATCTTGTATTAATTGTTGATTTATCTAGGTTTTCCCATAATTTATTTAATGGCACACTGTCATATGCCTTTGTTAAATCAATAAATATTAGGTGTAACTCCCTGCTAGTGGCTCTTTTTTTCTATCATTTTTGTTATGCAGAAAATGTTATCTGTACATGACCTTCCAGCTCGAAAACCTGGTTGTTCTTCCATCTCCATATTCTTATATTCTGATTCTACCAATTTTGCTAATATACGCCCATAAATTCTGTTAATGTGCTTGTTACTGATAGTCCTCTATAATTTTCACATTTCCTCTTATCTCCTTCTTATATATCGATGTTATAATAGCAATCTTCCACTCTTCTGGTACTTTCTATCCATTTATACTCTTATTAAGCAATATTGTAATCATTTCCAGTAATTTCTGACCTCCACCCTTTATCAACTCTATAGGAATGTCTCCTGGGCCTGCAGCTCTTCCAGTCTTCATTCTCTTTATTGCATGTTTTACTGTATTGCTATCAATTGCAATAACATTACCTATACCTTTTCCAATAACTTTTCTTTTTTCCTAAAAATTCTTTACGATCCTCTACCAAAAGTGTGTAATAGTATTTTTCCCATGTATCTACACTTATTACATTAAGGTGGCTCTTACCACTATTTGATGAATGTATATATTTAATAAACTTCCAAGACTCCGAGTTCTTTTTACTCCCTAAATATGATTGTATTTCCAAACATTTCTTGTCCCAAAATTCGTTTCTGTGGTTAGTTACCATTCTTCTTATTTTTGCTTGTGCCATTTTTTATTGTACTTTGTCATTATTATCCTTTGTACTGAGCCAGTTTAAGAATATTTTTTTTATTTTCCCTTTCTTTTTCTATTCTTCATCCCAAAAAATTATTTTTCTTCCTTGTTATCCTCTTCATCCCCCAATGCTTCCTATGCAAAATTGCAAATAATGTTTTATTAAAGTTAAGCTATAGGAACTTGTCTTTAAACCATAAATTTATATCTGAAAGAGTTTTGTTTAATGCTGTTTGAAGTCTCTCTTTATTAGGGCTAGTTATTATACTGCTAGTATGATCTGCAAAAAGCACAACTTTAGTATCACTGTCTGTTGCCATGGGTAGGTTGTTTATACAAATAAGACAGGAAGAAAAAAAAGGGTCCAAAATCCAACCCTGAGGAACTCCATTTGTAATTTTTCTACATCCAGAAAGAATATCATAATTATTTAAACTTATCAATACATAATTTGTGGTATCTTCTTCTAAGATAAGATTGTGTAAAAGCTAGGAATTTCCCCTTGATTCCATAAAACTGAAGTTTATCTTTAAAATTTCATGATTAACGCAATCAAAGGCCTCCTCGAGGACACAAAATATACCTCCTACTCAAAGTCTATTACCCATAGTTTTTAATATTTCATTGATTACATCATAGGATGCAGCCTCAATGGAACTATTAATTCTAAATCCATGTTGTTCCTTAGCTAGTATGTTATTGGTACATATGTGTTTGTATTATCTTGAATATATTAGTTTTTTAAATGTCTTAGAAAAGGATGTCAAAAGAGAGATTGGCCTATAATTTGTAGTGAGAATTTTGTCTCTTTTATAGACAGGTTTGATTATAGCATATTTTAGTCTTTCAGGGTATACACCAGAGGAAAGAGATATGTTACAAATATAAGTTAAGGGAGAAATGATAAAAGGGACACCACAATTTTTATGCAAAATTTGGTATCAAGTTTATAATATCTAATGACATATCAATTTCAAAGTCTTTGAGGTGGTGTTCAGTTATACATATCATATGTGGAAGCTCAGAATATAAAATTTTAAATAACTGGCTTAGTTTACCCCTCAAGCCTCTTATGTTTTGATGATAGACCTGTGGATATACTGTAGGGCTGCTTGGAATGACAACTACAGCACTCCAACAATAACATTGTTTATTGAGCGTGATCTCGTGTACAGTGAGTTGAGAGGCTGAGCGTGGCTCCGTAGTCAGGATCGGTAGATGTCACTAGGCCTTCCCCAGCGTTGCTGGCGGCAGTCGGAGATACGTGGTGTGTTGTGGCGGCTGGCGCAGGTGCCGGGCTGTGTGCTGCTGGAAAGCGAGTTCTGCTCAGCGGTGTAGTGCCCGGTCCACGAGGCATCGTAGCCGGGCAGTCCGGCGTTGTTTCTTCCTTCTTGATATGTATCTATTGACGTGGCGAGCGTTGAATTGAACGAACGCATGCTTGAATGAAGTCCGGGTCAAGCAAAGCCAAGACAAAGTTCTAACTGGGGGGCGGAGACTTGCGCCAAGCGCAAATCGACTTCCCCCTGGCTGTTAGCCATTCCCGCGCTTGATCGCGTAGCTGGGCTCAGTAACAGACACCTTAACAGGGGAATATGCTTACGCTAACGATTTTGAAGTCAGACTGGGGGCCTTGACTGATCTAGCCGAAGACTAGTGCCTAGGAGGCACTGGACTAATTTGGGGAGGGAAATACTTTGCTTGGTTTGCTGTCTGGGTTCTGAGCCCAGATTGGCCCTGTCCCAGACTGCGACTTTTTCAGGCGCTTAGGTGAAGCCGCCGCGCCTGGGGGAGGGGAGTGCGGGCCGTGCCCCGGCTTTTCATCCTATACCTTGGCATTTGCCTTACACCTGAGGAAAATCACGGAAAACCTCAGTCAGGGTAGCCGAAAGGCGCTCGGCTGATCCAAACACGATTTGTTTATTCGACTTGGCCATCGCGGGCGATGGCCTCGACTGGCCTGCTGCCCCCTGCCGCCCTTGGTTTTCGCGTCAGGCGACGGGGTCAACCCTCGGTCAGCGTAAGTATCTGCCGAGTTGCCGTACTAGGGGGTTCCCCACATCAGCTAACTTTGAGTAAAAGCTCTCAGTCAGGGCTCTGATGTCGGCAAAGAACGGAACACCCAGATCCTCGTGTACCTGCCTGTTACTTACGTACCAGGCGGCACCAGTAGCAAGGCGGAGACACTTGGATTGCAGCACCTGTAGCCGCCGGACATGGGAGCGGGCAGCAGACCTCCAGGCGGGGAACGCATAATCCATCATGCCAAGCCAAGCCAAAGTTCTAACTGGGGGCGGAGTCTTGCGCGAGTCGCAAGTCGACGTCCCCCTGTCTTTTAGCCATTTCCGCGTTTGATCGCGTAGCTGGGCTCATTAACAGACACCTTAACTCTAACAGGGGAATATGCTTACGCTAACGATTTTGAAGTCAGGCCGAGGGCCTTGACTGATGTAGCCAAAGACTAGTACCTAGGAGGCACTGGACTAATTTGGGGAGGGAAATACGTTGCTTGGTTGGCTGTCTGGGTTCTGAGCCCAGACTGGTCCAGTCGCAGACTGCGAATTTTTCAGGCGCTTAGGTGAAGCTGCCGCGCCTGGGGGAGGGGAGTGCGGGCCGTGCCCCGACTTTTCATCCTATACCCTGGCATTTGCCTTACAACTGAGAAAAATCACAGAAAACCTCAGTCAGGGTAGCCGAAACGCGCTCGGCTGATCCGAACACGATTCGTTTAGTCGACTTGGCCATGGCGGGCGATGGCCTCGACTGGCCTGCTGCCCCATGCCGCCCTTGGCTTTTGCGTCAGGTGACGGGGTCAACCCTCGGTCAGCGTAAGTATCTGCCGAGTTGCCGTACTAGGGGGTTCCCCACATCAGCTAACTTTGAGTCAAAGTTCTCAGTCAGGGCTCTGATGTGGTCGGCAAGGAACGGAACACCCAGATCCTCGTGTATCTGCCTGTTACGTACCAGGGGGTACCAGTAGCAAAGCGAAGACACTTGGATTGCAGCACCTGTAGCCTCCGACCATGGGAGCGGGCAGCGGACCTCCACGCGGGGCACGCATAATCCGTCATGTGGTGGATGAGCTGCTTATATAGCAGGACTCCTTTTCTGATGGAGAGATCACTCTTACTGTTCAGGAGGGGACCCAGCATGCCCATCCTCTGAGCGGTCTTCTTTCTGACCTGATCGATGTGAGGCGACCAGTTGAGACCTTTGTCCAGGGTTACCCCCAAATAACGAGTGGTGTCGACCCATTCGATTGGTTCCCCGAGGAGTGTAACTGATCGGGGCTGGATGAAGCGCCGTCCGGCACGCGCGAATATTATCGCGGTGCTCTTAGACACATTAATGGCAATTCTCCATTCACCCAACCACCGTCGAAGGTCATTGAGATACGACTCCAGGTACCTGACAAGCAGCGTCGGCTTGCGAGACGTGGCTATGCCGGTCGTATCGTCCGCGTAGAGGGCTAACTCGACGTGGTGCGAGGGTGTGGGCATGTCGTTGACATACAGACTGAAGAGGACAGGGGAGATTAACCCGCGCTGAGCCACTCCGGCCCGCATCCCTCGACGAGATGACCTGGCTGTCTGGAAGGACGCTTCGAACGTCCGACCCCGGAGGTAAGAGGAGATTGTATGGACTAGGTAAGTCGGGAAGTTGAGGAGCGTGAGCTTGTAGAGGAGGCCATCGATCCAGACGTTATCGAAGGCTTTGGCCACGTCGAGGAAGACCGCGCCTGTTAGCCTCTTTTCGCCAAAGTTCCTGGTGATACTTTCAACGAGGCGGGCTAGCTGCAGGGATGTGCTATGTTCGTGACGAAACCCAAACTGCTCATTCCGCAGCAGCCCGCGCACTTTTACTTCTTGTAAGACCCTAGTTAATAGGATCTTTTCAAATAGTTTGGCAATCGTGTCCAAAAGACTAATGGGCCGATAGGATGAGGGCAGTGCTGTGTCCTTACCCGGCTTCAGTATAGAGATCACACGGGCGTGCTTCCATACAGTAGGGAAGTGATGGGTAATGAGGATGGCATTGAATATCAAGACCAGTAGTGATACCGCTCGCTGTAGGAGATGCTTCAGGGCCCTGTTCGGGATACCGTTCGGGCCCAGAGCCTTGCTGACCTTGAGACCCCTGATGGCTTCCTGAACCTCCTCGGGGTTGGTTAACCTGGGTTCGCTGGCAGGGTTCATAAGATGAGACCTCAGCGCCACGTCGACCATCTCAATAACTGCTGGGACCAAAGGATCGGTCACCCGCTGAAACTGAGCCTCCAGATTGTCGGCAAGGGCTTCGGCTTTCTCAGAGTCTGAGAGAGCAACTCCCCCTGGGGTGACCAGGGGGGGAGACGGAGTGGGAACTCTCATCACCCGTTTGGTCATCTCCCACAGCGATTGGTTTGCGGGATGGAGGGATTCGAGCGTCGTGCTCCACTGGCCTTTCCTCCACTCGTTGAGCCTGCGAGTCACCGACCTTAATCCATCATGGGGCGGATGAGCTGCTTATATACCAAGACTCCGTTTCTGATGGAGAGATCACTCTTCCTGTTTAGGAGGGGACCCAGCATGCCCATCCTCTGAGCGGTCTTCTTTCTGACCTGATCGATGTGAGGCGACCAGGTGACATCTTTGTCCAGGGTTACCCCCAGATAGCGAGTGGTGTTGACCCATTCGATTGGTTCCCCAATGAGTGTAACTGGTCGGGGCTGGATGAAGCGCCATCCGGCACGCGCGAATATTATCGCGGTGCTCTTAGACACATTAATGGCGATTCTCCACTGAAGTCCGACCAAGCCAAGCCAAGCCAAAGTTCTAACTGGGGGCGGAGACTTGTGCGAAGCGCAAGTCGACGTCCCCCTGTCTGTTAGCAGTACCTGCGTTTGATCGCATGATTATTATCTTTTATGGCCCTGTTAGAAATCTTCTTAGGGCTTTTGCTTTCTTTGTGTAAGAGATGGCATGAAAAAGTTAAATCATGTAACATAAATCCCAGCATTCTTCTGATTGAACCCTAAATTAATTCTGATGCCATGAGATAAACACACAATTCCAGTTTTCTGGGATACAATGCAGTGTAGTCTGGTATGTAGGTGTAATTGTTTTGGAGGAATTTGCAGCATTCAGCTTCATGGTAGTCCAACAATTGTGCTTTTCTTGAACTGCCCGGAAGATAGAGGAAGCAGGCTCCCATGATTGTATGCATATGGCAATTCGCATGGCTGGCATATTCATCAGCACAGCTGTGAGAACTTAATTTCTCACAAAATTATATATCATGATTGCTGATTTACCAAATTCTACCTGTCTTAAAGCTTATAGCCTGTGGATGTAACTGTTTTCTGTACTTTGAAAGAAGGAAGGAGACTGCGTTCATAAATGGTGTTTTGAGCATGTAGGATCGCCAGTACTCACAAAGGAGATTTTGCACATATTTTTATATGAAGTGCTGGAAGAAAGTGTGATCACTTTTTTGATTCTGCAAAGTGTTTTCTGGGATGTGGTTTGGAAAGTGGGAGTTCTACCATTTTGATTATTCCGAGCCTATATGAGGATAGTCCACTAAAAATGTGAAGGAACTGCTAAGTGATTTGAGCATATAATGCAAACTCTCAAATTCCATCCTGGCATAATACATGCTCAAATTGTAACTTGTCTGACATGTGAGATGTGATACATTTGGTGCCTACTACCTGTATTTTGTGGAACACCTTGTTGTCTGCCTGGTATATAAGGTAGTGCATACTAACGGTTGTATATTGAACGTTTTATTGGTTTGTTTTTGGGAAATCCATAGCATACAGAAATCTTATGAAGTACTATACTCTTAGCATTTGTATTCACACATGATGAGTAAGTGATGATTATTGTAATACATGTTGTATACCTATTTCTAAATGCAGGAAGTGTAATTGAAATGTCCAGTGTGATGTCGGCGATTACACAAATTTTCTCAGCCATCTCCTAGTAGCTTCAAAAGTAAAAACAGGGGTATGCTCACCCCATTTTGAAAAATCCAGCTGTAACTCTGGAGAATAAGATGATACAGTTGTAACTAGCTGCACTGGATGATAATATTAGCAACTACATGAATTGCAATACAGTTATAATAAATTTCATTGTAAAATTACTGTGAGTTTGAGTTTTGTCAGTGTATTAAACTACATAGCTTTGTCTGAATATCGTCAATAGCTGTCGTCTTAATTTTGTGGGAGTGTACAGGCTTAAGATTGTATGTGTCATCATGTTAGTCTCCAATTTGTTGTAACAACTTAATAATGCGCAGTCAAAATCTGTTCTAATGTCACTAAAGAGTTGAATAACTTGTGTTGTTGTAAAGGAGTGTTGGTTTAACAGAGGAGTTTGCTACGATTAACGTGAGGAAATATTTGTTTCTGCAAAATATCGAACGCTATAGACGAGGTGTCGCATAAACGAGTATCATTAGAAATGGGTTTGACTCTAATAACTGATATGAATGAGGCATGTATTCTAAGTTCTAGTACTGTGTTGTTGTTGTTGTTGTTGTTGTTACTGATTCTAAGTGTGTGTTGAAATGGAGCAGTTCAGAATATGGCAAGCTTATTGGAAACCCACCATACCATTCTCTATCTACACCAGAATTCGCATCACCATCTTGCTAAAAAAAACAATCTATCCTCGCCTCCCTGTTACACAGAGTCAAAGCTCTCTTTGACAAGAATTCCCTCACCCAAGAACAGGAATTTCTCACCACCATCTTCAAAGACATTGGGTACTTCCCTCAACAGGTATGACGAGCCATAGAATCGGCAACATGGACTTCCAAGAACAATGATAAACCCACTTTGACTGCATATATTCTGTACATCTGAACAACATATGGCTAACTGAGCAGAATGCTGGCCAAAACACATCAATAGTGTCGCCCTACCACCTAGAAAAATAATCAACTACTTTCCACCAGTGAAGGATGCATTAGGTTTAAGAACACCGGTTGTATACTGCATCCCATGTGAATGCAGCAGGGTTTATATTGGACAAAGCGGTCGATCCATCCAAATCCGAATCAAAGAGCACACTACACATATAAGACTGGCACAACCCAACAAACCAGCAGTAGCAGAATACAACTTTAACCATGACCACATTATTAAACTACAGGACACAAAACTCTTCTCTGCTAAAGCGGGAAACATCGATCGACTCATCAGGGAAGCTGTTGAACTTGAAATGCACCCACACAACATTAACAGAGAAGATGGCCTGGCCTTAAGCAAATCTTGGAAACCTCTTCCACACAAGCTTAAGGAAAAGAGACAGCCACCTAAAACACAATATTTTGACCTCTGCCATTCCATGGCTCACCCCGACACGCGCCCTATCTCCTTCACATACCCGCCCTGGCCTCCGTGTGGGTCGTTACTCTCCACTGCCCGTTTCTGTACTCTGATCTGCCCCAACCCTGTCACCCTTCTTATTGGCTAAGACTATTTTCGAGCCAAATCTTTTCCCGTACATATCCCAACATCTCTCAAACCTAGTTCATTTCGGCACCGAACTCTGCGGCTTGTGAGTGTCGGTGGAGTCGTACATGGCTCCAAAGGGCCCTTTGCAATGCAAGCGTTGCCAGCTATTCGGACCCACGCAGCGAAAATTCGGATACGCGCCCCGATGCGTAGCGTGTGGGGGCTCCCACCTCTCCGGTGGGTGCTCCACCCCGCGGGAGCAGCCACAGTGCTGTGGCTGCGGGGGTAACCGCACAATGAAATACCAGGGTTGTGTGAAGTGGAAAGAAGCGAGAGCGGCGCTTGCAAAGCAGGCGCCAGAACGAGCCCGTAAGAACGCAGACATAGGCCACCCTGCCGCACTGAAGACTCAGCGGGCCGGGCCCTCTGCCGAGCATATGGACCTGGGCGAGGGGTGGAACCACGTCGTCCGAGGGGGGCGTTTCGTCAAGGCCACCACCATCACTCCACCCCTAATCCAAATCCCTCTCCTCAGCTGGTCACGGAGGCGCCCGAGCAGCCTAAAATGACCGCCACCAGGAAGACGGCCAGGCCTAAGAAGCCTGAGCCCAAATCCACAGCAGCCACTAAACCGGTTGCTGGGAATTCGAAAAAGAAAGCATCCGCGAGTGTCAAAACCGCGGCCTCTAAACCCACAACACCCGATGTGGTGGTCCCCACCCAAATTTCCACCTCTCCCCTCGAGAAAAGTTTGATCTGGATCGAATTCCCCTCCAAGCATGTGTGGAGCTGACTCGTCGGATCCTCACGTCCATCTCCTCCCTGCCCACGGGGCAGCCCACCCGCGGGGTATCCTGAAGACCGTTATTTTGTTCGTGACCGAATATGGCAGCACGCCCTAGGAGGACGGAACGGTGCAAACCCTGCGCCTCGCCTGCTGGAATGCGGACGGAGTGGGCGGCAGGAAGCTTGAAATGGAGAATTTTCTCAGCCAGCACGGTGTCGATATTAGTCTCTTAATTGAGACATTTCTTAACCCCGGTCAGGCCTTCCGGGTTGCCAATTATGTCTGCCACCGCACAGACAGACCGACAGCGGGGGCTGTACAGCCATCCTGGTCCGCTGTGTTATTGTTCACCACTCAATGTCCGTTCCGAACCTGACCCACTTGGAGGCTACTGCCATTCAAGTCGTATTGGCCGGCAGACCGGTGAAGATCCTTGCGGCTTAACTTTCGCATTCCCGACCACTGATGGGAGTGGACCTGACCGCCTGTTTCGGCGGGGGATTGCCGGCCCTGATGGCCGGCGACCTAAACGCCAAACACGTGGATTGGAACTCGGGGCTGAACAAGAGATGAGGGAAACTCCTACGTGATTATGCTGACGGGAACTCCTGTCTGATATTTGGACCGGACACCCCAACCACCAACCAATACAACTCCTCTGCTACTCCCGATGTTTTGGACATCGCGATAATGAAGAACCTCCTGTTCCTGGTGTATCTGACTTCGTTCTCTGCACTAAGCTCGGACCACCTCCCTGTACTCATTGATACTGAGTGTTGCTCTTCATTTCAACACCCACCAGATCGCCCTGATTTCAGGCGCACTGACTGGGCCAAATTCCAAACTCACTTGGAAGATCAAATTCCGTTAAATACGGAATTGCACAACGGGATGGCAATCGACACGTGCATAGAGGACTTCTCTGGCGCCGTTCTGAAGTCTGTGGCGGCATCCACTCCCAAGTGTCGCCCCCGTGAGGACCCACGGCCTTCGATACCGGCTGGTATTCAGGATGAGATACGCCTGAAGAAACGGCTGCGGAGGCGATGGCAGGTCACCAGGGACCCCGCTCTGAAAGCTGAGGTCAACTGCCTGCAGAGGTCACTGACCCGCCGGCTCAATGAGTGGAGAAAGGACCAGTGGAGTGCCACACTGGATTCCCTCGATCCCGAAGACCAAGCGCTGTGGAGGATGACCAAACGGGTGATGAGAGATCCCACTCCGTCTCCTCTCCTGGTCACCCCGGGGGAATCGCTCTCTCAGACTCTCATGCGTACTGGGTTGGCTCAGCGTGGACTGATTTTCCTGTCCATTTCAGTCTGTATGTCAACGACATGCTCTCACCCTCGCACCACGTCGAGTTAGTCCTCTACGCGGACGATACGGCCATCTTTGCAAGGCCCCCAAGCCGACACTGCTCGTCAGATACCTGGAGTAATACCTCAACGACCTTCAGAGGTGGTTGAATGAATGGAGAATTGACATTAGTGTTTCTAAGAGCACAGCGATAGTCTTCGCTCGTGCCGGACGGCGCTTCATCCAGCCCCGACCAGTAACACTCTTCGGGGAACCAATCGAATGGGTGACACCACTCGTTATCTGGGGGTAACCCTAGATAAACGACTCACCTGGTCGCCTCACAACGATCAAAGGATTGGTATGCTGGGTCCCCTCCTGAGTAGGAAGAGTGATCTCTCCATCAGGAACGGAGTCCTGCTATATAAGCAGCTCATCCGCCCCATGATGTATTACGCGTGCCCCGCGTGGAGGTCCGCTACTCGCACCCATGTCGGGAGGCTACAGGTGTTAGAATCCAAGTGTCTTCGCCTTGCTACTGGTGCCCAATAGTACGTAAGTAACAGGCAGATACACGAGGATTTGGGTGTTCCGTTGTTTGCCGACCACATCAGAGCCCTGACTGCGAGCTTTGACCCAAAGTTAGCTGATGTGGGGAACCCCCTAGTACCGCATCTCGGCTGATACGCTAACCCAGGGTTGTCCCCTTCGCCTGACGCGAAAGCCAAGGGCGGCAGGGGCCAGCAGGTCAGTTGAGGCCATCGCCTGCGATGCCAAGTCGACTAAACGAATCGCGTTCGGTGCTGATCAGCTGAACGCCCTTCGGTTACCCTGACTGACGTTTTCCGTGATTTTCCTCAGCTGTAAGGCAAATGCCAGGGTATACGATGCAAAGTCGGGGCACGGCCCGCATCCCCCCCCCCAGGCGAGGCGGCTTCACACCTAAGCACCTGGAAAAAATTCGCATTCCCCCTGGTTTGCGACAGAGCCAGTCTAGGCTCAGAACCCAGACAGCCAACCAAGCAAAGTTTATCCCTCCCATTTTTAGTCCAGGGCCACCTAGGCGCTATTCTTTGGCAAGAACACTCAAGGCCTTCAGCCTGACTTCAAAATCGTTAGCAGAAGCATATTCCCCTGTAAGAGTTAAGGTGTCTGTTATAGAGCCCAGCTATGTGGTCAAAAGCAGGAATGGCTAACAGACAGGGTGACGTCGACTTGCGCTTTGTGTAAGTCTCCGCCCTCCAGTCGGAACTTTGTCTTGGTTTGGTTTGTCTTGGCTGGGCTGGGCTTGACCTAGTTTATTCTTCATAACTACCTGCCTATGAAAATGGAACAGACAGAGTTTTCTGAAACTGGGCAATTACCCAGAAGAAATCATAAAATATTGACTATATTTTTTGAATCAGATATTGGCATGCCTGTTTTCTCAGAGACAGCATGGAGGTAATTAAATAGAGCCTATTTTAAAGACGGCCAAAAAATGTTTGTCTCCATTTTGTCTCCACTTACCATTCCCAGATATATATTCTAGGATATTCTAGGTTGGTGGGAGTTTAACATGGCCACCTCTACACTTCCTGTCTGCAAAGGGTCAGCCCGTAGATGGATCAAGAGTCAGAATACAAGAGACAGCTGGAGATGTTGGGGTAACCGTGCAGAGAGCAGGTGGATACTAAAGGCGTGGGGGTGCACGTCTGTTTCCTAGATGGTTGTTAGTTTTTTTGATACCATGTAATATAACAAGGGACATAGCATTAAATGAAAGAAGAAAGAAAAAAAATTGTCATTTTTTACTTATGTATCTGTATTTTAATGAACAGAAGACTGTACATGATTTGCCTGTGTTTCCAACACAATATGTAATGAGCTTGTTTATGTGAACCATATTACTTGTTTTTGTGTACTGATTTGTGTTTGATTTGTTGATGATCTTTCAGTTTTGCATCCCTGCATAACCACCTGAACACCTAGTTACCTGCTGGTTATATTATTATAATCCCACTAAAGGGTGACATTGTTCCTGAGATCCCTGGCTATTGGATAAATGGGTGATGCTGGTTCAGGCTGTGATTCCCCTCGATTTCAGGAATTTGTCAGAGCAAAGAAGAAGATCAATGACATTTTCGTGGATTTAGAAGGTTATGTCTGTGATACTGACACATACATGCAGAGTGAGTACAAAGAGGAACTGGCCTGAATAGGTCAGGGCAAGTTGGAATTTTAGTTTTCTGGTATTTTTGTTGCTCTTTGTTAATTGTACACTAAAGGTGGAGGAAGATGTACCTGAAATGTTGTTGCACAAACCAGATGACAGAAATCTGCCATTTGTTTCTTTTGTGATATTTAGCTTATTGTTTTAAAGTGCAGAATTACTGGACAAGAAACAAAGAATACAAGTCGAGTATTATTTAATCTCTACTTGCTGTTTCATAATTATGGCAGACTTCACTGTTAATAAGAATTTATAATATTAATTTAATTGTTGTCCAGATAATGCACTGCAATGAGCTGTATATGAATTTCCATTTTGACACAGTTGGTTGTCCAGAAGACCTATCTTAGTTTTGTTTAGTCATACAGGAGCTCTACAACCAATGTTTTACTCTAACCTTCACCATCTTATGGGATCATGTGCTGCTTTCTGAAATGTACAGGAGAGTGACCTAGCATTCCATGTGCTAACTTCTTTGTATACTTGGTAGAAATTTAAATTTCCACATTATATCCACATTAAGCCACAGAAATTCATACTGTCAAGAGACACAGTTGGAATTTAAATCTGTCTCCTACATGTTAAGCTTGTATAAACTTCCCAGATTTCCAGAATATAATTCATTATTTCTACAGAAAGTTACTCTAGGTGGATATGTTTACACATGTTTTTGTCAGTTTGCTTTGTGTGGATAGCAAATGAATGGGCACTACTTGAATACAGCTGTATCATCAGTGCCAGCATAACTTCATTCTGCTTGTAGTGCTCCATTTTTACTGAACAGTGTGGTTTGTTGGATTAGGTGAGGTTACAATAGTTAGACTACACTAATTTCTTGGGAAAGAAAATAGCTTCTTGACATCACCATATTGTAAGAATGTCTCGGTCTTTACACCTTTTAACCAGAAGACTGATTTCTGTGAAACTTGGTAGAAAATGTTGTGCCAACAGAGACAAGTCCAGTGTCATATTCAGTTGTATGTAGTTAGTAATAATAAGATGGTAGATGTGTGAACTTGTTGAGGCAGGGTCGACTGTAGTGTCATTAAATATAAGGTCCTTAACCACACTTGGAAACAGTGGCGTACCGAGAGGGGGTGGTGTTTGGGGGGTTCAAACCCCTCCCCGAAATTCCGAAGATATCAGTTGAGTCCTCGATCACATGAGCACCAAGAACCGGGGTCTTGAATTCCTTTTGCAGTTCACTGTGTTCTCATACAGTTGTAATTTATTAAATAAGGGTTTCTTTTAATGCAAACTGTCTTGCAGTGGCGTATCTGGTCTCAGAGATCAGACCTACCCCGACATCCCGAAAGTTTGACAAAGTCGAACCAGATTGGAAATTGAGCGGAAAGTGTTTAGTGTTCCTATTCCAACATCCTAATTAGTTTAAAAATTGCTGAATTTAGGATGCCAACACAACAAAATGTTTGGAAAAAAGGCAGTGAAATTCCAAAACTACCGCCGGTTTGCAATTGTTTTACATTAACAATGACAAATAAATTGGTTGTCATCATAAATAGTCTAAAGAACAAAAAATTAAGAAAATTTTACTATATAAAATGAAATATCTTGTACCAAATTACAGCTGCCTCAAGAACCCCTGACTATGGGGCTACCGCCCCCAGATCCCCGTTCTCTCTGTCCTCTGTCCTCAACTGAATTTGTTGAAACCCCGCCCGAACAAAATTCCTGGGTATGCCACTGCTTGGAAATAATGGAAACTGATTCAGAGTGACTCAGAATGACTACCAAGTGTCGGAAGTGTAGTAGTTTCATTATTATGATAAGACTTTGGAATTTTGTAATTGTAACTTCACCACTCTAGATTATTATTCAAACCATATTACACATACTACATATAGATATTAATTACTGTAGTTACAATTGTTGCATCATGTTAACTGACGTAGGTCTACAGCAATTTGGAATCAATGTGAAGTCTGATGACGCAGATCAGGTGCAAGACTACATTGCCAAGGTGGGGAACATACGAGATATTCTGGCCCGGGACCACATGAAGGTGGCATTCTTTGGAAGGTAATGTGCTGAAACCATGTGTTTCCTGAGTTTATTGTAATTGTAACACATCAGATTTATATTTGTGAGGTGCAGAAAATTCTGATGGGTCAGACAGACTAATAACAGAATATGAAGTACATATTGATATCATGAAATATGACAAGTTTCGGTCTCTACTTATAAACAGATACACAAAGTGTGAAGATGTAATGGAGAAAATAGATGCAGTGGGGGAAGGGATCAAATTTTTATGTCTTAAATGTGGGGAAACTCAAATCAAGAAAAATTTTACATTATTTATGTGGGGTTTTGTCCATGACAAGAACAAATGAAAAAAATAAGGGCAAATCTGGAATCAAGAAACCTTAAATCGGGATTTTACTTTATATATTTCAGTATTGATGAACCAATATCAATTTGAACTGTTGTGAGATGTAATGTGTCTTTTGTGGAATTTACTTGTTGGCTACTGGTTACTCTAAAAGAACTTAACCATTTCTTTGTTTACAGGACAAGCAATGGCAAAAGCTCTGTGATC
>JGI20166J26741_10685559_pt1 | contig 15344 bp, 8 predicted proteins | sample TergutCu122P5_FD_26741 | JGI IMG/M metagenome (IMG submission 26741)
ACATGATACATTTAAAGTATAAATGTAAAGTTAACTTCGTGAAATTACCTTTAATTTGAATTGATCTGTGCTTAAAGCTGGTTTTCGAAAATGCCAACGCTGGCCGCCACAACAGGCTGCCGCCGGGTTGTTAACTGCGCGAGTTGCTCGTTGCAGCTTCCGCTGACTGTTTCTGATGAGGTCCGCGGCATCCAAAATGCGACCAAGCAATGCATCTTGCATTCCCACCTTCACACTGTAAACCAGTTCTTTCAACCATCCCCATACACAATAATCCAGTGGGCTTAAGTCTGGAGACCTGGCTGGCCAATTGTGGGGACCACCACGTCCAATCCATCGCCCAGGGAAACAATAGTTCAGGAAATTTCTAACTTCACTTGTAAAATGAGGAGGAGCTCCATCAAGTTGAAAATGCATATGACCTCGTTTATTCAAAGGCACATCCTCCAAAAGTCGGGGCAATTTCTCCTGCAGAAATAGGAGTTATGTCTTTCCTGTAAGACGACCTTCCAAGATGAAAGGACCAATCAGCTGATTGTCCAGAACTGCACAACACACATTGACACTAAAACATAGTTGAAAGTTGCTTACCACAGTGGTGTGGGGATTCTCATCTGCCCACACATGAGAGTTGTGTGTATTATTGACACCGTCATGATTGAATTGCGCTTCGTCAGTAAACAGGATGTAACGATGCAACTGGCGACTGCCATTGAGCCACTTGCAAAATTCCATCCTCTGAGCAAAATTGCCAGGTCTGAGATGCTGCACTTGCTGCACGTGGTATGAATACATGCCCTTTGCATGCAGTGTTCTCCACACTCTCGTGTGGGGAATACGAAGACGTTTTGCAATTCTTCGCATACTCGCATGTGGACTGCTCTGTACCATCTTAACAATGCCTTCTTCTTCATCGACGCCTACATTAACATTACGCTCGGCTGCAATGCGAATGCCAGGAAGTGTACTGGTGTCTCGCAATGTCTGGTAAACTCGAGTAAACACTCTTCATGTTGGTATTCTACAGTTTGGAAAACGTTGCTGATATTCAGCTATGGCATGAACTGAATTACCGTCACAAAAACTGTACACATAAATATATCTGCATACTCTGCAACTGAAAATGTAAATGGCATCGTGAACGTAACAGATGCACTGAAATGAGAATATGTACGGGACTAACAGGCGCTCTACATTGTCACTTCTACCGCCAATGCCTTTACAAAACCATCACCGTACTGTTCTGAACATCAGGAGCCGGCACAGTTACTGTAATGTAAGTGATAAGGGTTTTTGAACATGTAGTAGTAGTTGAGTCATGCAGGTTACACTGGCCAGGCGAATACCCACCCACCCCACCTTCCCCCCATTCCTTAAATACCTCCGTGTCGAGATACAGAAACCGGAATGTGTGTAGCTGGGTGGGCGAGTCAGGTGGCAAAATTAATGCTTGCAACACAAACGATAAGCCACGAAGTTGAGTACATCACCCGCCAACTGGTTACGTAAGACGCGGTTCACATGAGGGTGTGTACGGGAATTAAAAAATGCCCATAACTCCGTACCCGTCCAAAATCGGACACATGCTTATATGAACTTTTTTAATCACAAAGACCTAGGAAATCACCTCCTGCAGTAATGTCCACAAGTCATGAAACACCCTGTATTTATGGAAGAAAATAGTACAAAGAATGGAAGATGAGGATGAAGATTACTGTAAGTAGGGTTAGATATGTAACATTCAGCTTAGTGTAAATGATATGGGTTTTAAGATCATTTAGGGGATGTGTTTCACAAAACACCTGGTGTTTGCAATTACATCCCTTGAAAATGTGTGCTATTGAGACTTAAAAAAACAAATAAAGCAATTCCATCCCACTTCTTGTCCGTACTTTCACTTATGAAAGTGTTATTGCAGGTGGTGCAAGTTTGCAGCAGGCAGCTGAACTCTTTAAGATTCCAAAGACAGTGCTGTGGCGACGGGTACAGAAGGAAATGGGGAGTTATGCAATGAGTTGTCGTGCTAGGATGAAACAGTCCTATGGCTTGGATAAGAAACAAGCAGCGGTAAAGGCGTTGGAAAGAGGAGAGAACCTCACTAAAGTGTCCCACCAGTTTCAGGTATTTAGAGCACAATATCTGAACAGAATTATCATATTATTATCATTTGGGGGGGGGGGGTCAAGGAGAAGTCCCTTTATTGGGTTGAAGCCGCTTGTTCCAGGTTCAACACCTAGGAACAGGCTTCCCTGAGATGTAATGGGTTTATTTAAAACTCACATAAATTCGTTATGGTGTTGCATCAGATAGTCAACGGCCATTATGCTCACTCTGATATTCTGGCCTTGGCTTTCTTCTTAGCAACAGTTATTACTAAGATGTGTGGCATGATGCATTTTCACCATTCAGATATGACTCAGCAGTCGGGCGACTCCTTCCTGCCTTTGAATATCTGGCAACACGTGATTAAGAAAAATACAAAGAAAGCTTTATCCATGCGACTTCTTCAGAGGTGTCCAGACAGTGGCCAGTACGCAATGGAGTGTGCTCTGGAAAGCATTAAGTGATCTGGTTCTAATAAAGGAGGCTGTAATCTGTAACATCAATTGGCATATTTTCCTGGTCATCTCCATCCTCCCTGATATTCTCTGAGAAGAAGGATTCTCAGTTAGAGGGTCAGGTACAGGTTAATACATAGATTAACCATAGATTAGTGGCATATCAGAAAGAATGCTGAGAAGAATACAGCATTTCCTGCATAAGAAGTTTTCCAGCAGACCAGTGAAAAACATCTTAAAGGGTAAAACTTCTTAAAAGGGTGCAGTTTGTAGAGCATAATTCTTTATGGTGTGGTTGTCGTATGAAATTCATATTCTTATCACTTGGCACTTTTGCTGAATTAGAGACATGTCTGTTTGGATCTCATGAATTAATTATGCTTGTAGATACCAAGAACAACTTTGTTTCGTGAGAAAGCACGTTTGATAGAAGCTGGGAGACTTCCATGGACCTGTCTGCGAAAACGGAGTCCTGATGTTGGTGGCTTCAAGCAGCACAGACTTAGGGAAGCTGTAGCAGCTTGTAAAGAAGGGAAAATGTCACAGGCTGTGGCTTCTCTCACCTTCCAGGTGCAAGAATTATGAAACACATTTAGGCATAGACATTTTAAACTAATCAGGGTTTGAGGTTCTGCAGTAGCTTTCTGTGAACAACTCTAGACAGTTCTGTCTAAAATTTTGTACCTTGTCCAACTTCTCAGCCCAAAAGAACCAAAATATTTTGGAATCTGCATCTGCCTCTCTCTTTGCCTGGTTTGGGAGATAGAGGAGAACCTGCTTTGGTGGACCTATTAGAAAAACCTAGTCCCAATTGTTGGGTGGGGGGTTGTTGTTGTCATTCACTGTGAGTCAATGTACAGTGACCAAAATTTCAGTGAGGTCTGTGACAATATACCACCATCAGAATCCTTTTAGGTGTAAATATATATTATATATATGTTTTAAATTTATATGAATTTCAGGCCATAATACTTTCTGAACATGGTTGTCATGAATGGCTACAGTGCTATCATAAAGTCTGTATAAGGCATGTCAGGTGAGACCCCATACAATAAAGGCCAGTGTCTAGTTAAGATATGAGTGCAAGCTGAAGAAAAAGCATGTAATCCAATTTCACTGCTCTTAAGCATTTACTAATAGCAGAGATAGGCTATATAATGATAATGTAAGGTAGATTTATGAAACTGAGGTAGCGTATGGCTGGGACTGAAAGTATCCACTTCTCAATCTGAATATAGAACCTACTGAAGAGTATATAAAAAAAAACATTGTTTATGGTCAAGTGATCTGCAAGGCTCGATTAAAAAAAGATATCGGGATTCTTAAACATAAGATTTAGAAAGGTATCCTGTTTGACAAAACTTTTAAAAAGTTACTGTTTTGCTCTTGCAGGTTCCTAAGACTACAATCTGGCGTAAACTTCAGCAGTGTTCAAAAACAGATTTAGCTGTTTCTGAAGAGAATGAAGCTGATACTGCTGCAGGCCAACTGCAGGAACGCACAGAATTTGCATTTAGTGAGGTTTGGCCCAACTGTATTATGAAGTATATACAGTCACTATTTATGCATATGGGAAAAACAGCATGTAATTTTCATGCTGTGAGCATATACTCACTTGCTATTTACACACACACACACACACGCGCGCGCACGCGCACACATGCGTACGTACATACATATAGGGCTATTCATAATTCCTTGACACATTTCATAAAATCACTACACTTGAATGGCATAAAGGATTCAACATGCGACCCACATATAGAAAAAGAAACTCTCCAAGTTTATTTATACATGCCACAGGTGCTTAGTTTCGTCGGTGGCCACCAGGGGAGCACGTTGACTGAAAATGGTAGCGACAGAAGCAGAGAAGGTTTTTGCTGCCTGAGTACACACAAACACAGTCAATTGTGGCTGTGCAGCAAAGTTTTCAGACCAAGTTTGGAAAGGACCTGCCGGTGAGGAACAGCATCAACCAATGGCATGAAAAATTCCAGTGTGACGGGTGCTTGTGCATCGTACTATGCCCAGGATGACAGGCTCTTCACAGGAGAAAGTGGAGCATATGAGGGAGCCTTTTCAATGCAGCCCCATTTAAGGCCACTAGCAGAGCTGGGAATGCCACAACCTATCCTGTTGTGAATTCTTCACAAGTGTCTGCTAGTAAAGCCATACAGGATGCAGTTACTGCAGACTCTAACCCATGATGACAAAGCCCACCATTTGCAGTTCTGTACGAAAATGCAGCAGCACTTGGAGGAAGACAGTTTCACTGAAAAGGTGATTTTCAATGATGAAGCTATGTTATACCTACATGGAAGATGAATAGACACAATGTATGCATATAGGAAACTGAAAACGTACATGCTACAGTTGAGCACATACAGGATTATCTGAAATTGAACTTTTTCTGTGCCATTCCCAACAAGAAGGTGTACGGACCATTTTTGTTCACCAAGTCAACAGTCACTGGCGCGTCCTGTCTTGATATGTTGCAGGAATGGTTAATGCCACAGGTTGAAGATGACAGGGATGACTTCGTTCACCAGACTGTGCCACATTACCACCACCTCATCCGCATCTCCCTCAATCTGCAGTTGCCCCAATGTTGGATTGGACAAATGACCACAGAAGACCAGGTGCTTCGTCCTTGACCACCAAGATTACCTGACCCAACACCACGTGATTATTTTTATGGGGATATTTTAAGGACTGTGTCTTTCTTTTGCTGCTACCACAGAATCTGCCTGAGCTGCAAAGACAAATCATTGCTGCTATCTCAGCAACTGATTGTGGCATGCTGCAGCAGGTATGGGCAGAAATGGATTATCAGCTTGAGGTCTGCCGTGTGACAAAAGGCGGACACTCATATCACTTTTGAGGTATGAAAGAAGAAAACATGGTGAATTTCTCTTCCATCTGTAGGTCGCATGTTACAATCATTTCTGGCATTCAAGCGTACAGATTTTATGAAATTTCGTAGAATTATGAATAATTCTGTATATATGACGTAATGCAAACTAAGTTACAGTTGCAGGAACTGAAATGCAAATCTTTCTTGTGGCATGTAGTCACATAGCTGTTTTGTCTTTTGGCCCATAAGTGTAGTTTGCCACAGGGTTCTGTACATAGGTATGTCATCTAATGGAAAGTCTTCCCTCCCCCACCATTCAAAAATTTTTCCTGCTGATTAGGGAGATTAGATGATGATGTCAATGCAAGTATTCAGTGTGGCATGTGTTGTGTAGTGGGCCAAATCACCACTGGGGTAGTTGTTCTGCTACAAGGGTAGCTGCCACCATCTCACAATTAGAATGATGTTAAAGGGATCAGGTTGTGTGAGATCAGCCTGACCTATAGTGCTACTGAGCAGTTAACAGGCTTTATCATAAGGCCTTGGGTTTGCGGGGGAGAAGTACAAGTGGTGCAGCCTTTAACATTTTAATCAAACCGTTAGGACTTGATATTAATATATGCACAACAGATTCTACAATGAATTGCCTTAATCCATTTCATTATATTTTATGTACTCTCATTAATAATTCATTAAATTAGAACGAGGCCATAGAATATCACTGACAAACCAATATTGATATTATTCAAGGATCACTCACAATGGATTACATCTGGTGGACCCTCCTACCTGAGTAACTTGCAGACAGCACCAAGATCACCATTAACATGGTTCTCTCAATCTCAGCAGTCTCTCTTTGTCTTCCTTCACATTCATAGATGGACTCTATCACTCTGAAGTTGTCATCCTTCTCCAGTCATTCTCTAATAACACACCTCTTCTCCAATCCTAATCTTATGTCCCATAATTAACAAACTAGTTGTTTATATACCACAAATTGGTGTCAGTGTATCTGCTGCTTTGTTATTTTTCCAAGCTTTAATAACAATTTGAGGGTTCTCATTGTCCACTGTTTTGCTAATTCTGCATTCCTTGGTATTACAGAATTACTCGAATGTTACTGTATGACCTTCATTTCTGATGGCTATGTACGTGCCATACATTGACCTCATTCTCCTTATTGCAAATTCCTAAGTGCATAACAAAGTTCTGGCCTTCGCGCATCAACAGTCGCTTACATTATCACAACAGTTTGGCATTCCATAAATATACAGCTCGTACAAATGTCAACAAAACTCAATTGGTGACAATGCCTCCAACTTTTACCTCTTAATGACGTTTTCCAAAAGTTTGCTACGTTACAGCATGAAATGCTGTTTTTGTCAATGGTTTAGCAGCAAATGTCACTCCTGCATTAATAGGAGAGAAATAATGGTTCATATTAATGTTCATCTCACCAACCTGTATGTTCAGAAGCATGTTGTGTAATTGAAATAATATGATCATCATTTTTTTGTGTGTGTGTGTGTGTGTGTGTGTGTGTGTGTGTGTGTGTGTAGTTTGTATAAATTGGTGCTTTTAAGATAATGGTACAAAGCAGAAGAGATTATTGTATGCTGTAGGTTCCAGCAAAGCATGTTTGTGAAACAAATAATGCTTTGTTCATATCCTTCAGAATTCATTTCCATTTTGCAGGTTTCTTCACAAATTCCAGTCACATATATTGATGAATCAGATTTCCCCGAAGCCTCTCTCATTATTCTTACTGCTGGTAGTAATGAAGTTATGGAAGAGCAGATTATAGTCAATAGGGTGAGTTGAATGTCTCCCATAACACTTGGGGAATTTGTTAATCCATTCTTTTTAACACAGTAGTTTAAGTTGTAGTAGTTTAGATTAAGTTAGGTTAGATCAAAGGCATAGTGCTTCTGTTTGTGAACAGTGTTGGCACCAACAAACCAGTACCAATTGTGGTTGGAAAATCCTTGTTAACCACGCTGGTTTAAAAACATACAATGAAAAGTGTTGTGGGAAATTCTGCGCAAGTAAAATAGCATAGATGACCGTGACCATGACCATTTTCACAGAGTATCTAAAAATGTGGGATGCCTGTGTGGGTGTGTGAGGTCAAAAAATTTGCTTGATTTTGGACACTTGTGTCACTCACCTGCAAGATGTGTCTATTGTATGGAACAAATGTCTGACATTAAACATCATGGGTGAGCACCACAGCAACCCTGGCACTTCAAACGTGTGTGACCAATTATTTGGCAACCCTATCTGCTTCATTATTTGCAGAGTCACCTAATTTCAGACAGGCTGGACCAGGTCCTTAGAAACCAGTACTGAGTCACTAACCCATCGATGCCAACAGTACATGTTGTTCCCTGGCAGTCACCCATCCAAATTCTGAACATATTCAAGGTTGATTAACTTTGGTAATTGATCAGAAACCAGCATTGTCAAACTTGCACAGCCATTGGCATGGAAAGAAAATTTCTGTATTATCCAACAAACTGTACAAGCATGTTACAACTTCTTGATTGGGGCATCATAAGATGTTTTATGCATTTGTACAGGAAGCATATGGTACAAGAAGCTGTGTGCTTGATGGGCTTAAGAAAGGATGTTGAACTAAGAATCAGTGTTTTACAAGCAATATATTTTACAGAAGTGGCTTGACAAGTCACAGTTGACAGTTGAGAACTGTTTCCATTAATGTGGCTGTGGACACTAACTTAACCACAGAAGCCAACTCAGAATCCAGCATGGATGAAAAGGAAGATGCTTTCTGTGCAGACAGAATTCATCTATTTGCTGAGAAGGATATCAACTTACGTTCTCATCTGTCCATAGACTCAGGTGCCATGTTTCTTGTGTTGATGAGGTGTGCGATAATTGTGAGGGTGACAGGAACAGGAATTGAAATGGACCATCGGTTTTATATGTGCCATATTAATTTCCTAGTTACACAGTAGAACTCTGAAATTATTCTCTCAAATGCAGCATCGCATGCATATTAGTTGTATGTTACTTCCATGATACATTTGTGAAATCAAACCACGTATTTTTGGTTGGTGAACTTCAGCCACTCAAACTTCTCTCTACCAACCTGTCTCTCATACTCAGTTTTTGTTTATTTACACCAACTTCTTGCAGCATAATGTTTAGAAAATGATGAATTATTTTACATTTGCCAGGATTCTGTACCCAGTGAAGACCAAGAATTCAAAAACCATCCAGTGAAAGAAGAGCCTCCAGTAGTGAATGTTGACAGCCAAAACCCTGATTCAGGAACATAGTTTCTCTTCCTGACATTGCTGTATTGTGTAAAACAGTGCCATTTATAAAGGTTTAAAACAGTACATTTCTGTATCAAGCTGGTTCAGTTTTGAACTGGTAAATGTGATGGGCATATATGCCCTTGTCTCAGTAATGTGTGTATTTGTCAATTGTTCGCCATATTATGAGGACAGAAACACATTTTTGAGTTTATAAAATACTCAGTTTACATTCAAATTCTTGCCTTTCTTGTGTTACGGTATTGTATTAAATGGTTCTGAAACACTCATTTTGAGTATTGCACATGATTGTAACTTGTTTGCCAAAGTTTTTTAGTTGCTCTAGGACTTGGAGTCTCTCATAGCGTCAAATGAAGAGGTTAGCTGGTCATGCGTAGTTATGGCTATTGTGTGTAAGAGTCAATAATCTCCCACCTAGAAGTGCAGTACTTACTGATTGCTGCATGGTCCTTGCGTATGCCAAGTGAGTATGTGCATTGATACTGAAGATTGCCATTTATTCATGAAATGCCATGCAATGAATTTTGTCCTTCTCCCAGAGTGTGAGTAATTTATTCCCCATTCCAAGGCAGATATCCTCCTCCACCTCCCCCTTCTTCTTATGATTTCTCTGGGCCTCTGGTGTGATGTGTGCTGCATATATTCCTTTGAGTTTCGGTAGTACTTCTGAGTTTTGTGAATTATATTGTCTACCCCAAGCTGCTAACCAATTTCCATATCTCTGAATGCAGTTTGTATATTTGGTTTGCCAGTGTTTTTTTTTTTATTTATATAATCCATTTACCAAGATACTTAACATCAGGTTTTGACCTAATGACACATTTCAAGTGATTTATTTCACAGTCCAGTTAAAAATGTAAAAGAAAGATGGAATATGACTTTACAGGTTGCTGACCAAGAAGCAGCAATCAGATTCCTTGAAGTTTCTTAATGTGCATTAATGACAGCTGTGATGCCTCCACTGTTCTTGAGCAAATCACATGCATGGAGTGACAAAAGGATTTGAATATTTTGTACTCTGTGCCATATGGTAGATGGGAATTGGCTCAAAGGATAGTCATTGGGGATGAATAAAATTTTACACTGTTCTGTTTTTGTATAGCACATTGTGATATACATAAGAAGAGTTTTCAGTCAACTTTGTGCATTGCAGTTATTTTGAGGGCTATAAAAAATTATGTGGCAGAGATTGCTATGAGAGATTTCAGACCTTTGCTGGGCTGTACTGACATCCTTCTTCTGGGTGTTTGGGCAGCATAGTCTGGTTTGCTACCATTTTGGGACAGCACTTCAGTACCATCGTCAGTGATCAAGATTGCACAAATGTAGCCCAGTGGGGTCAGTCAGGTGGTAATAGGGCAGCCAGTGTGCTATGAATAAGAAACCAATATATACTGCCCAACAACCCAGAAAAGTGAAGATCTTAGGCAAATGCTACATATATTGACTTGAACTGCACAGATCTGGACTTTAGTGGCCTCAACAAACAAAAAGCCCGTACATGATTTCTCATCAGTATTGCTCCAGTAACTCCCGGGACAGCTACCATGAAATGAGCTTAGTCCTTATGTGCTGGCCAGCTGTAATTCCATACCCCTGCCACTGTACTCGCTGTTTCCAGTGTCAAAATGCAGTGTAGGAGATACACAATGGTAGGTACATCAGTGTGTCTTGGTTGATGGTATTTCATTTTATACACTTAAATCATGTTCATTCATTCATTTCACATTCCATTGATCTTACACAGATGTGGAACTAGTCATTTATACATTTAGCATAATAAATAAAGCAAGTGTACATAAGTTGTGCCTTATTGTGGTGTCATAGGTTAGCTACATTAACAATTAAAGTACTATGATTAAAGTGAGTATAAGTAATAACATGAATAAAGTTACTATTATAGTTACTTATGTATTAAAATATTCCTCCAGACTGTAAAAGGAATTATATAAGAGGTATCTTTTTAAAGCTAGCTTAAATTTATTCTTATCATCAGATAAATCTTTGATGGTTGTTGGTAGATGATTGTAAATCTTAATTCCTGAGTAATAGACGCCTTTTTGGTATGTTGTCAAGTTTGCTGTTGGTAGTACAGATCAAAAGTTTGCCTTGTATTGATTTTATGTACTTCTGAGTTAGACAGAAATTGGTCTTTGGTTTAAGTAACAAAAGTATTGAATATATATATATATAGAGAGAGAGAGAGAAATTGTTGTTTGTATAAGCGTACTACTTTGGAGCCATAAGACGAAACTGAAAAACGTGGGAAACTACACTGCGAAAACAACCCTAACAAGTACGCCATAATTCGATCCACTGCATATTCAGCCCACATCTCTGATGTTTGATAATGTCTCTGTAGTAGTAATCCGTGGTTTGGAGCATACTAGATAATCTGTGGTTTGGAGTGTCGCAATGACGTCATCGTCAACGTCATCCACGTAATATCCGGGTTTTGCGCCGAGGAATTTTGTTGGGAGAAATTGTTGGTGTCTCTCGTCTTGCGTATTGACTTTATCTGAGAAGATCCTCTAAAGTTTTTGCAGTTTGCAGGTGTCTATTGAAAAGTGATATATCTTATTTGTCGTATGTCCATCCAGAATCTGAACACATTCGGTGAGTTTATTTTAGTTTAATGGTGAACTAGTGAGTCGCCGTAGACCCAACAAAATGGCAGCTGGATTGTTTGTATTTTCAATTACGTGTAACAGGATAGTTTTCGTTACTCCGACGTAAAAAGTGACGTTACATGTATTTGTAAAAAGTGAAATTTGTTGCTGGACCCCAGTGTTCGAAAACTTACTTTATAGCACTACAAATGGGTTATTGCGCGTCAAAATAAATTGAAGTTCAGGAAGGCCATTGGCCTATTTCTGTATATATTTTATATGCCTCTGTTTAGTTGCGTGTAGAATACGTGCCCATCATACGGAAATGGGCCAGTAAATTTATTACTGTTCTCTTAAACGTTTGAAAGGTGATACATGTCGGTATTTCGTATTCCAAGGACGCCGTTTCTTGTATTGGTGTAGCCAGTAGCTGCCATTGCATAGTCCTGCTGGACATGTTTATGTGGTGTAATATGTGTAGTGCATATAATTTACGTAACGTATAGAGATTGATTGCCCCCATATAAAGCACTGATCGCTCTGAAACTTGTCCGCACGTAACTGCAGTTGATTAAATTTAGAATAGGGCGGTGGCAGTGTGTTTAGTTCCGTTGCATCATGGTATATTGGAAATATTTCGGAACATCGCTAGAATACTCTCTCTTTCCCCAGAGGATAAACGGGCAGGATGTGAAGTAGGTCACCATCCTGTCTAGTGCCGACGTTAAGAATGTTTTAAGCGATCCCCACCACATTCTTCGTGTACCTTCGTAACGTGGTGCTTCGTTAAATGCAGGGACAGCTTTACCTTTTACGGCATAATATAAAATTATAATTGTCATGTGTTTACTGCTCTAGAACCCTAGTGGTTAGCTGTTACTATCATTGACCTCTCTTGTAAGGAACTTGTGACGGTACCATTATTAAGGTGGCAATCCCAGCCCATGAAATGCCGGAACAGTAACATATTATGTGCACATTCGACTGATTTGAGAAGGTTACCAGAGAAACGTGCAAACATTGTTTCTGAAACATGTGTGTAGGCGATATACTGGCCTTAAATTCGGAATATTTGAAAATTGTGTGTAGTGCCTAATAAAGTATGAAAGAAAACGTGTTTTAAATGGCATGGAGAACTGCTGTGTACAAATGTGCAATGGGAAGGTGCAAAAAAAAGTGTTATAAATTTGTGATACAAATCGGTGATGAGCCAACCTAGTTGCAGAAATGTGGAAGAATTACAAATCTTAAATGAGTATGGCCTTGAAGTGGTGATAACGTTCAACAGTAGTGACATCACAGGCCTCAGTGGCTTGTTTGTGGAAACTATTGTGGATTTGAACTAATGTTTTTTGTAGCAGATATGTAACAACAATTGCTTTGAAGATTTCTGCACACAACACACAGGAAGTTCAGAATCAGTATCCAGCTTTTCCACCCCTTTCCCCTAGTAACCAAGTATCATCCTTATGTTACACCTGCCACATTTATTAGATAACTTGAAAATTGCATGCAAGTGATGGAAAAGTGAGAAAGAAATGTAGAACATGATTAACCCAATTTAAAGTTACAGTAACATCCAAATAATGTGGTGGGCTTGGATAGCTCAGTCAATATACTGACTGGCTACAGGCTGGACGGTCCAGGGGTCAAATCCTGGTGGGGTGAGATTTTCCACACATACCCAGACCAGCTGTAGGTCCCACCCAGCCTCCTATACAATGGGTACTGGGTCTTCCCCCAGGGTAAAGCGGCCAGGGCGTGGCATTGACCATCCATCCCCATATAACGCCAGGGTTAAAGAAAGAGTATAGCTATACCTCTACTCCACCTCCGGGCCTTCATGGCCTGTTATAGGGTGAACTTTACCTTCTCCACATAATGTGACCCAGCACATTGTCACTGAAGTATATCCAAACAAAAATAGGCTTGTGCATGAACTAAAAAGGTCGTAATAAATTGGATTTGTCCATAAGTTTGTGTCATAATTTGCATTGCCCCCCACCCCACCTGTAGTCTCCAGTTAATCCTATAATTTTTATGGAAATTTGATACTGAATTTTTAATTCTTTTAGATTTCCAATGTTTTATTTATGGTCTGATAGTATGTATTCTGCATTTGTACTAGATTTTGTTTTTGATACCAACAGTACCATTTAATCTGCTTCTGTGATTTGGGTGTTATTTCCCCGTACCACCAGAATCTTTCAGATTTTGGAAATGTGTGTAGTATGTTCTTTACTCATGGAGGTCTGACTGTGTGATTTGAGATAGTTTTTCATATATATAAAAACTGTAGAAAGACAACGTAACAGTAGCTTAAAATGAACCTTGTTCCATATGAGGATATGCTTCTGTATAATGGGCGTGCACTTGGGGGGCGGGACAGAACAATATATATACAGGACAGAAATTAGTACTATGTATGCTACTGTTCTGTCTTTCTACAACTTTTTGTAATGGAACCTGATTCCTGTTATGGAATGAAATGTAAAAGTGAGTGGTGGTGGGGGTGGTCAGGAGTTCGGGAAGATCGCATCTAAAACAAATTTTCCATCACGTCAGGTGATTATGTGCATACTCAGTAATTTCCTTTACACAGAATTGGCACACAATGTGTTATATTGCTGGTAAATGCCATAGCAACGTGTGGTCAGTACTCGGTACTCAGTACTCCCTCCAGCTTTGGTAATTAAAAGTAAAGTGTGTTATTTTTATTTTTAGTTCTGATAGAAGAACTGCAAAGCCTTTATAATTTTTAGGCAAGACATCCCCATTGTGTTTAAATATCCTTGTCAATGAAACAAATGTAAAATAAGTCTAAACACAAAACAAAGACTTAATTTTCTATGTATAATGTATTATTAGCAGTCAAAACACAACCAATTTATTGTACTATATGTACAATGTATACACAACTACATGTTTTGGCCTATTTTAGGCCATCTTCAGGTTGTTCGTTTAGCCTAGAGAGTGAGGTGTCCTACAGGCTTAAGGCTTAGTTTACATTTGTTTTACAACTACAAAGCTGTTATGGATATATTGAGAAAACCATTAATTTAATAGAACTGGGGCTGAAGGTGTATGTATGTAATTCTGTGGTAGGATGGTGTCAGTAGTATAGTAAAAACCGGTCATAATACGTGTGTTCTGACGGAGCCACTGACATTTAACTTCCCACATAAATTGTGCCTCCGTCACACAGCTGGAAGTATTAGTGGAGTATAGCATTCTAGAAACAAACCTTAAATGCACTAGCCATTTATCAGAATCTACTTGCCAACATTAGATCAAGGCTAAAAATGTACTCTCGACTTGTATCTGCTAACTGACCTATAGGCAATGAGCAGAATAATTTTGGAACGTAGGCTGAGAGTAATGCTTCCCTCGTAGGAAAAGTGGTAACTGTATGTACCTTAACTACTACTATTGCTGAGAAATGAGCAAGCATAATTCTGGAACCGCAGCAGAATAACAGCTGCCCTGTATGAAAAGTGGTAACTATGAACTCTTTTTAACACTATTGCTTCGGGCAAGCGTAATTCTGGCAGAGAGTAGAGGCCCTGCTGTATGAAACATGGCAACTGTATGATCTCTTTTAACTATGCTGCTTACAACTGTATGTACTCAAAGCTATTCATTTGCTTACTAGTGTGCTGTGACCTAAAATTAATCTAACAAGAATGTCTTAATTTAACATAGAATGTAATAAATAATGTGGTGACCTAATAGTTGGCATATTAGTTTGTTCAGCTAACATACGAGGGTTGAAACTTTAATAGTGGCAACTATTTATTTACAACTGATACAAAATAGATACAAGTTTCAAAGCTTTACTGTCCTTCAATGTAGTCACCAGCATTGTGTACAACCCGTTGCCAGCGATGTGGAAGTCGTAGGGTACCTTCAGCAGCGCCTGTCGTGTTGATAGTTCGAATGGAGCGGTCTACCGCCCGAAGAATCTCTGGAACAGTTCTGAAGCGAATGCCACGAAGTGGTTCCTTCATCTTAGGAATCAAGT
>JGI20166J26741_10687781_pt1 | contig 15340 bp, 11 predicted proteins | sample TergutCu122P5_FD_26741 | JGI IMG/M metagenome (IMG submission 26741)
GTATCCTACGACTTCCACATCGCTGGCAACGGGTTGTACACAATGCTGGTGACTACACTGAAGGACAGTAAAACTTCGTAACATGTATCTATTTTGTATCGGTTGTAAATAAATAGTTGCCACTATTAAAGTTCCAACCCTCGTACATAATCAGTAATTTAAAAAATATTTCAGAGAAGTTCGCATTTTAGGAGAACCTAAGAGGACATCAAGAATTTGGGTAGAGATTGAGAAAATATTGTAGAACACAAAAATCTCACCTAAAAAGAGTCTGTGTTTGTACTAGTGGATATTGAGACTCCTAAAGATCATGAAGTTTCCCATAGTGCAGTTTTCTCTACTCTTTTGTTATTGTCTCTCATACGCAAATATTGCCCTTAGCGTTCTGCTCTGGAACACGTAGGACAATGAATATATACAATAATGTTAGTCGGTTTTTGAGAGGTGGCTGGCAGGCGGCCATCAAGTCTGTGATGTTGTCCAAAGAATGAATCATAAAGTGTCAGATTTAATACTTATTTATGGTGAACGTAGGCAGTAGTGTTCTACAGGGCGTTTCATAGTGTTCTCCGTGATTACAAACATTTATAACAAGAAAACCAAAGGACCTACATTAAAGGAATTTTTCACAGCCACAGGAAAACTGAAAAAGTTTTTTTTTTTTGACAACTAGAGATGTTCGATGTGTGCACCACGGGTGACACGGCACACATCGATACGATACGATACGAACTTGAATATCGTATCGATGTGTGCCGTGTCATCCGTGGTGCACACATCGAACATCTCTAGTTTTCAAAAAAAAATTCAGTTTTCCTGTGGCTGTGAAAATTCCATTAAGTCAGGTCCTTTGGTTTTCTTGTTATAAATGTTTGTAATCACGGAGAACATTATGAAACGCCCTGTATTTTGCGGCTACTGTACTGAAAAATCTGCTGATAATATGTGGAAATAAAATGCCAACTAGATGCAACAGAGGTTTTTATTGCAGCTCTTATTGCTTGCTCAACATGTTTCGGGCACCACTATGCCAATCATCAGGAGCTCAAGAGTATTATATAGTGGTTGCTGCCTGTGGTATTTCATGCTGTGGTTTTCAAGTTGCTGGTCTGGTGCGGAGCTGAGGGTTGTGACACATAACCCCCAGCTCCACACCAGACCAGCATCTTGAAAACCACAGCAGGAAATACCACAGGCAGCAACCACTGCATAATACTCTTGAGCTCCTGATGATGGGCATAGTGGTGCCCGAAACATGTTGAGCAAGCAATAAGATCTCCAATAAAAACCTCTGTTGCATTTTACATATTTAGTTAACAGATATACTTACTGTATTTTCTGCAGCATGCTACACGATCTGTATTTTTTTTCCCCCCCCTATATAAAATGCCGTGTAGTTTATAATGTTATCTCTTTTGGATATTCACATTTTACGTACATGGTGCACTAAAATTTAAAGGTCCAAATTCTTTGCCAAAAAGTTAACAGCAAATGGGAACAAGGCTCTCAAGCTATCAAGCTTAACAGACATACACCTATCATCAATGATAACAGCATATCGGCACAAGAACCAAAACCCAGTGTGTCAACTAAGTGCAAATGATCCACTCTCTGGGAAAACTGAGCAACAGAATAAATGAAGCAATTAAAAATATCAGCCATTATATTTGCATGTGTGACCAAGAAGTGACTTGAAAACTGTTTAATGTTGTTACTTATTTTTTGCACAGGTAATAATGCTTTCAATGGCTGAAACTGAATAGAATAAATGGTAGGGGGATTAATGCATAATGAATTGGAGGCATTGTGAAAGTAAGTGGCCACAGTCAAATTTAGGGTACTATCTTCACATATGTTTGGTGGGACCTTGGAAAATAAACATTCCCAATCACGGTACCCTGCGCCGGGGCTGGATTTGAACTCGGACCTTCCAAATAGGCAGCAGGAGTGCTAAACAGTCAGTGATGACAGTCATTGTTTAAAATTTTTGTACTAAGTTTCATGAAAAATGTACAACCATTTCAAACCTATGAGTTCGGCCAGACCAGTGTCATATTTTCTAGACAGAAAGGTAACAGGTCTAAGGTATAACATTTTTTAAATTTCTTAAAACAAACCAATAAACATAAACCAACTCCAAGTTTACTTTACCTTCTGTTATTCCTTCATTTTTATAACACAATTTATTTTACATTTGTTTTTTGAAAGAGGAAAGAATGTGAAACAGCCACTGGCAGACACACAATAATGGAGATCCAAGTCTTTTGTGATATGAAGATTGCTTAGTCCTAAAAATGAACACAGCAAGCTCCTCTGAAATATCAGTAACTATTTACCAATAATCATAGCATCATATTACAGCAGAATTGAATCTTCATTGACACTTCTGTGAGCATCTCAAATCCCATGCACTCAGTGAATATTATGATCATTATTTACGCCATATTCAATCAGATAACATTCATAATGATCCTGAAAAACTGACAGACTGACTGGTTGTGTTACAAATGAGACATGCACAGTACATAATAAACATAACTTTCAATAAAGAATTTTGCAAGCAGGGTACAAACATGGATTTCTAATTGTGACTGTTGCTAGACAATCACATATTTGTTTACTCCTCTTGAAATATGCCAGTGTTCTTCTGCATATCTAAAGCTGCCAGACCTTAATAGCAATCTGCAAATTTGTGAGTAAGTGAAGAGGAAATGTCTCCTTTAATCTAGGACAGGGACTGGAATACTTGAACATGCTCGTGTGTGCTCGCGCGCGCACACACACACACACACACACACACACACACATGCACATTCCAATTGCAATTACTTCTTATTTATTATGAGTAGAGTTTTCAGTCAATATTTGCATTCAATAAACATGTACAATATTAAAATATTATGAATACAGACTTCAGTTCCTACAAATAAGTGATGCAGTATAACATTATTAAAGATTCATATCAATTGAACAATAGAATTTTCCAAGTTCTCATCTGTATTGAACAATCTGTATCACAATGTTTCTGAGAGTACTTAAATATTCCAAAAGATCAACACTTTCTTATACTAATAGAAAATTTGATACATGCCTAAAATCTTTGAATAGATTTTACGCCTTTTCTTACACATGAAGGCACTGTTAGTTCAATTTATGTTGCATGCAGATTCTCTGTGACAGTTCCCAAATTCACTGTGTATATTTCAATTATAATGCTTTTCTTCCGTATCATCTGACAAGGAAGAACCAGTGGATATTTTCAAATGTTTTCGTTTAAATTAAGAGTGTTGTTTCTTACATCACTTTGTTTACCCAAACAATTCCAAGGTATAGATGTCTACTGCTATCAGGAGGTAAATGTAATTCAACAAGATGCACAATATATGTCTAACGAAACACAGTGGCACATTCACAGTGTTGCTGTCTTTAATGCATGTATCAGCTGAGCCAATGTGCTTGAAGACCTTATGCAGTGAAACGAGGAATACGAGTATTAAGTATTGCAATGGAAATGCCACAAGTTCTCTTTTGGTATTGTTGAGTTTCATATGACTCTGTCAAATTATAAAACATTCTTAGGTCTTCATGTAAAGTGTCTGGTATTTGTCCAGTTTTAACCAAATGTGAATTTTCTATACAGATTTTAAGTACAGTCCTTAATAAAAAATTTCACGAAAATGCATTCAGTGGGTGCTGAGTTTATATATACTGACAGATGGCGAAACATGATGAAGCTAATAGGTGCTTTTCATGACCTAAAAGCTGGAAAACTAGTGGGTTTATTATGCAGATTCATACAGGAACTACATTTTGTGCGTTCAGTGCCAACAAAAATGTAGATATGAGATTTCTGATCCTATATTGGGGTACCTAGGCTTAAAAATTGATAGCTATAAGAGAAGTTGTCCAATAGCCAAGTTGGGAAGACACGTCCATGATACTTATGAAATTACAGGTTCAAGTACGGCCATGTTAGTCTTTCACCTATCCATTACAATCCTCACAGACAGAAAGTTGAAGTAGTCCTCCCCTTGCATGTCACAGACACATATGGCGAAGCAGAGGTATAGCTCCACTCATTCTTAATGGGGGCTCTACATGCAGGTGTAGGAAGAAGCGCCCAGTACCCACTGAATATGAGGCTGTGTGGGTCCCTAGCCAGTCTGAATGGTTTGGAGGGGAGAAAAACCTCTTGCTGGCACAGGGAAACAAACAAGCCCATGGCCTAGTCACTACACCAGCTGTACCACCCTCATAGGAAGTATTCCTGCAGTAATACAAAACATGCAGACTTGCACACAGAAGTTTCACAGAATAGTTCGTGTTTTCCCCTAAAGTTTTCTGGTCAGCCTCAGCCTGTGTGTCCACACACTGCTCTTGGCTTTGGAAAAGTATCATTTTCTCATTGTTGTCACACATTCACATGCAGTGCGATTTGGGCACCTCCAGTGCAATACCTTTTCAGTTGTGTACCTGGCATAATGTACATTAGTCTTGTATACCACATATGAAGAATTATATGTTCCTGTACTACTAATAGCTACTCAAACTACATTATAATCTAAAAAGCTCATCATCATCAGATTCTTCACAATAGTGTCAAGAACTGGACATGGCTGCATTTTTTGTATCATATGCAAAAATGGCACTACAGCTATGTGTGATTTGCATTGGGTTTCCCAGGAACAGTGAAACTTGTGCCTGATTTCCAAAATACAGCAGAAATCAATACCTATCCTGGGCATGTATCTCAAACAGGAACTTTTATGTACGTTCCATGTTGTGTGCAATGCATTCTCACAGCAGCTCTTGCTTGGTTTGTCGGTGCATGAATATTCCTACCACCCAGAAAAATGTAACATCATTGTTTTCTCTGAGAATGGGGAAGTTTGTATCATACATAAAATAGTGCAGTTTCCCTATATCCTAGGAAGAGCTCTAGTTTGGGCTTCCCTGAACAATGAGTTTGTACAGCACAGAAAACAACAGGTCCTCCTACCATCTACTAAGTGGTACATACTGCACAGCAAGTGACATGTCCCCATAATCCAGTAACAGCACCAGTTGGCATTTTTCAGAGCAATGTGTTCCTACCAGACAGCACAATCTCTCTGGATTTTCTCCCACAGAAGAGTTTGTGTTGGGGGGGGGGAATAGTTTTCTGTATATTCTAGGAAATATGCTAGTTTGGGTTTACCTGAAGAGATGGGTTCCTGCCACAAGGAAAAACAGGAGTTTTCCCATATTGTAAGAAAAGTGCTTGTTGGGTTACTTGGGCATGGATTGTTACCATACAAAAACCACCTTCCACCTATACTGGTTATCAACTGACGAGTTTGTATTGCACAGAAAACGGGGAGTATTCATTCTATCCTAGGAAGAGCACTAGTGCAGATTTCCCCTGAGCAGATGCTCATGTTGAGTTTCATTTTTTGGGTACTCATTTGCTTAATTTTCAGAATAAGGAAACCAGTACTTTTGCTGTGTTTACTCTCCAGGATGAACATACCATTTACCATTTTTTATACACTGCACAACTCAGAGGGAGGGTGGGATGGACAGAAACTGGACACTTGGCTATCTTGTATACATATATATGAAATGATGTGTATGTATGTATATGCATATACATGTGTGTGTATACATGTTCACACACATACACATTTTTATCTGAGGTTGTCTAAAAAATGAAGTGTATGTGTATACACATACACACACACCATTTCCAAGACAATTTGAGATAAAAACTACAGTTCAATAAATCATTTTTCAATCACCACAGTTTTTATATAGCATAGTTCTGAATAAACTATCTAATAATGCCACATACGTTAAACTTCTTCAAACATGAATTAGGAAATAAATTCTATCATATGGGTATGTACCATGAAAATGAAGAGTCTGCTGAGGTAGAATAGTGCTGACATTAAACCACATGAGGCCCACAAGGAATAACAGATTAGATTAATAAAAATGCAGATTTGTTGTAAAATTGCTAACTATTATGGTGCAATTTCTATTTAACATGATACAGGGGAAATATGGGAACTAGTACTTTACAGTAGGTAATGGAAAGGTTTGGATATAGTAAAAAAAATTGCTAAAATAATGAAAATACAGCATGTAATAAATACACAACAGAGGCAGCATTACAGATTGCTGCTGCTTCAACAAATACTATAACAACTTCGAAAGGGTAATATGACCATTATCTAAAATATTTCAACATACATATGTGGTTCACATATAACAATAGGCTTGTTACACTACTGATATTTTGTGGAATATGTTGCACTTACTATTATGTATAAAACACAATTATGGAGAATTATACAGGTTACCACAGGTAGGTCCATCAGAGTGAAGTGGGAGAAAACATGTATAGAAAAATTACTTTTGGCACATTGTAAAAATTTCAGTAACCACTATTAACGATAATCTAAATTCTGTAATTTCAAACTGTTTATCACTTATGAAAAGTTGTTAAAATACTATATTTACCCAATTCTGAATCTGATTTCAAGTATACTGCCATTTCCCAAAACAAGACACTTAACCAGTTCCATGCTACGAACAAGACTTAATGTCCAACTACCACTCTCAGCACCTTTGGTTTTTTGGAACATCAAAGTAGTGAATTCATCTGCCACCTCCTGACAATGCGTTTTAAGTACAAGATTTACGCTCTTCTGGGACATTACACAGCATATATTGGTAATTCCTTACCAACGTTTTGGGCCAACCTATTGGTCCCATCGTCAAAGGTCAAGAATTACCATTATACACTGCATAATAACTCAGAGGAGAACAGATCTCATCTACTTTGTGCCTGAAGTCTCAATTCACCAACTTAACTGCACTGGTTTTCACCAATAATAACTTTAAACTAGAAACAAATTAGGACATTCATTTTCTAAAGTATACCCAACATCAAAAGGCATTTATTTTCTAAAATACACTCATATTTTCTAAAACACCCTCACAGTATATAGAATTACACAGAAAAACTCTAAAGAATTTATACTTTTCAACAAACATTACAATCTTGTATATTTACTTCAGCAATACTGTATTTTGAAAGAGCTGGGCATGATCCAATACTATCATTTTAATATATAACCTACAATCTCATTCCAATTCCCTTGCCTGCCAGATAACTGGTTAAGTCAGTGAGGTAGTGATTGAGTTTATATGATTCGATAAGTATAATACTTACAGGTTGGTTTCCTATGGACTACAGTTCATAAATATATCATGAGATGGTACAACCATGCAAAATATTTTATTTTAAACACTTGCTGCTCCTCATCTTGGTCTTGTTCGATATTTATGGTACAGTCTGTAAACTTCTGCATTGAATAATTAAGACATACATGACTAAGACATAAAAATGTTCCACATTTCTCATTACTCTATATTCACTGCTGCAATGAATACAAGCTTTTTTCCCTTCTGAAAATATGGCTTGATTTTCCTGACAGGAAAATTTTAATTAAATAATGTGAATAATTTGACTACAACTTCAAACAGTAATTTAGGTGACATAATTCACAAAGCTAAATCCTTAGTGTCAGACTGACCACTATTTTCTGTTGTGTCCTGCAATATTACTTCACTACCACATACCACATGAAGTGGAAGTAATATTGAGAACAATGATTTATCCAAACAGACTACTTTCTGAAATACTCAAGTCTTCTGGACAGTGACATTGTGTCAACCGGCAGAGAGTTGACAATGTTCTGAAGATGAATGCTGCCTGTTATCTTCCGGTGTAAGATATCCAACAAGGCTGCACCTTCACAGTTAAAGATATCTTCTTCAAGTTACTGGAAGGGAAGATGGAGACAGGAAGCTGCTTCAAAACAACAGTAACGATTTACCAACTGAAACAGTATCACATCCCAGAAAATGAATCTTCTTCACCATTGCTGTAAGAACCTGAAGGCCCATAAGGTATTTTCTCAGTAGATGTACTGAACCCTGGCTTTTAAGACAGGGAATAAACAAACTCAGATTTGGGTAAATAAAATATAAAACTATAACATACACATCCATCTTGTAACACATACTGCACACTCTAACACGTAAATTGCATGAACATAGAATGTGGTACTGATACACCCGGTGGCAGTAAAATACAGTTCCTTAGAATTCATCTCATTTTATAGGAAGCTATTTCAAACTGCAGTTCATATTTCAGACACACTCCACTTATATATTACCAGAGCTGTGGGCACAGCAAATGAAGCTTGAGGTAAAAAATTGAATGTTACAAGGCATGGAACCTAGGCAGCAAAGCCCAGGCACCACTCCCCAGCAAATACCAACATTAATAATCCATACTGCCAACTTCATTGTGTTTATTACACTTTTCTTAGCTGGGAGTGAAAAGAAACTAAGAAAGCAGCTGGAAGAAGTGTAAGGTCACACCTACAGAAATACGCTGTTATTCTGTTCACTGCTGGTTCATGTTGCTTTAGTTTGTACAATGTACCTTTGCCAGTGTAAATCTGGTAAAAATGTGGAATGAGCCCAAGCTTCCACATTTGTCGCTTTGGGTATAAATTGAATTCTGCAAGGTTCAACCCTTCAGTGCAGATGGACATACTGCATTCACATGAGAAGACAAATGTTTCACTTGTAACACATGGAAAAGTTCTGCATGTCTGTTGTGGTCTGAATTTCGTGGCCCTCTAAATATGGTACACATGGTAAACAGAATGTATAAGACAGAAGGTGAAAGCCTAGCTTATCAAATAAGATATTAGTTTATCTACAATTTGAAAACAAGCAATTTCCTTGGTTCTCCTGACTATTGATTTAACTTGAATCTATCTGTATTAGGAAAATGATCTTGCACTGAAAGGTCAAAATAACACAGGCACCTATAGTAAGTATAACTGTAGCAAAACATTAACTCAACTATATTTAATAACAGCATTAATCAGAAATAACAACTGTTAACAGAAATTGACAAGAACATTGTTGAAGCCATAGTTGTCTTACACTCTATTCTTTCAAATTAAACCCAGAAATTGAAAAATATAGGTACATACACACATGGTGAACAATAACAGTATTAACTTGTCACTGTTAGGGCATCCAGTTTCCAATAAACATTGAAGTTTATATTTTTCATATAAGTAACAAACTACAAAAACGTTCATTACTAAGAGGCAATACAATAAACTAATCTCTAAAAATATAACAGGTTTAATATAAAGAACACTTTAGTATTAGAACTGCACTTAAACTGTAAATTATGACGAATGGATGATGCTTGGCACAATGCATGGCATCAAAAGACTGACAGATAATCTTCGACATGTTTAAGTTTATCCTATTACTGAACTCACAAACACAAAGTAAAATCTTATAATTCAGTTATTTGAGCAGGCAACAATTCATAATTAATGTTACTGTTTGAATGTCAGATTTATTCAATTTTATGCTATAATTTTAATTGCACCAAGTACCCCAACACTAGAATTATATTTATACAAAACTCATGTGTGATGCATTTAGACTAAAACTGCCATCACCAGGAACTCATGTACTTTGTCAAGTGTATTGTTCCTGTACTGCAGGAGTGCACACCAAGTTAACCATGGGAATGCAGCAACATCCAGTCTAACATAGCAAGGGCAACATTAAAGACACATATACACAACCTTTAAAATGCTTTCAGGAAGTGGCAAAATGATTTACAATGCAAGTTTACTCACTACAATATATTTATGTGCATAAACAGTACAACAGGTGTAAACACAGCGCTTAAAGGCAGTCCCTGATGATGACAGCAGCATGTGTCAGAACACACTGCAAGTATGTTTTGTAAAAAAACTTACTTCAGTTTTATATAGAGTATACATAGAACTTTAACATGACAGTCTTACATGCATGACTTGCCAGAACCAGCCCCAAAACAGAAGCACTGGTCTTTTATTATGATATAACAACATAACAATTCCCACTACATTTTAATTACAATCTGTTTACAAAATCTTGTTACTCATTAGGAACTTCCCTATGGATATTAAAAAGTTTGACCGAAATAAAGTACTCTCCACAGGATAGGCTGTTGCAAAGTACTGTAATAAAACATCTTCAACCTACATGATGATCTTGATCTTCTTGGATATAATGCCATGTAGAGTGAGTAGCCACCTACTGAACTACACAAGGTCACATCTTAGAAGCCAGTAACCTTTATAGAGTCATATACTGTAAAGACCCTAAATCTCACATAGTAATCTTGTATGGGTAGGCTACTTGTGAAACATCTGCAGATTTAAAATTCCTTTGGACTAAGAATAAGACTCTACTTTTCTCTCTGTCCTTTACAAGATGCCTACCCCCATTCATCAAACTGCATAGCATCATATCCCAGGAGGAAATCCTTATTGTCACAGCTGTAAAACCTCATTTCATCCTACCATTCTTTAAAAAATAAGCTCTATTTTTACCCTTATAGGAAGCACAAACTGGAGCTCCTTTTTGGAATATGTGAATCCTGTATATAACTTTCTACAGCTACCAAGGAAGAAAGCACAGTTTTTTTTATGTAATCCAATAAAACTCTGGAGAACATATACATGGAATTAAAAAACAGGAATTCATTAAATACATCAGAATTCACATTTATCTCTCTCTTGGGAGAAAGAGATATGAACACTGCAGTGAGGATATTTAACACTATTTAACACTATACTGAGCTGGGAATTCATAAAATCAGCATTAAATAAGGGAAAACATTAGAGGATTAACTTCAGAAATATACTTTTATAAATTTACTCTGAATAACCAAGTGGGCCTACAAAAGTTAAATAAAGTGAACATACAACTGCACAGCATGAATGTATATGGGGAAGTGGTCAGCATCATATTCTGGTAAAGAGATCCCACTGTCCACTGCAAAAGAGGATGAGAATGAGAGAGGGGGGCCTGGGGGCTGGGTTAGCCCTAAAGACTGCCTGGATAGTTTGGAGAAGAGAAACATCTCTTGCCCCTGCCAGAAATCAAACCACGATTCCTTTGTCATCCAGCCCACAACCTAGTCACTATATTGATTATGGTATCCTGGCTGCAGCCTAAAAAAGTTACATTAGTATAAACTGAAACAGTCAAAACATACAAGAGGCACTTCTAACAGGATACCAGCAGTTTAACAATGACAGTCTGAATATGGAAGCCTGAGATATTGGTCCTCTAGACTTAGGATCTAACACACAGATTTTTTGCTACAAACTAAATACATTACCAACTAATTCCACAGAGGTCGTTGAAAGCCTATTCAATAAATTCCCCATATTTTATAGAAACTGACATTGCAATGCCATGTTTACAACATCGTACAGCTGGTCCCTATCTGAGCCAAATGAATCCAGTTTGCACCACTCCAGCCCATTCTTCAAGAACCATTTTAATATTATACTTCTACATATCCCTAGGTCTTCCAGGTGATGCATTTCCAATGGCTCACATATACTACATCTCTGTCAATCTCATCTTCCTTGATTTGATCATTCTCATAATATCCCGCAACAAGTAGTGTTTAGAAAGCTCTCCACTGTACATTTTTCTCCAGACTCACGTTACTTCCACCCTTCCAGATCTAAATATTCTCTGCAGTACCCTCTTCTCAAACACCATAAATCTATGTGCTTCCTTTAATATAAAATTTGAAGTTTCACACCCAGTCAAACAGGAGGACAAAATATTTTGAATGGAATGGTAAACAGAATTCCCTAAAATTTAACCTGCTCTTTATCTCTTTATCAAGGTAATTTTAATCTGTTCAGGCCATTCTCAATACGTCAATATATTCAAAGAGTTCATTCACTATCTTTATGTTACTATTTTGTCCTGAAATCTGGTCATGAAACATGAGCATATACTTAGTTTTATCTACATTTCCTTCTGGACCAATCCCCTCTATTAGTGCCTTATAAAGTTTCTGTGACTTTATTTCTGCTACTCGTATTTATGATTGTGCCCAATAAATTACCAACAGCAGAATAAACCAGAAGCTGTTATGTGCCAATCATTTTCATTGGTTCATGGTTTCCACAGACTTTCCCAATAGTATATTCTAAAACACGGCCAATAAGCATGCAGGTAACACATTTCCTTGTTTCAGACCACCTGAATTGTAAAGAAATCAAGCAAATGTTTACATAGATATCACATTAGGTTTAATTTAAAGACATTTTAATTAGCCTAACAAGTTTCAGAGTGCTGGGTGAAGTTAAATGTCCTTAGGCTTTCCTGAAGTCTACAAGAGCTATATTCACATTTTTCTTCAAATATCTGATAAATGCACACTACATGAACAGTGGTTAATGTATTATACAAAATTCAATAAAGATGATGATCCCCAATAATTTCATCCACATATGGAGTTAAACTTGATAGAAGAAAGTTGGATAAAATGCTGTAAGCAGTATTTGCATAACCTGTGTACATGGAATAAATGTGACACATTGTTCTCTCCCTTCTTTATCCCTTTGAATTCTTAGGTGTGTGGTGAATGAGTGGTACACTCAATGTGCCCTCCCACTATACCAGTCTGTGACTAGCACCAGACTTCCCCACAATGGCCACGAAGTTAGCTTCATTATGTAATAGTTGATAGCAGTCATAAACTGTGATAACTGCTAGTCATTTTTACACCCTTCTTATAAACAGGCACAATAACAGACTCCTTCCATAGAGACTTCTTACCATGTGCATTTAATAACCATTAAAAATGTAAAGAAAATGGTTGAACTGGTAATATACCTTGCAGTGAGATTGGGGTGAGTGCTTACATAATTTGGATGTTATCAGAATTAGCAACAAAATTACATCAAGCAAGTGCGAAGTCAACTCCCTCTTTTTTGTTGCTACAAATATAACTTATGAAGGGCTATCTCCAATGGTGGTGTATAATTAGGGCTGCTGGTGCTAACTCCCACTTCATTTTCGGAGAGCAAGACGTACACTTGGTACTTGTATGTCTGACAGTATAGAACTAGTATAATGGTGGCTATAGCCCTGAGGGATGTTAATAACAGACTGTTCTTAGCACAATTTATGTGACATGGAGTAACGGGTTCTTACAACGAGAAAGTATATTATGCTCATGTAAAATATTCACCAAAAGATTAATCTTGGCTGGCCTGTCTACCATTAAGAGCTGCAGCATCTGAAAGGACACTGCACCAAATGCTACTCATTCCATGAAGGAATATCATTTTGATTCAATGTTTCTTAAGCCTTCAGCAAAACACCCTTGTTTATGCTTACACAAAGCAACGTGCAAAGAAGTACTACTGACAAGACATGTCATCAAAAATGTAGAAGGCAGGGTAGAATGACAGATGAAATACAAAGAATGTTGTAAGGTAAAATGCAAAACAGGTCATTCTCAACTTCGGGTTCGATAAAAAGATTAGGTTTGGTGTAAGTGGAGAGAGATGTGTTTTATATATGATGGCAATATCACATGGATGGTGTCGAGCATAATGGACTTGAAACATCTACTGGAGCAGACAAGGAACCATAAATAATATGCAGTCCATACTCACAATGATGTAAAATTAACATTTTTAGTTTCTGTGAAAGTTTTGGCAGAACTGAGAGACTGTTACCATGCCCATGGTTGGTGTCACAATGAGTTGGTAGATAAGAATGGACGTTAAACAGGCACAATAATAAAGCATATTCAATTCTAACATCTAGCATATTACTAAAAGCATATGATAAAATTCAAGTCCCTAATACTGTGGCAATTTCTTGGAGTTGTTGTCAGAGTCGATAAATTTGGTAACATTTTAGATGACCACCATCTACAGAACACTATGAGACAGAAACCAGAGTCAGTAGACATTGCTCTGACAACTTCTGTGTCAACCACTGAATCAGAACACTGTGTCAATTCCCTCAAAAGGATAAAAACATACATTAGGGTTCCACTGCCAGAATTCAATTAAATCAGACAGCAATTAAACTCAACACAGACAGCGTGTTGTAAATGAGAATAACATTAAATTTAATAATTTGTTACATGTATTCAAACTAGATTAAAAGTGAAGTTGTCATTAAATGAAACTGAAACATTAACTCATGGGATAAAAAATACAGCTAGAAATTATATTTACATTACTCAATACATGTAATGGTAAATCAGGTACAATAATGAGAGTTAATATAAGTCTGTTTCAGCTCCAAGCTCCACAGAACATTGAATACATGAGCTGCCACTACGTCATTCTAAGGAAGAAACAAAGAATGAGAATGTTTCGGAACAAAGTGTTGATGAGAACATCACCTATGGACGAAGTAACAGTAGACGGAGAAAATTACAGATTGAGAAACTTAATAATTTGTACGTTTCATCAAATACATTAGGGTAATCAAATCAAAGAGAAAAGATGCACAGGGCAAGTCATACATATATGGGAAATTACAAACACAAAAATTATTAAAATGATTCATATAGGATGTGAAACTATGGAGGGGATAGATGTGTACTGACAATGCAGAGACATTTTCTGTCTTCATCAGTGGAGTAAATGTTGGTACACATGTACCAGACTGCGGGGCATCACATCTTGTAAGAGTTTCCACAGTCATCAATGCAAAAACTGCATACCTCAGAAATTAAGGAAAGACTATTCTCACACTTAAGCACAAATAGGAAGATAATACTAATAAAGGTGGATCTTACAGAAATGAGGTCTTACTGTGTGGGCTTGATTCAAATAGTTCAGGATAGGGGGCAATGTTGGATTCTTGTGAACACGTTAATGAAACTTTCAATTCTATAGAACTGAACAATTTCTCATTACACTGAGTAATACAAACTTCTTGAGAAAGATTTTACATTACAGAGTTAATTGGGGTTATTATTTCATATGATTATACTTTACTTTTTCATCAAGTAACAAAGAAATGAGGAGTCAGACAAGCACAATACTGACTTGGAAGCCTCTTGTAAAATACCCTTCATACTATATTCACAAAAATTTCAGTCTTGTACATACAGTTATTCAGTGCACTAACACAGAGTACAAAAAACATTAGTTACTTGTCATCATCCTTTTCCTTCACGTGGTGATGTTTTTAACAAACTCATTTACAACAAGATGGCAAGTTTTGTGCCTCCCTTAACCCACATGCATATCTAATTTCTGTGTAAATAATGAATGTGAAAAAGCATTTTAATTTTACAAGCTGAACAATACCTGTTTTATGATAATACGAGGGTTGGAACTTTAATAGTGGCAACTATTTATTCACAACTGATACAAAATAGATACATGTTTCGAAGTTTTACTGTCCTTCAATGTAGTCA
>JGI20166J26741_10690004_pt1 | contig 15325 bp, 9 predicted proteins | sample TergutCu122P5_FD_26741 | JGI IMG/M metagenome (IMG submission 26741)
GTAAGGCTGACAACCTTACCACCATCCTGTGCCGTTGTCATGAAATCTGGGAACCTTAACTTCCTGGAACCCTCTGTGCCACTCCAGGCCTGTAACGGGAATGCTTTACCTTTACCTTAAAAATAGCATTCAGTGTCGTAACCAGTAACTGACTTAAATTCACATAACATATATGAGTATATTTGGGGTTTCACTGCAATGCTGCAGCCAGCATTCAAGGCAAGTCACAAAAATGAGTAGACAAGATATTTTCTATACATATTAGCAGTACTGTAATAAGATAATTTCATGACATCTAACACAGTTTCCTATGTTCACTGCCATACTGCCAATTTTGACAATATCATTTCCATTTTGCAAATGATTCTGTTTTCATTTTTGTATTTAAGTAAAACTTCGTACATACTCAACTTCTGGATGACATATGTACATCAGTCCCTTGTAATCTTCAAATAGGTTAGCTTTTGAATCACATTTTACACCACATCACAGATGTTTAAATTTACTCTGCACTTCAACCAATGACTTAATCTGTCTTTCTTGCTTTAAAGACTTGATCATATACTCCTGCAAATCCTCTGTCTGACAACATGAAAATTATACTCCTGTGCATGTTTGATCCAACAGTTTACATGAAATAAATTATATTCCAGTCCAATGTTATATTGGTCCAATCATTCACATAACACAAATTGTATTCCAGTTCTATGCTAGATGAGGAAAACAATTCATATAAAAGAAATTGCTTTCAAATGCTAGAATTATCCAGCAATTTATACATAATAAAGTATGGTTTTTGTTCTTCTGGTACACTGTAACATTCTCAAAACACTAGGCAACATACTCCCAGCAACAGTAACATAATATTCCAGAAGAACACAGACTACGACTGAACAAATTCTAAGGACTAAACACTTGCAAAACAAATTATACTGCTTGCCAGTGTTTCTTAGACTGGTAAACAATTCATGTAGCATAAACTACACTCCTGTCCAGCATTATAAGTTTTGGCCAGAAAATATTCTTATATAGTATACAATTTCATAACTAAAGAATATACATTGATTGAAATTACATAAGTGGAATCTGTCGCAAGGCAGTTAATATTCTTTTCCAGCATGGAAGCAAAGTCTTGATGGTCACAAATTTAAAGACAGCAGGAGTTGGAAAGAGTTGTAACACAATGGCTGATTACACAGGACATGCATAAATGCCTTACATGTCACAAGGAATACATGGAACACTAGTTGGACAACAATACAATTAAATCTGCACTGTTCTTAAGAGATGAAAGTAAAGAACCTAAAAATACATAAACTGTAAACTTATTTTCTGACCCACCAAAACAATCCATACAAAATAGCTCATACTCCTGTCCAGTGTTAGGTCAGTCCAACAATTTACATAAAATAAATTATACCATTGTCCAATGTTACTTTAGTCTAGCACTTTGCATAAAATAAATTATATTCCAGTCCAGTGTTAGATTGGTCCAGCAAGTTATACAAAATAAAGTTAACTGGCTGGAGTGTGTTTTCTAAATGGAAATTAACCTCACAAAATTACATATATCCAAAGATGTTATGGAATATCTGAAATTTACACTTATCACTTTTGATACAATTGATATTGGTTTTAGCTACTGATGTGTTAGTTGAAAGTAATATTTTATTGTGCACAAGCTGAAGTTTGTTTCAGTAGGGCATGAACATGTTACAAAAATGTCAAGTGCAAGGCTTCCCAGACCTAATTATGACTGCATTATGTCAATGTGCCAAGTTTCAAATAAATTACACATTTCTTGAAACTATTTTTTATAAAACTACACACATCTTTATTAAAAATTACAGATAATTACTGCCACATATTTAAAAATCGTGAACCTTCTGTATGTAACTTTTCTTCTTTACAATTAATGCCAGAAATGCAGTGATGGAATCATGCTGTATATGATGGAAAATATTACGTTAATATTTTCATTTCTCAAACCTCAAATTAAATTCATTACATTTAAAAGTATGTCAATAATTTAAACTCATGCAGTCAAATTATTTATAGTATTTAACCTGCTTTCTTTAATAACAGAATAGGCCAGTACAAGACAATAAATAGTAGAAAGAATACAGGGAAGTAGATGCGAGATTGGCGATCAATTTCTTTCCAAAGTATTTTTTCTTCACCAGTTTTATGTTCCAGCCATGACAGCTGGAAGAACCGATGGTTCCTAAGACTAAGGGTGGATTTCCTGCAATGTATTCGTGGAGTTTCCACATCCCACGCTGTAACACACTGGGTCTTCTTGTCTACAGCTTGGACACGCTATTGTACATAAATTTAAAACAAAACAATCAACAAGTGATGTTAAGGAAATAATTGACAATACTGGTAATAGAGAAGGAATGGTGAAATTAATTCACCATTCTGTGGAGGGAGGTGGGTTTCTTAGGTTGCAGGTTGTCAACTTACAAACACAAAGGTTTATCTAGGAATTATATTTTAACAATGATGCAGTAACAGACATTCTTCCTTGTAATATGGAATGCAATCTGCAATAGTCACATGGCAAAATAACTCATTTCAACTGTTCCAAAGACACAGTGCCACATTTAACTTTTCCCATTCATCTTATTCCCAACTTCGCTCAATCCACCTACAAATTACTTTCCAGGCAGAAAAATAAAGAAAAAAGGGGGAGAGAGGACCTTCGATGTTGGTAAATATAAGGCTTCTGCAACCTGTTGTTACTTTGTACAAGTGACTGAAGTGCTGTCAAAATAAATACAAAGAGCAAGTATATAATTCTCAATGCAACATCCTTATATAGCTGTAAACATGTATCCTGGGAGTGGAAAGCTTCTGACAGAAGACATCAGAGTGTTAAAATTCCCTTACCCACAGTGAATTTCTGAGAAATATATAACTCATTAAATATTAGTTAGCAATTATTTATTATGCTATTGAAGTAACTGAAGTCCATTAATTTTGGCAATCAGAAAATTGTAAATAAATAGCAATGTAAGTGCACTTGTTTCTACCGAATTCCATGGAAAAATAACTAGTTTTTAATTTCCATCACCTTACCAAAACATGCATTTCCTAAATACAAGACCGCTCTTAATGAGAAGGTGCAACAGCTTTTGTCACAGAGGATAACACTTAGACCCACAGCACAGCCTGTTTTCAAGTTTTACTGTCTGGAAATAGGGGATTTTAAATCTCCAATACAGTGGTGATGAACCTATGGCATGCAGCATTCACTGCTCTTCTCATTTCTTTTTATTTCTTTTGCCCGACCAGCACCTCTATATTGTGAAGAATACATATATATATGTAGACACATATCTAAGTCAGTCACTTTTATTGGCCGACTAATGCACTTAATTGTATAAAACTCAAAGGTTAAAATCTACATTGTATCAATGTTTTAAAAGACAATTAAAAACTCTGACATGTTTTGGATCCTTTGTGATCCATCCTCAGGGAGTGTTGAACGTGCTTGACTGAAATTACTTGTGATAATTTTGTGTGCATAGTCGGTGTTTGGCAGCGTGATTTTTGGACCTGTGGTGTGTGTGCCTGGTGTGAGGAGTCACACCAGGCACACACACCACAGGTCCAAATATCACGCTGCCAGACACCAACTACGCACACAAAAATATCACAAATAATTTCAGTCAAGCACATTCAACACTCCCTGAGGATGGATCACAAAGGATCTGAAATATGTCGGAGTTTTTAATTGTCTTTTAAATCATTGATACAACATAGATTTTAACCTTTGAGTTTTATGCAATTAAGGGCATTAGTCAGTCAATAAAAGTGATTGACTTTAAAAATGCACAGTGAAAACCTGAAATTAACATATCTAAGTGTTTAGAGACTGTATATGAATTAAGGTTGCTACCAAATAATACTGAGAGGGAAACATTTTTACACAAATTGTGATCAGTGCAAAGTGTTCACTGAATATTTATTACTGAGGCGCCAGCCTGGAAGTGACTGCGTGAATGCATGACATTGAACAAAACGTTTTACATTACCCACAATAAACTGCTCTCATTCCCTTCTTACTACAGTGGCAGTTGCAGGGTTTTTTAATGACAGGTGAATGGTTATCACTGTCTTTGTTTTTTTGTGAGTAAATGGTTAATACCTTCTGAAAAACACCAGATTTCAGCCAAGTGAAAACTGGTTTAAAATTTTAAATATTTCAGTAGATGTATGTACACATCAGTGAAGGAGCTTTAATAATATTCAAAGTTGCGCATTCTGTGTGGAAACTGCTTGATGTGTTACGAAGAACTTAAAGTTAAATTGGGCTTCCCAAAGATGGTGTTAATGAACACTGGAAGGAACTGGGGCAATAAGTAGTATGCAATGTAGTATACATAGGATGGTGCATAAATGTTGGTCAATGAAAGGCAATATGAACATGACACATGGTATACACAATTCTAAGATTGTTATTGCTCCATTATCACTGTCATGAAGTCCTTAATGTTATCTCTTGTTAGGTAGGCCTACTATTGTCATTATAAATAACGTGTATTATTTAAAACTGTCTCATTTAAAATCATTTAGAAACATCACTGATTACCTAATCAGGTTTCCTAAGAATTCTTCCAAGTATGTTTTTTTCTCTCACTCTGCAAGAATTTTTACAATAAAAGTAATATACATGTCATAATTACATATATTCTACATCATTTTACCTACTTACTTATCTATTTATTTATTGGGTTTTTATTTTAAAAAAAGGAAGTAGTAGGAGCTGTAGTTAATTCCATATTCTCTTCCTTATTAGGCATTTATTATAAATATAATATAATAATTATACTATGCATTAATTATACAATATAATTACATGCATTAATAATAATCCAGTAATTAATAAAAAGTAGGAAGCCTACAATACCTTATTTTTCTTCTCAAAATTCCCTTGGGCACATGAAACAATTTCTTCAAATCTTAAGTTGTGACATCCCAGTTGTGTTAGATAATATGATGGTACGGGGTAGTAGAGTCGAACACAACTAATAATGTGGTGTAGTATTTATTGCTAAGACTACATGTTTCGGCCCTTTCACTGGGCCATCATCAGATCTCAAATTGTGCCTCGGAGGAGACTATACAGTGTAGAGCTTTATCCTACAAAATTCACATTGATAATAATAATAATAATAATAATACTAAATTAAAACCCATATTGGGGAACCAATGAGTGTGAAAATTAGGTTACTTACATTTATTGGCCATGTGTTTTACGCCTGTAATCTCCAAGTATGTGCTCCAGCTGGTCAAGATTTCATGCTTTCAGCATTAATACCATTACTGCTCCATTACCGTTATGGTTAATTCTGATTAGAAGGAAAGGGTTGGGGAACCTTTGTGAGGGTGGGAGCCCTAATTGTTTGTACAGTGTATAGTCTCCTCCGAGGCACAATTTGAGACCTGATGATGGCCCAGTGAAAGGGCGGAAACGTGTAGTCTTAGCAATAAATACTACACCACATTATAGTTGTGTTCGACTGTACTACCCTGTACCATCATAATTTCTTCAAAATTTACAAACAATTTGGGCTCCCACCCTCACAAAGGTTCCCCAACCCTTTCCTTCTAATCAGAATTAACCATAACGGTAATGGAGCAGTAATGGAATTAATGTTGAAAGCATGAAATCTTGACCAGCTGGAGCACATACTTGGAGATTACAGGCATAAAACACATGGCCAATAAATGTAAGTAACCTAATTTTCACACTCATTGGTTCCCCAATATGGGTTTTAGTTTATTATTATTATTATTATTAGTATTATTATTATCATCATCATCATCATCATCAATGTGTATTTTGTAGGATAAAGCTTCATCGCATGTTTCTTCACACTCATAGATACAGTATCATGCATCACTAACTACAATGACAGCCTCAGGTTTGCGTACTATGTGCTATACCTGATTTTCATAAGCTAGGCTCTAGTAAATGAGTTACAGTCTTGTTAACTCTTGCTTCTGATGATACCAACCAAATGTAGGTTTGGGTAGTTCTTATGGTACAGTTTCAGTGATCAATTGTGTGTTGACTGTTGTGAGAAATACATCAAGTGTACACCCAATATTCAATCAATCATCATGGAGTCATTCACAATTTTTACAATCATATAGTCAATCATTCTTGCCCTTTATGTTATTGTAACTGCAATTGTTTCTATTATTAACTATGAAGTTTGTACATTTTTAAAGTTTCAAGTAAGTTAAAGAATGTAGTAGCTGTTTAAAATTGTGATGGTATATTTACCATAGGCAGCTTTCTAGGAACAGATGCTTTTTTTGCTTTCTTCCGCAGTTTATGGCGCACTTCCAGAACTTTAACTACTACAAATTCTCCAAGAGCAGCAAATACAAACACCATGCATCCAGCCATCCAGAGATCTAGGGCCTGCCAAAAACACAAATATCAGACATGAACAGCAAAATGCATTTATTGTCATTTTAAGCTCACTCACAATGTTGCAAAAAGCAGCAATTAGCTTTATCATGTCTGTATGCTTGTCTGCATGACAAACCTCATCTTCTACTGGACAGGTAATTGTGATTTTTGATGTTGGAGCCTTTTATTAAAATCTCTTGAAAAATCAAAACTGGTTAAAATCAGACAAAAATACTGGGCACCTAAGTGAAGACCTAAGTATATTTACAACAGTAACTCTCTGGATTCATCCTGGATGGAAAATAATTTAAGTTCTAAGTTGTACACAAAATCAAGATGCACATTTCACACCAAACACATTTTTACATTTCAAATATCTTGGCATTTATGCAAACAATACAAAAAAAAAAAAAGGCACAGATAAACACAATACTGAGCAAAGAACTTTTCGATTTGCATGTCAGATATTTAAAACAAAGATACTGAGAGTAATATTTAGGACTTAACTCTTTCTACCAGATGAAACTTGGAGGTGAGAGGCATTTTGAATGCTGGAAAATTAATGCCAAAAGTATGTGCAACAACTGGAATGTACCAAAATGTTACATTATACATATACATCGTAGCTTGTTTCTACTTCATTGCGAACCTTTCCACGGATAACTACCTTCCAAAAATGACAATCTGGAAACCAAACCAAAGCAGTTTACTGAATTCCCAGAGATGGCATATGATTTGAATTTCAAGGCCACTTAGACAGCCTTTGTCTGTTGCCATGGTTTATGTACATATGTAAAAAAAACACACACACACACACATACAGTATACACACATTCATATGCTCCATAAATTTGACACTGTGTATAGGTGAGATATTTTTAATACTTCAGTTCTCATACAGGACTTGGAATATTTGTTTCTTTTTGCAGGACACTAGAATTAGAATAGGGTACCAAAATTTATAAAAGTGCAGCTATTTTTAAAGTAATGTAATTTAGTCTTAAAACATAAACTCAGTACAAACTGTTATAAGAATGTGCATCATCCTCAGCGAAACTCGTATGAGGACTAAGTGACGTGGAGCATTGCATCCACAAGTTTGTTTATTTACTGTTCACGGCATACAGTTTACAAATGGGGTGGGGTTATGCACATTCATAGCCAGCGCTCTAACACTGTTACCATGATTAACTGTTATTACTGTTGTTACCAACTTCTGTTTCCAACTGCCAAATAAGAGTTTGTTATGTTTTAAGTAATTACTGAAATAATATTACATTTAATTATCAATAATACTGTGGTTTAGTTGTAATTATTTCAAGTATCAATTTTTCTGGTATGTGATATTATGACTTTGGGTGGGACTGCTTGATTCCAATGACATATGTCTTATGATCCTTTGAAAAGTTGTAATACTCCCAGTGAACTTAGGAAACCTCAGTCTTTGGCAACACTGATGTAAGAACTGCATATCTGGTAGTATTTATTTGATTGTTATTTTGAATATCTAATTTTCCATTTCAAACTTTGTGGCACCCTTGGCAAAATTCATAGCGCACTCATTTGAGAAAAACTATGGAAGATTATGAAGCTTTAAAGTGAATATTTAAGAGATTTTGGGGGTCAAATACTACTCTTCTTCACGTTTTCAACGTTCATTACTGTGTTTGCAACCGCTTACCACCCAACCCTATTCTTATAGAATATATTCAGGACACAAACAAAAAAAGAGCAAATTATGGGATTTCTCAAGTCTTCATGTGAAAGTACTAATATATACACCATCACCCAAGGAATGATGTAAGAGATTCTTCCTTTTTTATAGCCTACATGTGGAAACATGCTTGGCAGTCTTATCTTCATATATAATGCAGGTGGAGAACATGCTAGACCGTCTTACCTTCACATATGCCACTGGTGGGATGTCAGACTTGAGGCCTGTGAACATGGTCACAAGTGTTAACATGGATGTGACAAGTAGGGTGACACGGCCTGGAATTGCATCTAGACCAATCCAGAAGCTGAACCAAGACAGCATCACCACCAGTATGCTTGGAGCAAATGTCTGGATTAAGTGGTGCCCAATCTGACGTTCAAATCGGAAATACATGACCAAACAGGAGAAGTTTGCTGAAAAAATATACATAATGATGTTACTATTTGTGGTAAAGCACTGATATTTTGCAGGTGGTATTGTGGAAATAGGTAAGTATGTGTACAGTTTAAATTCAGTCAATTGCAATAGGAAAGTCACACTAACTACCTTCCGTAACATCACCAAAAATACCTGTTTTGTACCAAACTAAACATACTGCTATCAAAAATATTACCACAAGAATAAAAATTCACAGATCTCTTAGTTTGAAACATTCAAATTATATTTTACCCAGCAACATACCAATTACACAAGTACAGATTCTTCAAAAACGGCTTCTTATTTTATACGTTATCATAGGGACAGGACATACTAACTCTTCGTCTCTTCTTTCAGCCACTTTTCCAAATTAACATAAGTGGTAAGTTTTTCAACTTAATAATATTAAATACAAACAAATATCAGTAGGGCTTGTATGGGAATGCACCTTCATGTAAAAGTGAAAGTGTGTATGTTTACACAAAAATATAATAATTTATTTAGGAACAAGGATTCAATGAATAATTTGAAATGTGCAGTTCCTTCTCACAAGCTGCCAATGTCATACCTTCTCTCTCCATCATGTACCCTGTTGTTTCCATGAACTCCAGAGGCTGACCAACATTGTACTGCAGCAATTTCAGTTCTGGATTTAGGGTGACACCATCCTCGGCCCATCGTAACCTAAGTTTCTGGTTGTTGTATGAGACTGTGAAATATTATATGCACAAAAGCACCAATATTCCTTTCAGATTCACTTTAAGGCATGTGCATATCAAACTAAACCACCAGACAAGCAGTGATGGTTAAATTCATAAATGTCAGAGGTCCCAAAGTGTACAAAATATCAAACTGATAGTGTGTGTGTGTGTGTGTGTGTGTGTGTGTGCGCGCGCGCGCACGTGCACATACATGCAAGCACACATGCGCGCGAGCACGCACGCACACACACACACACACACACACACAATATTGATATGCAAGATGTGACCTCAGTCAACACACAAGAGACAGCAATATGTACTGCTTACTGGCAAAAGAAACTCAGTGAATCTAATTCACATCACTCATATATCTGTCGAGCCCGGGTAGTGTAGTCGGTATAGCGACTCGCTACAGGCTGGAAGATCCGGGGATCGATCCCGGTAGGGGCGAGATTTTCTGCACCTATCCAGACCAGCCCTGGGGCCCACCCAACCTCCTGTACAATGGGTACCGGGTCTTTCCCGGGGCCTGGGGTTAAAGGCGGTTGGGGTGTGACGTTGACTGCCCACCCCCATCTAGTGCTGAGGTCTTGAAAAAGTAGAGCTATACCTCTACTGCCCCTCCAGGCCCATATGGCCTGTTACAGGGTGAAATGTTACCTTACCCTTACCTTATATATTCATAATGACTTTAAGTCCATGCAGCACACTGCTTTTTGAGAAGCCACCAATTTTTTAGCTGGTCAAGACATTCCTTGACTTTTATGGTACCTCAGGGAAGAGCTCCTCATTCAAACCCATCCTTAATCAGTTTTTACCAGTCTACACTGCCACTACCACTTATGTCAGACACACAAGCTTGCATGTCAGAAACTAAAGGCATTTCTCTATTCTACGCTCTGTTAAATTTTCGTAAGTCATATGTGGTCCAGGACTAATAACTTCAGACTTATGGAGTGAGAAGTAGGGAAAATATTTGTTTCAATGTGAACTGAGTCAGTGAAAATATCACTCCCAAGTACACTGGCTGTTAGAACAGTTAAAAAATTTTTACCATATATAGGTAATAAATGTAAATCCCAGCTCACACTCTCCACATTCCTGAAATACCTTCCAAGCCTGAACTTATCAGTCCTAGAAATTATTATACACTTTCCCCTAACTGGATTCCTGGACTGCAAGTCACATAGATACAAGTTGTGACAACTTATTTGCTGTGCACTTAGTATGGAAGTTGCCTGCTCAACTCACAGCTCTCAATGAACATGGGACAGCTCTGGATGTCCATAGGATACAGCTGGAACTCCATCTGGCAGGCTAAGATAGCATGCATACGTGCTGCATAGCGTACAGTTTTGTTACGGTAGAGCGTCACACTCAAGAACTTGTGTGTCAGAACAGCAATCTCTGTAACGAAGTTCAGCGTCCTTAATACAGTATAGAGTATTAGATACAGTCTGGCTTATGTCAACCACAGCAAGTACATGGGGGAAACCACAGGGTAGAAGGTTACCCCTAATAATAGGATTGAGAGTGGTGGTTTGCAGACGAGTTCTTCACATCCAAACCGTGAAGGACAGAACTGGTATTAATCCTATGAGGAGAGTGAACGCACAACTTGCTGAAAAGCGTCCACTATCTTGTTGTCTTGTTTGGTGAGCACTCCTTTTCCTACTAACTACATGGCAGTGGTAATAAAATGGCCTGCACAGAATTCATCAACATCTGACCATCTCTGCAATAGCACTGATGAAATGAAGGTTAGAAATCTTAAGAATTTCTGTTATAAATTACCAATGGAACCCTAAGTTTGGCCTTCAAAATACATATTTCTCATTAATTATTTCCCTGCTTGTAAACACACTAGTTAATGTTATGTCTGCAGCAGAACACATGTAGTTAGTAACTGACAGGTGTTATTCACTGCACTTTTTTCAAAGATTGAGAGATAGATCACTGACACATATAATGTATGGTGTATAATACACATGGACCTTACCATACTGATGCACTTACGTAACAGAATGGAGATTCTCATGCTGGTGACAATAATGATTATTGTCTTCTGGCATTTAACACTGTGTAAAAATTAATAGTTTTGGAGGAAATTAGTACGTCCATCTTCAGCAGAGAAGACTTGGTGCTTGTCTATTTCATTACATGGCATTAAATCCCCAAAAAAGAATATTTTTCAGAATTTACTAGATTTGTACGTCATGGTCTTATTAGTGTTGAAAACATTTAAAGAAAAAGATCAGTTTAAGACATGTACATTTTTACCACCCAGCTGAATTTACCAAAAATACAACATTGTTCAACAGTATATGTGTCAGAAACACTAACTCACACATTATAGTATGCACTGTGTAAGCATTTTTAATCTCTATAAAACTGAAGCAATTATGTTGTACTCATACTGGTCCAATAAAGATTCCTGGCTGTAGCATTTATAATTCTCATTGCAGACTATGGCTTTGCTTCTCCATTATTCATTAATGTGCTTGTAAAGAGCCGTATTGCTGCAAAGGTTTAGCACAGAGATCTTGTACCAAATGCCTCAGTGCTTTCAATAACACGTTCAAAGAATTACATTGAATAAGTAATAATGAAAGAAAGTTTTAACCCAAGTATGTGTGCGTTTCATAACAAAGAATAATTCCTCCTGAAAGCAGCTTTAGCCTTTCTCAGTGCTACACATGAGGGACTACCACCATAATACACGTTATTTTTAAATCTCCACCACGGTCCATTCCGTACAATCTGGGAGACATTTTAAGAGTTGAAAAGTTGTTACCAAGCCTGACATAATTTTCTGCATAATCATACAATGCAAAATATGCATATATTTCATATAAAGTATGCCAAATGTGTGTGTGTGGGGGGGGGCATAAACCAAAAGATGCATGAAGACATCATAAAATATCATGAAAGGATTAAAATATGATATATTTTTTTAAAATTTTTTAAAGACACACAATAAGAAAGTAGTGTTACAGATATGCATAATGACCAAAGTTATAGCAGCTGGTAAAATGACTTACAGTGATATTTTCAGCAAAAGAAATTTCAAATAGTAGTACGTGGGCAACATTTTACTCTCCAAAAATAAATAAAAAATAGAGATACAAAAACAGCAGAAAACATAATCTTGAAACAAGAATATGTTTGGTGTATGTGTATAATTTGCATATTTTATATGAAATATGTACATACTTTGTCTTTTGTGATTATGAAGGAAAGGGCAATAGAGCTTTTTAACTCATGAAGTGTCTCCCTTGTGATGATCTGCATTCATTTAAACATTCTGGAAATTTAATATTTAAAAGTAATATGTGTACTATGATATTACTGTTTTGTTCTTAGTACACAAAGAACACATTGATGTAATAAATCAATTTAAGACTACTTGTAATCTCTTATATACGTGTAGTGCAATGTAATCTCAGCATAATCAGTTCCATTCTCATGGAGAAGTATCTGTAATGCTACAGAGTTTCAGACTGAAAGAAAATACAGGACACCACAAATTTTCATACATTATAGTGGCAAAAGCAACACTTCACAGTTCCAGTACTGAACGTCTTTTCCATATTATGAATAAAATACAAAAAATATATAAATAAATGATAATATTAAACTTCACCAACATTGCATTTATTACTCTATATTGTAATTCTTGTAGCTTATCAAGGCTATTGCATTTATTCAACCTATAATGTAATTCTTGTGTCCTTACCAGACTATTACAACATTTAAACTTTCACTTTTGGTAGTATTAATTAACTACAAATTTTATAACTAAAGTAAAGTTTTAGAGCTGGGTGTTCCCACCACAAACCACACAGTACAGACTACAAAGAGAGAGATCCATTTGAATGAAGGAACAATAGATGTTTGTACACAACAAATAATTAAGGCAGACATGTACAATTTTTAACCATTTTAAAAACAACCAATATTATTACTGGTTTACCAACATTATATTATATTCATGTTCATAATTTTAACCAAATCCCGTAAAATTCTGCGCTATTAATACCACAACATATTAATGTTTATGACCCATTTTATTGCTTTTTTTAATATAAATTTTGATGTCAGCTCCCTGAATGGCGAGGTAATAGCGCCGAAATATGTAGGAACTATGTAAAAGACTGTACACATAGAAAATTCATTTGTTGGTGTTATATGAATTATTTACTTGAAGATCCCAAAGTTAAGGGACTAACATGTATCCTAATAATATGTGTCAAGAAATGTGGCTTTTGTGAAGTATATCCTCAGCATGTTACGTTCAGGTATACACTAGTGTAAACGTCATGGAGCACGTCTCTTTTGTTACTCCCTGCATCAGGTGAGATCACAGTTCAGTACAACTAAAATGCTCTTTGATATGTAAATTACACATCGATCTTCATGTACATCTATCTGGTATATTGCATGTTAGTAACACATCATAGAGCAACACTCCTGTAATCCGTCATCTGATGAAATGGGAGACCTGGTCATCCAGTTGTTGGGAATAGTCCCTAGACCCAGAAGTTTTGCCGAACGTAACCTTGGATGCGTTTATTTTTCCGTGACTTTATCTTGTGTTATCTAGATGTTACGTCACTAGTACAAACCTATCCAAGAAAGGAACTTTAAATTGTCATCAGTTAGCGCTGTATCACGCCCTGGTGGCATCGCTGGCGACTAGTGGGTCACACCACGTGCTCGGTGAAATTCGCAGCATAATTACTGTTAATTCTGTTCCAGTTATGTTATATTCAGTACGTGTCACTCGATGTTCAAGCTATTCTAATGGATAATCCCGAACATCTAACAGTCTGGCGCCTGTCCGGTCCCTGAATGCCAGGACTAGCGGCAGTTTCATCGGGCACATGAAAAACTCAGTTTCTTTTATGACAAAATGTCAATTACTTCTATTAAATTCAGCATTTTTAAGCTCATTAATTAACATATAGTTCTTATAAACCACCCATCAACCAAATAACACGGCGTCACATGACAAAGGACCACAGTAATAATATCAACCGCTCTGAGAACCCCAGTCTCTCACTTAACAATACAAGGCATGCCACTGATGGTCTACAGTGCAATATTGCTGCTGACTATTATAAGAGTTGTCACTGATTCAAGCATTTATATTTCTAGATCTGTTAGCATTGAACGTATGCAGAACAATTACTGTGCTTATTATGTCAATACAGCCGCTATTCTGAAAATTTATTTATACAGCAGAAAGTATAAAAATGTTCGGCAGCCCTAACCGTGCATCCTGTTTTCACAGCTCTTAAATATCTTTTGCCGTCACATTCAGTAATTAAAAATTATAAATTACCTGAAACTTTTGAGTTGAGAATGTAGGGATCTGGCTGCCATAGGTTATCAAAAAACTCTGGTGGCAGTGTTACGTAATCATCGCCGTCTTCAAAGATATCATCAGGCATGTCAAGACGAGACTCAGTCCAACGCTGTCTCACAAACATATCCACACTGTTTCCACCACCGCAATTGGACCATCACCAACCATTCCCACAAAACAGTGTAAGATATAAGTACACATCTTAAGTACAGAAATGTTAAAACAAGAAGTAAATGCGGTTAAACATCAAAAGACGTAAACCACAAACAAGAATAAAAATTGAATTTTTGCTGCAGTTTATACACTTACCGGAAATCCATATCCTCTACATTTATGGAATTGATGTCGACTATATAAATGCTGAAATCTACTGTGACTGGCTCTCCTTTTGGGGAGGGAGGACGAATCTCTGAAATTAGTAATATAACCTCAGGAACAGTTCATGTCCCTCCAAAAGTAGTCCTAAAGCTGAACATCATTAATGATGTGGCCTGTGGTTTTAACTTACTGTTTTTCTGACCGTGCATCATGAATTGACTATACATTAATTACCAACTTGATGCAATAATTATTATTTATTCATAAAATACCATTCTCCTCTACATGTTTCGAGCATCAAGTGCTCGTCTTCAGGAGGACATAGTTGTATATATCCAGCATATGGTACCGTCACTCTCTATAAGAGTTCC
>JGI20166J26741_10692226_pt1 | contig 15322 bp, 13 predicted proteins | sample TergutCu122P5_FD_26741 | JGI IMG/M metagenome (IMG submission 26741)
AAGAAGGTCTCCGGACCGGGCGAGTATTGGAAGCTCAGGTAGCTCTCCAGCGCGCGCTCGTTGAGCGTCGGCTCGAAGCTGGGATGCGCGAGCAGCGCCTTGATCTCGGATCCGAAGAGGAAGACTTCGCCTGCCATCGCCCAGTAGAGCGGCTTGATGCCAAAGAAGTCGCGCGCGCCGAATATCTCGCGCGTCTCGGTGTTATAGATCACGAAGGCGAACATACCGCGCAGGTGCTCGAAGAGCCCGGTCCCCCACTGCTCGTAGCCGTGCAGCACCACCTCGGAGTCCGCGTGCGTCTTGAAGACATGCCCCGCCGCTTCAAGCTCCGCGCGCAGCGCCTGATAGTTGTAGATCTCGCCGTTGAGCATAAGTACAAGGGTGTCGTCCTCGTTGCTCATCGGCTGGCGCCCGCCCTCAAGGTCGATGATGGACAGACGACGAAACCCCGCCGCGTAGCCTCCCGGGGCGTCGACGAAGTAGGACTCGTCATCCGGCCCGCGATGCGCGATGGTATCAGCCATCGCCTTGATGGTCGCCTGATGATCGTAGTCAACGTTACCTGGGTCAAGATACCCGACAAATCCACACATGAAAAACCTTCCGTCTGTCTACCTGTTAGATTCTACCGTGTATCAGAGCGCAAGACGGAGAGAGTAGCGCAGTTGTAACAGCAGCTTGCTGTTCATTTCGTAATATCTGTTGTACTCCAATAAGCTATCGCTGCACAGGGTGTTGGTGTTTCAGGACACGATGGCGTTACGATACTGATAGATCCTGTGGCCGAAGCGATCGATCCCCAGCAGGCGCCGCTGGCTGGAACAGTGTTCACAGCTGGCCGGCGGCGCGCAGGCGATCATGCTGATCAACCGGTCGGCGTGATGGAGCACCACCTCGATATCCGGCGCGTCAGGCAGGCCGTCCAGGGCGTCAAGCTCGACGATGACGGGCAGCTCGCCCAGAAGGTCACGCAGCGCGCGCAGGGTCGAAGCCCCGAAGATCGACGGCGTGTGCCAGTGCTCGATGAGTTCAGGCGGCGGCGGTCGGTACTCTAACCTGGCTGCGCCCTCTGAAGTCTGTACCAGGCGCAGAGGCTGTAGATCTCTGTCGCAGAACGCCGCAAGCTGCGGGTCGGTGTCCTGGCGCGCCAGCCAGCGCCCGATCGTCGGCAGGAAGGTCCCGCGCTCGCGCGCGATGCGGGTAGCTATGACGAGCGCCCCGATATCGCTCACGCAGATCTCCGTACGCGTGCCAGGTTTCGCCTGGAGGCTTCGCAGAAACGCGCTGAAGCCCTCCATCTCGCTTTGCGGGAGCGGCGGGACGCTCAGGGTCACTGCCGGTCCGTACGCGAACTTCCGGATCGCCTCCTGATAGTCCCGCAGACAGGTGTCGCTGCCACAGCGCTCGCGTATCATAGGCGCGCTCCGTAGTAGCAGTTGCAGGCAACGTTCCAGGTCTGGCGGTAGAGCTGCTGGCGCTCTTCGTCGCCTGCGCAGTCTGCGGCTTCGCGCAGGAAGCGCAGTCCCCGGATCCGGTGCGCGAGCGGCGTGCCCCGCCCGCCGATCTTCGCGAAGCCGGCGCCGGCCGCCTCGAAGTCTGCCAGCGCGCAGGCCGCGCAGGGAAAGAAGTTCGGCGGCTCGCCCAGCAGCGCGACGCAGCTGTGCGTCCGGTAGGTGGTGTCGAAGCTGGTGATCGGCGCAGCGCTCGGTGCGCTCTGCTCTGCGTCCAGGTACGCATTACCGTGATAGAAGCGGCAGTACCCATCGATGAAGGGGCACTTATCGAAGAGTGCCATAAACTCCCCTTCCAGCCCCGGGAAGGGCGCAAGCAACTCGCCAATGCGATCCGGTCCCAGCCCACGTGGGAAGACGACACGGCCTGTGCCGAAGTCCCGGTAGAACTCCAGCGCGCAGACGTTCTGTGCGTTGGCAAGAAGCGAGAGGCAGAGCCGCAAGTTCGTCTGCCCCACCAGACGCGCAAGCAGACCCAGATCGCAAATCTGCAGGCCCGTGCCGCCGAGCCCTTCGAAGCGCTGGCAGAGCGCGACCAGATAGTCCAGCTGGGGCTCCGTGTAGCGGCCGTTGACCGTCAGATACAGTGGCAGTCCGCAGCGCCGCGCCTCAACAACGAGCGCCGCAAATACCGCCTCCTCCAGCACATTGGCAGTTCCCTGCCGACGACTCACGCTCTCGTGATCGCCGTAACGCGCGCGCCACTCCCGACTCAGATAGCCGCAGTAGAGCTCGTCAGCGCCGGCTTCGGCCAGCGCCGCGACCTCGGCAGGGTCAGCGACCGGCGCGACGTACTTCATCGATCTCTCCCGCCAGACGCGCCGCCTGAGCGTCCAGGTCATCCGGATACATTCCGTCGACGACCGCCGCGTAGGCCAGCGCGTCGCATTCCTCCAGCAGCGCCTCAACGCGACGCCGCGCCCGGTCGTCATCTGTCAGATGCGCGAGCGCGACCAGGCGCGGCAGGTCGGTCGCGCCGGCGACCCAGGCGTTATAGAGGGGTTTAAGACGAGCAGTCAACTCGCGATACCTTAGCTCGCAGTCCGGCGAGAGCGCCTGCCAGCGGCTGTGAGGATCGCCACCCGCCAGCGCGCTGCCTGCGAAGAGGATCATGCGGTTGAACACACACTTGGTCGAGAAGAAGCCCTGAGCTCGCAGCTTGATGACCTCGTCGCGCACGCCTTCCGGCGTACTGCCGGCGTGCCAGAGGATGTAGCCGATGTGCACCGCGATACCGGCGCGCTCGATCCCGTGGAGCATGTTGATCATCGCCTCCGGGTCAAGCGGCTTGCGCCAGGCGCGCAGGGTGCGGGGATCCAGACTCTCCACGCCGATAAACAGGCGACAGAAGCCCCCGTCATACAGACGCGCCATGCGCGCCTCCAGGTCGTCCTCGCCCGCCAGCGCCGCGCCGCGCAGTTGCAGCGAGTAGGCGATCCGCAAGTCCCGGGCGCGCAGCTCCGCGTCCAGCTCCTCAACGCGGGAGAGCGGCCCGAAGTCGTCTTCAACGAAGTTAAAGATCGCGCCGAAGCTGGTAAGCTTTTCGATCTCGTCTGCGATTTCCGGGATGGCGCGACCTGCCCAAGACCGCAGCTCGGGCGGCAACCCGGGCGTCGCGCAGAAGGCGCAGCCTCCCGGGCAACCCCGCGCGCCGCGCAGGTTGATGACGCAGCCCTCGCGCAGATAGTCGGCAAGCTGCGGACGATACGCCGGCGCCCAGCTCTCAGGTCCGAAGGGCAGACCCAGGAGCGCGCCCTCGCCCTCGCCGATCACCAGCTCGACGCCGTCCGGCACCAGCGCGCGCAGCGCCTCTCCCGCCAGCGTCACGTAGAGTCCGCCCAACATGAAGCGCGTCTCAGGCCACTCCCGTCTGATGCGCTGCAACATCCGCAGCGCGTCGGGCAGATCCTCGGCGGTCATGACCGAAAATCCAACCAGATCGTAGGGCCCACTCGCGAAGAAGTCCTCCCAGAACCCGGACAGCGTGCCCTGGCGCTCATACAGCCGCCGGTCGAAGAGCGTGACCTCACGCCGGGCCGCGATCAGTGCGCCGGCCAGACACTCGATACCCAGCGGCTCCTGGAACTCAAGCTCGTCGGCGCCGTGCAACGGACGGATCAGTACGACTTTTTGCGGAGACGAGCCCCTCATGACAAAGCTACCGGGATGCGGGCTTCTCGACCTTGTTCGTCAGCACTCCGACGCCCTGGTAGTATTTCATCAGTGCCGTGATGTCAGGATCAGCGGAGTCCTTCTGCTTCAAGTCTTTCAACTTTCTCACATAGTTCTCATAAGAGATCTGCCCGACAGACTGGGTGTAAGAATCGCTGGCAAGCGTATTGATCGCAGCTGCTCCGCACAGATCGTTGTATTCGATCGAGCTGAAGAGGTCGCTCGCGGCGACTGTGACAGCTTCGGCATGGCTGCGCGTCGATCCAAAGTCTCCGTCAAGATCCTTCAAATCATAGCCTGCCGCCACGGTGGCCGCCTGCGCGTTCAGATACAACTCGGGATTATTCGGGTAGAGCTCAAGGGCTGTCAGAGCATACTGCAGCGCTTCCTCGTTCTTCTCCAGTTCAAGGCAGGCAAGCGCCGCGTTGTTAAGCGCGCCATAGTGATAGGGAGTTTCCTCCAGCAGGTCCTCATACTTCGTGAGCGCGCCCTGGTAGTCCCCCTTGCGAAACAAGTCATTGCCCTCAGTAAAGCCGCCCGTAATGCCCGCGGCGTTCATCTGGATTCCGTAGACTTCCGGATCGGCGTCTTGAGGGATGGTCTTGCGCGCTTCCTGCGCTGTTTCCCGCGCCTTCGAGACTGCCAGTTCAAAGTTGGAGCGGTCCCGTGGCTTTTTATAAGTGAGCTTCGCGCCATGCGTCGCAGCAGACGTCGAACTATGCCCACAGGCCGCCATACCTGTGACCAGTAATCCCGCCAAGGCTGCGCACAGAAGCCACCGCGAAAACCCGTATCGCGTTGTGATGCCTGTCATGATCTCACTCCTTAATGAACCGGCACGCAGGCGCAGGGCGAGCCGCAACTGACGCTGCCGCCGCCGCCGCCTGAATTACTGGTATAGCTTACACAGCCGCAATTGCCCCGACAGGTGTCGACCGTATCACAGGAGCAGGTCGTCGCGGTCGCGCCGGAGCCCGCGTCTGTCCCTGGGCCGGTCCGGGTCTCTTTCTCTCCCGTCCCGGCAGGAGCGACCAGGCGCTCGCCGACCCTGACCGTGTCGCAGCTGCAGTAGGTGCCGCCTACGGTATGCAGCTCGTTTTTACCCTCAGTGCCGCTTGTCACGGAACCAAAGCTAAGAGAGTCGCCCACAAAGTAGGTCTTCATACCTGGCAGATAGATGCTCTTGCCGTCAACGATGATCTTCACATGTGGTTTAGGCACCGCACCGACATCCTCTTTATACTCGAAACTATCAAGCGAGTCGTCATACTTTGCTGTCATGATATTCTTCTCTCTTACCCGATCCGTCCGCAGAATCCTCTGACGGCTTCCAGTCAAGTTCTCGTTGCAGCATCTTAAGCGTCAGACGCCGTGTGATCTCACAGCGCTCGCTGCCCTGGTTGTCTTGCGGCTTGCCTGTCCCAATCACCTTCGCGGAGCAGTCTCCCGCGCAGTGCCACTTGCAGAAGCAGCGTTCGCAGAACGGCATGTTGTGTACGGTCAACTCATGGAGCGCGGCCAGCTTGTCCTCGTCAAAGACGTAGGCTCCAGCAACGGCGTCATAGTGTCCGAAGAGATAGCGATCAGCCCGTGGATCGCTTCGGTACGAGACTTCGTAGCAGGCGGTCACATCGCCTGCCGGCGTCACGGTAAACGAGCCGACGTTGGCTTTGCAGAAGGCGTCGCAGACCAACTCCTTGCGCGCGCCCGAAAACACGAGACGCATCGGGGAGCCCTTCGCCGTCAGCAGATCAGCGGCCTCCAGATAGCGCGCGACAAAGCGCGTGGCATCCGGCGGCTCCTCGTGCGTGCTTCGACAGCGCCCGCAGGCCCAGACCGGCTCCAGATGAAGCTGGGTGCAGCGCGGGTAACGCGCGGCGACGAAGGCCGCGATCTCCGGCAGGCGGTCGACAATACCTGCCGTAACTGTCGTGCGTATCCCATACTCGACCGTCGAGGCATCCAGGCGCCGAAGCGTCCGGTCCAGCGCCGCGAACGTTCCGGCGCCGTCAGCGCGCGGGCGCTGCGCATCCTGGATGTCAGGCAGACCGTCAAAAGAGATATTCACGTTAGTCATATAGGCAATCAGAAAGTCGAGCTGCTCGTCAGTCAGCACCCCGTTGGTCGCCGCGTTAAGCACCACAGGAAAGCCGATCCTCTCGGCGACGTCGGTGGCATAGAAGCAGAGCTCGCGCACCGTGTCAAAGGCCGAAAAGGGCTCGCCGTTGCCATGAAAGCTTACGAGGAAGTTACGCGGATGACCCGTCGCGGCGTTCTGTTCCTGCGCGTTTTTCGCAACCAGGTCGATAGCCGCTCTGCCGGCAGCCCTATCAAGGGTCACCAGCTCCTCGCGCAGCGCGCCGCCCTCTCCGCCTTCCGTGTAACAGTAGACACAACGCAGATTGCAGCGGTTGGTGGGAAAAAGCGTGACCTCGCAGGGCTTGAAAACGGGATCGCTGCGCGGCGGCTCGCAGACATCGAAGAAGCGATGCGCGGCGAGCTCATCCAGCACCCGCTGTTGTCCGACGGAGAACTGATGAGGGTCTGCGGGATCCAACCAAGCCTGCAGGGTCGCGACGCCCGCAGCGTCCAGACGCGCCAGCAACTGCCCGCCCAGAGGAGCGTAGAGAATCGGCCCCTGTTCGTCACGCAGGATGAAGAGCTCGGGGGAGAGAGTCGTTGTGTCAGGCTGCGCGCTCGACAAGGCTGACCTCCACTCGGTTCTGCAGATACCCCGCCTGCCCCAGCGTCACAAAGAACAGAGCGACCTCGGCAGCCCGGGACTTCTGGCCGCAGTGTGTCGCGATGTCATCGATCGTATGCGTCCCATCGGCCAGCGCAAGAAACTTCAGGCCAAGCGCATCTACATCAAAGACATGCAGCCGACTTGAGTAAGCCGAGGCGCCCGCGGAAGTTCTGCGCACAACGATGTCGTCTCTGAGGAGCGGGCCGATCACCGCCGATGCGCGAGTCAAAGACGCGCCGGGCGTCGAAGAAGAATCAGCGCGTACGAGGACGCTCGTAAGCCCGAATAAAACAAGACCACCAGCACTCTTCAAAAAAGTCCGCCTGTCCATAACGACTCCTCCCGCCACACTCTCAAGCGAAAATCAGACAGTTCAAGTGTAGCACTTCAGCTGCCAACCGTTGCCTGAGCTCGCCGTTTTAACCGGTTCTCTGCCATCAAAAAGCCCCCTCCGAAGAAGGGGCTTTGTTGAGACTGATGCGAAAGGCAACAAAGGGAGCGCGCTCCCTTTGTCAGCTGTCAGTAACTGCGCTTTTTCAGGAAAGCGGGGATGTCGATGTCATCGTCGTCGATCGTCGAGAAGGTCGGCACGTTGCCCAGAGCGTCGGCGCTCTCTTCGCCTTCATCAGAAGCGCCTAAGGAAAGCGAACCCTGGCGCGCCTTGCGCGCTCCGTTGAATCCGGTCGCGATGACCGTCACACGGATCGAGTCGCCCAGAGCGTCGTCGATCACGGCGCCAAAGATGATGTTGGCGTCGGGGCTGGCCGCATTGGCGACGATCTCGGCTGCCTCGTTGGCTTCCAGCAGACCCAGGTCGCTGCCGCCGGCAATCGACAGGATCACGCCGTCGGCGCCTTGGATTGAGGACTCCAGCAGCGGACTTGAGATGGCGGCCATCGCCGCGTCCGGAGCGCGCGTGTCGCCGGTGGCGACGCCGATGCCCATGAGCGAGGTGCCCGCGTCCTGCATGACGGTGCGGATGTCAGCGAAGTCGAGGTTGATCAGTCCGGGTACCGTAATAAGATCCGTAATGCCCTGTGTTCCCTGACGCAGAATGTCGTCGGCCTCGCGGAAGGCGTCCAAAATCGAGGTCTTCTTCTCGGCGACCTGCAGCAAGCGGTCATTCGGGATGATGATGAGAGTGTCGACGGCTTCCTTCAGACGCTTGATACCTTCTTCGGCCTGTTGCGAGCGCTTGCGCCCCTCAAAGGCGAAAGGTCGCGTCACAACGCCAACGGTGAGCGCTCCCACTTCTTCCTTAGCGATCTGAGCGATGACCGGCGCCGCCCCGGTGCCAGTGCCGCCGCCCTCGCCTGCCGTGATGAACACCATGTCGGCGCCCTGCAGCGCCTCACGGATCTCTTCGCGGTTTTCCTCAGCGGCCGCAGCGCCGACCTCGGGGTTGGCGCCTGCTCCCAGGCCCTTGGTCAAATTGACCCCGATATGCACTTTGTAGTCGGCGTCTGACATCAGCAACGCCTGCGCGTCAGTATTGATGGCGATGAACTCGACGCCCTTGACGCCGGCCTCGATCATACGATTAACCGCGTTGGTGCCACCGCCGCCAACGCCGATAACTTTTATCACCGCAAGATAGTTTGCGCCCGGATCCAACATGCGGAAACCTGCCTTCCTGTCTTCGTGAACCTTAAAGCTATACTTTAGAGTAAACCCAAAGGTGTAACGGAGTATATTCTCATAGACTTTTCCACAACTCAAGACCAAATATAAAAAGACCTTAAGATTTACTTGAGGGTTTAATAAAACACCAGTTCAGATGGTGTGTCCATAAGGAAACGGTTTGGTGTCCGCCGCGTCTATTCAGCCGGATTCAAACCTCGCCAGGTCGGTTTATCCACCGTGCAGACATTGATGAGAATGACCTTGCCCGCCTGCTCTTTCAGGATCTGACGGATGATGATATCCTTGTCTGCGATCTGCTCAAACGAGCCGACGTCGACCTCGATCCCGTTTTTCAGATAGAGCGTCGTGCCCGCTATTGTGGGCGCTGAGACGCTTTTGATCTGAGATCGCAGCTCGGCCGAGACCCCGGTTACGACCTCTACCGCGTTTTTCACCCCCGCGTTCTTAACCGACGCCGCCAGAGAAAAACGGGGGGTTTCCACATCAGTAACGGCGATGATCTTCGCCTTCAACTCCGAGGACAACAGGAGCGGTTCCGTGCCAGCGATAGCGCGGGAAACTGCGCCGCGACGGGCGTCGTAAGCGCCCAGCCACACCTTATCGGCGGAGACTAACCAGCCCTTCCCTTTGCCCGAGCCGTCGTCGACATATACGACCGGACGGCGCTCGACAACCGTCAGCACAACCGTGCGCGGAAGCCTGCGCTTCACCTGTGCGCTGCGAATCCAGACGCTCTGTTTCAGGTTCTCCTCGATACGGCGCGTGTTCAGCAACGGGACAGAACTGGCCGGAGGCACGGCGGCCAAGGTCGTCACTTCGCTTCGTGTCAGTAACTGCGTAGCGTTTACCTGGAGGGCGGCGACCGTGAACAACTGCGAATGCAACGTGAAGTTCGTGCCGAACACCAGCGCCGCCACCAGAAGGACTGCGCCGAAGAACACGAGCAGGCGACGCGCGCTGCTGCGACGGCGACGCGCCTCGCGCAACTGACGCTTGCGCGCGACCAGCTGCTGAGTCTCGCTCAGGGCGGCTTCCCGGCCCTTGCGGGCGGCGTCGCCCGGACGCGCTTTTTCCTGCGGAGGCTTCGCCCGCTTCTTCCTGCGTCGCTTTTCCTGAGCAGACTGCGTGCCGGCTTCAGCCTGGATGCCGGCCACCTGCTCGATCTGAGAAGACACGCTGTCCTCTCGACGGCTGCTGGTCACTTCAAGACGTCTGCGCTCCCTGCGCGGTGTGCACCTTCGAGACGGACTGGCAGTCTTCTTGCCCTGCTCCGGACGCTCTGAGCGCGCGGGGCGCTCTCCTCGCGCCACTCTGCGCCGCGAGGAGTCGGCAGGAGTCTGCCGACGAACGTCAGCGTTCGTCAAACGTTCCGAGGAACTGGATTTCTGGTCTGAGTTCGATGTCATAGCTAGTGAGTACTTTATCACGAATCTCTCTGATAAGCCTCATGACGTCGATCGCACGGGCATCTCCCCGGTTAATTATGAAATTCGCATGGAGTTTTGAGACTTGCGCGCCGCCGCAACGCGCGCCTTTCATGCCCACTTTTTCAATGAGATCTCCGGCCGACGCACCCTCCGGGTTCTTAAAGATCGAGCCCGCGTTAGGGCTGAACAGCGGCTGAGTCGCCTTGCGCCGCGCTAAGGCTCCCTCGACGCGCCGGGCGATACGGCGCGCGTCGTCGGCGCGCAGAGCAAGGCGCGCGCCCAGTATCGTCACCCGGTTGCGCAGACTGCTGCTGCGATACTGAAATTGTATATCAGACGGCCGCAGCAGACGCAGGCCCGCATCCGGATCGTAGACGGTGACCTCCCGGATGCACGCGCCGATCCACTCGTCACGCGTACCGACATTGCCGGCAACAGCCGCCCCAAACGTCCCCGGGATCCCGGCGCAGAACTCAAGGCCCGACAGACCGGCGTGCTGCGCGGATTGCAGCAGGCGCGCCAGCGGCGCGCCTGCGCCCGCCCGCAGGCTCTCCTGTTCGTGATCCAGCGTCATCTCACGAAAACCGGAACCCAGAACAAGACAGATGCCCGCGTAGCCCGTGTCAGAAGCAAGAATATTCGTCCCCCGACCAAGGATCGTCGTCTCAAGACCCTGATCGGCCGCCAGCTCGTGAACACGACGCAGGTCAGCGAGCGAACCGAGCTCGACCCACAGCGCCGCCGAACCGCCGATCTTGAAGCTTGTGTGATTGCTCAGGAGTTCGTTGCGCCTGCAGCGGCCGTCAAGGTCGCAATTCAGCAGAGCGGCAAGCTCGTCGTAGAGACGCTCGGTCGCGGGGCTCGTCATCTCGGCCTGCCTCAGCTAGATCTGACAGGCGGGGGCAGACTCCCGGCTCAGTTCGGCCGCCTGCTGACGCGCCTCAAGCTCCCTGGCGTGATGCTCTAAAAAGAGCGGCCCGAGCAGCGTTACGTCGCCCGCGCCCATCGTGATGAGCAGATCTCCCGGGCGCAGGCTCTGCTCAAGATAGGGCACCAGTTCGCTGCGATGCGGCAGATAGGCTACGTCGATATGCGGATGGCGCAGTAACACGGACTCAAGGATGCTCCGGCCCGTCACGCCGGGAATCGGCGCCTCGCCCGCGCTGTAGACGTCGGTAAGGATCACCTTATCCGCAGCCGAAAACGCCTCACCAAAGGCATCGGCGAAGGCCTGCGTACGGGAATAGCGATGCGGCTGAAACACGACGACCAGGCGACCGTAGCCCAGACGCGCAGCGCCCCGTAAGGTCGCGGCGACCTCGGTGGGATGATGCCCATAGTCATCGACGACCGCAATGTTATCGCTGCTGATCCCCACCTGGTCGAAGCGCCGGTGCACGCCCACAAACGCCTGCAGGGCCTCTATGGCGCGCGCGGGCTCTATCCCTAACTGATCGGCGACCGCCAGGGTTGCGGTGGCGTTGGCGACCATGTGAGCCCCCGGCAGCGCGATGTGAGCGATCCGCTCCTGACCGTCGGGATAGCGCAGTCGAAACACGGAGCCCTGATGCTCGTGATCGATCTTCAGGATGCGGTACGCGTCTCCCTCGTTGGTACCATAACGCAGGATCCGGCGCCCGCTTGCGGCCGCCGCCTCAAGCGCCGCCGCGCTCTCGCCGTACACGATGACCGAACCCTCAGGGTCAACCTGACGCAGAAACGCCGTGAAGGTATCCTTGATGTCGGCCAGATCCTTGTAGTGGTCAAGATGGTCAGACTCGAGATTCGTCAATACGGCAAGCTGCGGGCTGAGGTAGAGAAAACTCCGGTCGCTCTCGTCGGCCTCAATTACGAAATCAAGACCGGAGCCCGCGCGTGCGTTCGTTTCAAACTGAGTGATCTGGCCCCCGATACAAAATCCCGGATCAAGGCCAAGCTGGGCGAGCAGCACGGCGATCATCGAAGACGTCGAAGTTTTGCCATGCGTGCCGGCGACCGCGACGGTACGTCTGCCCTTGCAGAGCCAGGCCAGCATCTGCGCGCGCGGCCACACCGGGATGTTTTGCCTGCGCGCCTCCTGTAGTTCAGGATTGTTGTCAGTGATGGCCGTCGAGACGACTACCACGTCAGGATCGGTGATGTGAGCGGCGCTGTGGCCGGAGCTGACCTCCATGCCCGCCTCGCGCAAAGCGCGCGTATAACGCGAGTCCTTCAGGTCAGAGCCCGTCACGGTGATCCCGCCGCGGGCCAGAAGCACCAGCGCCAGCGCCGACATGCCTGAGCCCCCCACGCCTATGAGGTGCACACGGGTGATCGGACGATCGAGGTCACATATCTCGGGAAATCCCTGATGGGTCATACATCAGTCCTTTTGTTCAGATGAAGCCGCAGTTTCAATACAGCCAGCCAGTAGCAAGGCGGCGTCTCTTCGTCCGAAGGCACGCGCAGCCTTAGTCATCGTATCACGGCGACGGGCGTCTGATAAGAGCTCTTCTAGGCTCTGCATGAAATCAGTATGGTCGAGACGGTCGTCCGACAACATCGCCGCGCCGCCCGCCGCCACCAGATCGCGCGCATTACCCATCTGATGATCGTCGGTAGCATGCGGGAAGGGTACCAGCATCGCCGGGACGCCGAGCGCCGTCAGCTCCGCGATCGAGGTAGCGCCAGCGCGGGTAAGCGCCAGATCGGCGGCTGCCAGGACATCGGCGATGTCGTCAAGATAGGAGAAGAGCTGATAGCGCGCGGGCTCACACGACGCCGCGCGCACGCTCTCGTATTCAGCGGGACCAGCGACGTGAACGACGTGGAGCTGTCCGAAACGCTCCAGCAGGTCGGGCAGGTTGCGTACAAGCGCCTCGTTGAGGTGGCGCGCGCCCCGACTACCACCGAAGACGAGCAGCATGAGCCCGTCTTCGGGGATGTTCAGCCGCTTGCGTCCGCGCGCACGGTCGGCAGCAAGGATCTCAGGACGCACGGGATTGCCCGTTACCACCATACGGGGACGCGTGACGTGTCGGTCGCGCGCGGCTTGCGCGGACGCGCGGAGAAGCTCAGCTGACTGCGGATAGGTGATCGCCACCACCTTCGCGTGGCGCGCCAGAAAGCGATTCGTCATACCTGGCACCGAGTTCTGCTCATGCACCACCACCGGGATCTCAGGACGCGCCCACCGAGCCGCCAGACCCACGGGGATGGCGACATAGCCACCGAAACCCACGACGACATCCGGGCGCCATTGCCTGAAAAAGCGGCACAGTTTAAGCGCGCTGCCTGCCACGATGAAGCTTGACGTGATCAAGGTCAGAGGACGGGCACGATCGAAGCCCGCCGCCTTTATCGCGATGAAGTCAAGGTTCGCCGCCGGCGCCAGGCGCGCCTCAGGACCGTCTGGCGTGCCGACATAGACAAGCGTATGCCCCCGCGACTTCAGTTCAGCGGCGAGAGCCAGGGCCGGATAGATGTGCCCCGCTGTCCCACCGCCACTCAAGACTATCCTCATGTTCGTCTTCTTTCTTATCAGCGCCACGCCTCCGGAGCGGGCGCTTCTTCCTGGGGGGTTTCTTACCCGCCTGGGGGGTCTTTTTGTCCGTTGGTTTCTTTTTTGTTGGAGCTTTTTTGCCAACAGGCAAGACGCCGGAGCCGGCGTCTTGCCCTGGACGTTTACTGATCGGGTGTTTCTTGGCAGGGTGGTTGCCCGCAGAACGTTTGCCAACCGGCGCGGGGGCTTCTCCCCCGACAATCAGGCTGAACCTCGAGGCCGGACGGGTCATCTCCCGGGCAGGGCGACCTCCGCCGTAGCGCGAGACCGACAGTACAATGCCCACCAGCGACAGACTCGTGATCAGCGAGGTCCCGCCGGCGGTCACAAAGGGCAGCGGCTTTCCCGTCACCGGAATGAGCGAGGTCACGGCGAAGATGTTGAGTATCGCCTGAAAGATCAGCACTATGATGGCGCCGCCCGCAAGCGCGCGCCCCAGACGATCCTTCGCGCGCGCGGCGATCCGCATCCCGCACATCAGAATAAGCGCAAAGGAGGCAATGATCGCAAAGGTTCCCAGAAAGCCCAGCTCCTCGCCAACGATCGCGAGAATGAAGTCACTCTGCGCCTGCGTAAGCCAGGTATATTTCTGGCGCGAAAGCCCAGGGCCCACTCCCGCAAGTCCGCCTCCCGCCAGCGCGTATTGGGCCTGAAGGGTCTGATAGGCCGTCTGACCCGACCTCCAGCTCTCAATAAAGCTGGTAATACGATTGACGCCGTAGTTCTGTTTCGACGAGAGCAGACTCGCAACATACAGGCGGGCCGCCAGCACGACAGCGCCCAGCGCGCCCAAACCCACGGGATAGCGCAGAGGCAGGTCGCAGAGCAGCCAGGCGCCCGCCAGACCGACGCAGACGATCAGCGCCGTACCCATGTCAGGTTCAACAATAATAAGCGCCAGCACCACCGCGATGAAGAGCGCCGGTACAATCCAGTCGCTCAGGGCGAGCTTGCGTCCGGGCAGAGTTTTAGCGCGCAGAGCGGAAAACGCGCTGGCTCCGATGACCAGCAGGACCGGCTTGGCAAGCTCAGAGGGCTGGAGGGTGAGCGGACCGATCGGGATCCAGCGATGCGCGCCCAAGACCGGAGGATAGAAGAAAACCGCGATCAGGCCCGCAATGACCGCAAGGCCCAGGGGGACGGCGAAACGGATGAAGTTATGGTAGTCGATGCGCGCGATCAGAAAAGCGAGCGCCGCCCCGATCGCGATATAGGCCAGCTGCATGAACCCGCTCTCGAAAGCGGAGAGCTTCAGACCGGTCAGAAGCGCCGTGATCGAGCTGGTCTGACCCACCGCTACAGCGGTCCCCTGTTCCTGCTGGCTTACCTCGCGGATAACCGCCTCTCCGCTTGAGGCGGAAAAGGCCATCAGCAGGCCGATGGCGATAAGCACCGTCACGCCGACCAGCAGCAGATAGCGCGCCGCCGGCCCTCCCGCAAAGTCAAGCGGAGCGCCGCCGCCGCGCCGCGATGGCCTGTGCGGTTCGCGAGCGGCCATCAGAGCGGTCCTTCTCGCCCTGCGCGCGCCTGTGCGCGCACCAGTGCCACAAAGAACTCACCACGCTGAGCATAGGAATCGAAGGCGTCAAAGGAGGCGCAGGCCGGCGAAAGCAGAACAGCTTCGCCGGGTCGAGCCGCCTCAGCCGCCGCGGCAAACGCCTCCTCCAGATCCCCGCAGGCGGTAAGCGACGGCGCAACGGCGCCCTGGGCCTGAATCGCGCGAAACGTCTCCGCCAGAACGGGACCCTCCGCGCCAAAGGTGTACACAGCGCGCGCGCAGGCAAGCGCTGAGCGCGCCAGGTCTTCATAGGGCGTACCTTTGCCCTGCCCGCCCAGCAGCAGGTGGACCGTAGCGGGAGCAAAGGCGGTCAAAGCCGCGCGCACCGAGTCGGGATTGGTCGCTTTCGAGTCGTCGAAGTAGCGCACACCGGCGATCTCTGCAACCAGCTCAAGGCGATGCGGAGGCGCGGTGAAGGTTTTCAACCCCGCGGCGATCTCTGCCGCCGTCAGCCCGAACCGCGCGACAAGTCCTGCGGCGAAGAGCGCATTGCAGACGTTATGCCGCCCATGTATCAGCAGATCGTCAACTGGGCAGATGAGCTCCGGCTCAGTCGAAGGATCCAGATGCAGCCAGAGCTTAGCATCCTTCAGATAGACCGCGGGCGCCGCGTGTTCGCGAAACGAGATCGTCTCCAGCCGGGCGGGCGTCGCCTGAACGCAGGCGCGCGTCCGATCCGCAAAGAGATCATCGTCCCAGATCAGCGCAACGTCTCCGGCACGC
>JGI20166J26741_10693337_pt1 | contig 15322 bp, 11 predicted proteins | sample TergutCu122P5_FD_26741 | JGI IMG/M metagenome (IMG submission 26741)
CCCCCCCCTAAGGTTATCAGTATGCTGCTCTGGCTTGTACACTCCTGCTGTGTTGATGTGATCTGTAACTACTCAAGACATGTATCACACACATGTGAAGTCACCCAGGAATGTGCTGCCCCCTACTGTTGCAAATTGTAACCCATTTGGTGCATAAGTATTGTGCTGCTTTCATTCGTGGCATATTAAATGAGTCATTTTTTGCGACTCTTCGGTAGTGTGATTCATGTGAAGGCATTATGAGTGATATTATGGCACCACTAGATTCTTTTAAAATCTTGTGACTACTTCTCTTTTTTGCTCCCAGTAATATAATTTAAACTATTGCTTTTCAGAAGCTTTTGGAACCATGATAGTTGTGCAGTTTGTAGTCTGATAATCCCAGACTTTCCATATTGAGATGTTTCAAAAGCCAAATTCTTTCAATCACAGTTTCTGTTGTTAATGGTTGTGTTAACAGCTTCCCCAGAAGAGGACAGGGAGGATGATTTCCGAGCACCACTTTACAAAAATGTAGAAATCAATGGTATTACTGTACGAATGAAGTGGTGTGTTACGTGCCAGTTTTACCGACCGCCACGTTGCTCTCATTGTAGCGTCTGCAATGTTTGTATTGAGGTATGTGCTTCAGCATCAGTTGACTGTGTGTAAATATAAGTTATAAATAAAACAGAAACTGCAGGACAGTTAACCATACAGGTCAAAAATTACATTATTTTGAGAACTGGTGGCCATGAATATACATATTACCTTAATTAATCACAGGTACTGAGAAGAGAAATTCTTTAGTCATGTAATTTGGTTTCCTCTTTTGTACACTGCACAGTATTCTTGCATTCTGTATCCTTCATATTTATGCATCTTTTAGTTCGGGGTTGGAGTTCTTGGAGGACAAAGAACTTTCCGTCTACAAAAATGGTTGACAGATATTGTTCTGAACTGGTTGAGTGTATGTCTTAAAATGAAAATATGTTCAAGCTGTACACAAAAACAGAGAAGTAATTAACTTTACAATGTATAGGTTAAATAATTTTACTGAATTGTGATCATGTGTAAACTGGAAGTCTGGTCTGTAAATTTGGCATGTTGCAAGCATGCTTGTAGATTGGGGTATTCAAGCCAGCAGTGGTTTACATAATTAGGTTGGCCACATTCTGAAAAGTAGTTCCTTCACCTTGTCATTGCATTAAATGCATTGCTGTCTTCTGGGATTGACACTGTAAATTTTGGCTGATAAGTGCTGGTGTTTCAGAGGAACATGGTGCCTCCCTCTGTGAAAATTGTTTTGAAAAATGGTCAAGTTCTTTTACAAAAAAAAAAAAAAAGCATAAATTTTAATTTGAATTGAGGAAATTCATGGTGTTTATCTGGAGTTATTTGTGTTTTGTCTGCACACCCTCGCTCAGTTTGGTATTGTGCTCTTCTGTCCACATCACTTTTTGTGCAGTCATTGAAAGACAAGTAAATTGCCACTTTATGTAATGTAACACACTGATTTATGTATATTAGTAGGTTGAATATTTGGCCTTAAAAATATGAGAATGGAAATAATTTTTATTGTTATTTCAGATATAGATATTCAGTTTGTGAGTTAAAACTAAATGAAGGTGGCAATCTAATAAAGATACTGTAATTATTAATGTGTATGATGGTGCTTGCTGGTAAGTCTGTGATATCCTTTTGCAGACATTTGATCACCACTGTCCATGGGTGAACAACTGTATTGGGCGTCGCAACTACCGCTTTTTTTTTATGTTCCTGATTTCTTTGAGCATGCACATCACAAGCATTTTTACACTGTGCCTTGTGTTTGTGCTTTATCACAGGGACAAACTGACAGAAGTGGATACAATCATAGCGTATCCTTTACTGAGAGAAATACATTAGAGTATCTGATGAAAGAGAGTGTGCTCAGTACCTTGATATACTGAGCCTATTTTAGCAAATTCTGTGAAGAATTGGGTAAAAAGGAAGTCATGAAGTTACAAAGAACCACTCCTGAGTCTCATTTTAGTGCCACAACTATTGTTTAAATAAATGCTGTGTATTTTAGTATATTGAGTACGTAGCTGCATAGAATGTTGCCAAGTGAAATAAATATTATTTTCAAGTTTGTTTTCAAAATATCTCATTCACCTGAAAGTGCCTGAATTATTTTTAATTTATGTGTTTAGAGTGGAGGTATCAGGCTCATGCAATTCAGCCTTCCTTTGCTTTTGTGTTCAGGGCAAAAAGGTATGCAGTCTCTGAAAGATAAACTCTTTGAACCAATGACATATTCTGAATTAAAACAGAGGTCTAACAAAGTGTTCAGGACTTAAACTTGAAAATATATATGGGTTTGCACAGAGATCAGAAAACATGGATATGTGTGTGTTGATGGTGAAAGAACTGAAAGAGTGATGTAGTGGGGTTTGTGTGTGTGTGTGTGTGTGTGTGTGTTTGTGTGGAGTAATAATCTTGGTAACAACTTGCCATACTGTTGTCGTCTGAGATCTAGCATTAACATGTAATTTGTGTGAAGGGTCTTTGGCGTGACAATCATTGTTGAATATTAGTATCCTTTATCACTAATAGAGTTCTGTGGAATAAGTGAAAGGTTGATACTAGTTTAATCCTGTGTGTTATTCTATTTGTAATAATCATACATTGTCGTAAAGGGTCATTATTTTATGAAACAGCTGTCAGTTGGCACTTCATATTGGCTTGTATCAGTGGCTTGAGAAGTAGGTAGAGCATGCATGCATGCACATACACACATGGAGTAGTGGTAGGTAGTGGCAAATGATAGTTGTCAGATAAAATGAGGATCCTGTACATTGTGACAAAGTTTCATTCTCATATTTTTCTCAATACACTGGCATCTGAGATGAGTGGTATATTACTGATGGATATTCTGTTAACTCTTTGTACCTGCATTTGGAATAACACAGCAAGCTTCTGTTACCAAGAGTCAGGATTTTTTACTGTTATGAACACAGTCGGAGTGTGTATGTTTACTGCTGAAGAAGAGAAATGTTATCAGAGCACTGCAATGTGTCACTACTGGTATCAGTGCACTGTAATGCTAGTGCCTGTACTGTGTTTGTTTCTTTTTTCATCCTGTGATGAAATCAAGGTCAAGGGAAAGGAAGAAAATGTAAAATACATTATGTGTTGTTTGGAATTTAGAGTCAGCATTCAGTTCACTTTGCTGCTGCTGCCACCACAGGAAGTGGAAAATCCAGTACTAAGTAGTGCAAGGAGTTCTTTACCCAGTTATAGACAGAAGGATGTTATAGATGGAAGGATGATGTGAGTGGTTCACATTCAGGTGAATTTGAATTTAAGACACCCAGAACATGGAAGAGACTGCTAGCAGCAACAGTGATGAAGGCTAGAGAGTTTGTTAACCACTAAGAGGGCAAAATAGGAGGCTAAAACAGCCTAATATGCAGCTGATATAAAGTGGGAATTAATACTGTTAAAATAAACAGACTTTCATTTTCTGGTCTTCTATGGCTCAACACAAAATTATAAATTACTGAAACCAGTTCACTATTTCCATCTGTTTTTTGACAACAGAATATTCAGTTTTGTTCAAGAAGAGACGGGCAGACAGGCATGCAGAATAAGGGGTGATGTCAGACATTTGAGGATGGCATGAAATGGGCCTGTGGGCCGTAGTTTGCTGACTCCTGATTTAGTTGAATTGTCTGTATAGTTTCGAGCTAACCAGGATTAATGGCTGCGATGAATTTGACAGACCTTTTGGATTCCTCTGAGGGTTGGAAGTACATTGTATAGTAGCAGCATATAAAACTTCATTGTCGTGACATATGAATCTATTGATGATTCAAGCTTGCATGGTGTGCTTTTGGGTGATAACACCATGCGGATATGGGTTGTGTTGGTGACAATTTAGAGGAATCTGCCGCCTCCATTTCCAAGGCATGTGAGTAAGCCCACCAAGGAAAATGGTTCTTAATATAAGAGAAGGCAAGATTGGGCTTGGGTCTATAAATGTACCATGGGAATAGCCATGAAATGGGGGGACAGTGTCTGTTTATTGTTGCAGAATGAAATGACAGTAGAAGAAGGAGAGACCAAAATAAAGTGCAGTAGAAATAAAATAAAGTAACTGAATACATGGAAGAAGTGTAGAGGATAAAAGAAGGGCAATAGCCAAGGACAGAGGAAAATGAGGAAGCAGCTGAATCAGAGAGGAAAAAAGGGAAGTGGGAAAAGATTGGTTAAAAATGAAAAATAGGAGGAAGGATGATGAATAAAGGAGGTTGAATAGACATACATAAACAAAGTAGGCGAGTAAAATTGAAGAAGAAGGAAGTGGGGACACCATGAGAGGAAGTGGCCTAACAAAGTTGGAGTTTACTGAATCAAACATGGGATTTCATGCAGCTGATTCTGGCACTGGGGGGGGGGTTGTGTGTGGCTATGGCAGCTTCCTACTCCCAAAGCAGGTGAGTGAATATATGTGTTTGGCCCCTTTTACTCATCTGTCTTCGTTCCTGTGCTTATTTTTTCCCCCTCTTTTTTCCATTTCTCTTCTTTCCTTCCATCTCGGTTGCCCACACATTTCCTTCTTGTTTTCTCACATTTTCTTATACCTTTTTCTTATAAATAGTCCTAATTCTATTTGTACTGTGTTTTATTTTAACCCCTTGGACCTGCTTTCCTTCTCTGTCACTTCATATGGCTATCCCCATTGATGAATGACCCCTGACCCCTTTTTCAGGACAACCTATTACCCCGGACTCCCCTGTAGCCACAGGCCAAGTACTGCCTTTTCTGTATTAAGGATGATTTTCTCCTACAGGTTCACTTTTCTACCATGAAGATGGAGGCAGTAAGTTTCTCTGAAACAGAAACAGTGCCCACATCCACGTGGTGTAACCCAAATGCAGGATCAACATCCTAGTAACTTTTCGTTTATTATTTCTAAGTGCATGATAACTTCTTTCAGTGTTAGTAAGTGAGACACTTGTATTGCAGAACTGTCTGTTGTACAAAACAGTAGTGTCTGTAACACACATGTATCAAATTAAATTCATCCAATGTGCAGAAAGTTACAAGAGTCACAGTATAAAAATGAATATGGTGTACTCACATTTAGGTGCTAAGGATCTCCTCTGAAATAGCTTCCTCCTGCATCAGTACACCACTCCCTAGTGTTTCTGCAGGTCTTTGAAGCAGCCCTGGACATTGCTTTCTGGAATGCTGCAGAGCTGTTTTATCCCAGCTATCTGAATGGCTTGAATGTCAACATAGTAATGGCCTCTCAGTGCATGTGTCAGTCATGGGAATAAGAAAAACTGGCAAGGTGATGAAACTGTAGAAAAATGCATATACAGAAATACAGTGATTTCATGTACTGACAAATATTGCTGTGTGCCGCTGCTCATTGTCATGTTGGAGGAACCTCTCCCCTGTTGCCCACAGCTCAGGGCGTTGATGTAGAATGCTGTCACATAAATTTTGCAGTACACCTTTGTAGACATTTTGGTTTGCAGCTTGAAACAGAATTGGCTGGATATCCTGATTTGACTGCAGTATATTCAGTCTTTGAACTTTCAAGACATAGGTTGTATTTATTATTCTTGATTTATTCATTTCATCAAATTGTACAGAAGGCTGTGTCTGCCGAATACTGGATTTTTTAGAGTTTGTGGCTTACGTGTCTTTGTTATACAAACAATATTTTTTATACATTCTTCACCTTAATCAACTCCCATTTTCTGGTATTTGAAAATAGTCTCTCTGAGTCTAATGAACAAGTATGTTTCAAATGTTACAACATAATCATATTTTCTTTCCCTCTTTTCTTTTCAGTAACATTTAACTGTTATGTTTGTTGTCTTGAATTCTGTTCTGTTAATCTTTTTAATAAAAATTTTCCATTTATATAGTTTCATTGAGTAAAATGTCTGCATCCTTTCAAAATTTAATAAATTATTTGACACTTTCCTCTTACATGCATAAAGCTATAAAATTTCACATATTTTTCCACCTCTTTATGTAGAATTCAATGTGCTCTGCACTCTTGAATTTATGACACTAATGACATCCTTGTTTTCCTGTACACTCAGCCATATTATATACTTATAAAAATACCAGTCACCTAACTCTCCGCTTCTTCATCAGGCTCCTCATAAAATTTAAATTTTAGTACTGCCCACTCTGGGGCACAGTTTTATCCAAAGTTATCTGTATTATAACTTAGAACTGGTTTTCCACTCTTACTTCTTCCATACTAGCTGGAGTCTGCATAATGTTTCTGCTTTGTCCTCCTCAACCAACACTCTGGACCTCTGTAATTTCTCCATTTTGCTACCTCCTCTACTTTTATGAATAACTTCTTTTACAAGTAACTTCCAAACTGAAAAAAAAGTTTTGTTGACTGCAGATTGTTCATATATCCATTTTGCCTGTCTTTCTGCCTTCCTCTTCTGTCACTCTCTTACCCAGTGTTTGTAGGCCTAATATTTGGAACATGCTGCTGGAATGGCACACTTGTCAAAGCAGCAGATGAAGAAGAGATGATCTGGTTCCTGACATTGATTCCCTCGTTCTGAAGTCCTTTCTAGCCCATGGATCCGCCCATGTAGCTCGTTTCCTCTGTGTTCTCGCTTCTGAATTACTGTTGCCTGCACTTTCTGAATCTTGCTGACAGCTGCAGAACTTGCTATTTAGGGGTGCTGATTCTGCTGTTTTATGTTTTCAGCTGTACATTCTTCACCAACCAGTCCAGCTGATGAACTGTTCCATTTATTACAAACTTTTTATTCCTTCAATAATGCACTGTGTCCCATTCTCTTGGCATCCTTTAAATAGCGTATTCCTTATTTCCAAATAAATATCTTTGTCTGTTCAGTTCTTTGAACCTGCTTTATATATATATATCATGTCTTTCTTACAAAGGAAGTGAACAATACAAGAATAGGTTGCTAACGTACTTGTTTTCTAAAGTTCGCTGCAGTATCAGAATTGCTAACAAAGGTGTCTTGCACCATTGTCTTTTTCAAGAACTTTGTTACCACTTCACCATATCAACGTATTACTTGTGTTCCTTCTCCTTCATTCCATTTTCAAAGTATTATTCTTTCTCCTTCTGAATGATCTGTTTTTCTAAACTTCATTTGCTGTTTCTCTTCCCACATTCTCACTGCTTGAAATCTGAAGCAATTCCTTTTATTGCCAGTTGCACTCCAAAGTCTTTTTAATTCCTTGCTTTACTTGACCAGTCTGTCTGACATGGGTTTTAAATAGCATCTAAATTGTTGTACTCTCCCTCTCATGATTTTTCATTTGTTTCATTTTCTGGTCAGTTTTGTCCTGCTCCATCGGTGAGCCCAGATTTGCTTCCACACCTCTCACTGTCAGCAAGACCATCAACACTGTTCTCAAAAACCATCTTACACTTTCCACCTTAACATTTCCCAATTTTCACCTACATATCCATCTCCCCTTTGCTGTGCCACTTCTGGCCTGGTTGATTTCTGTGTCCACACCCATTTTCAACTGCCGCTGAAACACACTGCTCTCCAGTTCTGCTTAGACTCAGTTCCACAAATTTATCAATTACATACAAATTTTACCCTTCACTGTGAAACACATTCACACATTTTGGGATGACTGAAATATTAGGTTTTGCTGTACTAAGCCTTCGCACAATGTAACATCTATTTATGTTTGCATTACTATGTCTGACATATTTTGTAGTGTGTTTTGAAGTCTGTAAAATTTGACACTGTGGTGATTACTGTATTGTGTTCTGTCTTGTTATTAATTTATGTGACCTTCCTATAATACTTGCCACAAATGTGGCAGTATGTCAAAATTGCAATTAATTTACACATGATGTTGGTATGAATCCTTAACATGGTATATAGAATGGTTATAATTGGAATAATAATATTGCTTGTTATACCAATTTATGGTCTGACCGGTTTCCATGTCGTTCTGGTGTCAAGAGGTCGTACTACAAATGAGCAGGTCACTGGCAAGTTTAAAGGAGGTTATAATCCATTTTCTCGAGGATGCCCTCGTAACTGCTGCTACATTTTATGTGGACCACAGTATCCCAGGTTAGCATATATTATATAAAAGTCATACTTTAATTTATGAGAAGTTACCAGGTGCTAATTCACATATACAGGACTGTGTACTCATCATTTCATGTCGCTAAACATCGCTATGGAGTTATTTCAGTCTGAATTACACTGCAAGATTGTTTTTTATTCACACGTTAAGGACTGTGCTAGAACTATGCTCTAGCCATATTGCCAAGGGCTGTTTTGCAAAGTTTCTTGGAGACATTATCTGACATAGCACTAGGACAGACTCCTGCACGTTGAATTGTGATTTGGTGCCCTTGGTCAACATAAGTATTGTGCCACTCGTCTTAACTTTCCTGATTACCATGTGCATTCATCAGAAGTTGTTTCCACGCTGCAGATTGTTCATATGTATTTAAGATTTATTTATTGTCAAGATATGGGGTGTGGATGAAAACATTTGTTTCGTGCAAGAATGCAAATGTTTTCACAGTTTACAACACAAAGACTGTGACAATAATTACAGAAAGTGACAGGAGAGCATCATACAGAAGGTAAGAAAAAACTATTACAGTATTTTATTCAAAACGTAATGGTGTAGCATTTTGAAGAAGTTGCTGTCATACCTATATGTAATACATTTGCAGAAATATGTTGTAATGACATTCTGTTTCAGTTGCAGATTTTATATTTGAATAGGCAGTGGCCCATTTATACTACAGGAGAGCTGAAGTAGGTGCAGATCCTCCATTTGCAAAGCAGTAAAAAAAATGAGGTTCAGGTAGCAAATTAAATTTCTTTATTTTGATATGTATTATGCTTATATTTAAATAAAAATTACTACATTTTTGGATTTAAAATATTGACAGATTTATACTAGTTGTGTTGACAGCCTTTTATTTCGCTTACTATATTTGTCTTTAAGAAAATATTTCTCTTTTTTTTTTCCAGATTTCAAACACTGAATTTTTGGAGGAAGTAAATGAATAAAAGCAAAGAGCACCAGGGATAGATAGGATAACAGCAGAGATTTTACAGAAAGTGGGTCCAGCTGTATGGAGGACGATTCATAGTTTAATTTAAAATCTATGGAAAAAGGAAGAAATACCCATAGATTGGAAGATGGGAATTATGTGCCCAATGTATAAAAAAGGTGATCAGAATAAACGTGACAATTACAGAGGAATAACACTTTGAAGTTGTATGTACAAAGTACCATCAAGTATAATAAGTAACAGATGGACAGAATGTGCAGCGAAAGTAATTGCTGATTACCAAAATAGATTCAGAATGCACAGGGGAACAATTGATAATATACAGACATTGAGACAAATAATAGACAAAGCATATGAGTATAATATACAGATAGACACTGTTTTTAGATTTTAAGCAAGCATTCACTAGTATTTATAGACCTAAAATGGTAAAAATATGACAACTACAAAGAATACCCAGTAAACTTATAAGATTCATAAGGATGACATTGGAAGACTTTCAAGCAAGAGTAATTACAAAGAACAACATGACAGAAAGTTTTAATGTTAATGTAGGAGTAAGAGAAGGTGATGCATTGTCAGTCGGTTTGTTTTAATTTAGTACTGGATTATATTCTAAGGAAATTAAGTTGCCAGGGGAAATGTATCAACTAAGTGGTACAAATTAATGTGTATGCAGGTGTCATAATATCTAGGAATCTAAAAGCCATGGAAAAAGCATTACAGGAATTAGTTAATACAGCACAAGAAATGAGAATGATAATTAACAAAAAACAAATTATGTGAGAGTAAGTAAGAAGATGCACAATTAACATAAGCAGGTAGGGGTAGGAGGGTATAGGTGTGAAAGAGTCTCTAGTTTTCCTTATTAAGGTTCAATAATAAATGATAATAGCATAGCAGAAGAAGTAACACACAGCATTAAGAAAGTAAATAGAGCCTGTTATGCATATATAAAGGATTAATGACCCTTAAATTAACTAACATATACGAAAAGGAAGATTTATGTGGTATAAGGCCTGTAGTGACTTTTACATGTGACACCTGGACATTGTCTGTATGGGACATAAATAATTTATTGGTTTTTGAAGGACAAATATTAAAGGAGATATTTGGACTACTTCAGTCCAAGGAAGGATGGAGAATAAGGAGTAATAATGAATTGCGGAAGCTGATAAAAGGAGAAGATACTGTGAAATATATAAAGGCACGAAGAATAAAATGGTGGGGATGTCTTAACAGAATGGCAGATACAAAACTATTTAAGAAGATTACTGATTGGAACCCTATAGGAGTAAGAACCAAAGGATGGTCCAAGAATAGATGGATAGATGAAGTAATAAATGATTTAGAGAAGCTAAAACTGAGAATTGGAGCCAAATTGTCAAAGATAGAAAGCCTGGAATCATCTGGTGCAGATGACCAAAACCCATGTAGGGTTATAGTGTCAGACAAAGAAGGTGAAGAAATGAATAAACACAATCTTTGTGATGAAATTTCTGCAACTCTAGTTTGTCTGCCTTTCTCTGGGCTTCACTGAGTGTGTCCAAAATTAAATAAATAGGATCCTCAGATTGGTATAGCACCTGAATAAAAGCTGACTGTGAAGTACCTGCTAATCAAATTAATGGACCATATTTTTTGACATCACAGAGACCCTGTCATTTCCTGAAGTGGACTGAGCTGAAATTAAAATGTCAACTTTCAATTTTGTCATAAAAGTTAAATTTTTAATTTTTTCAACAGGTGAGGGCTTGAACTTCTTTGACAAACACATGTCATGCCCAGTCTGTTCTGCACTGGCATTAACAGCATGAGGTATGTCCTGCATTCTAGTCTTGTCATTTGTGCACCACACATCTGAAGTGCTGGAGGGGTATTTTGTACAGTGCCTTTTTACCTTCTTAAAAGTCTGCCTGTAAGTCATCCTAAAATGCTGTAGCACCATGCTCAGTAACAGTTGCACCAACAGGGAACCTAAGTTTTATCAGAGTCCTTGTTGTTTTAGTGTTATTAAGTATTACATTTTTATTTTTGAAGTCATTGTTCTTGAGTGAAGAACACGCATTTGTCCACACGTGTATATACAGTAATGTTATGTAAAGATGATGTATTTACATACACATAACACGGACACGCATTCAAAGGGACAGAATAAATTGTGTCATTATAAAAAGAGTGTTGCTGTAAGTGAGGTGTATGGTAAAGGTAAAGGAAGACTATTTCAAGACAAAACCCAGGCCATTAGGTGTATTACGGAATGTTAATGCTGTGATATATTTCACATTTAAATTACAATTAAAATGTATAAATAATAAAAATTACTCCCCTATAATTGTATATCTCCATACAGGTTTACACTAAAAAATACATTAATGTGCATTTAAAGTTATGAAGAACAAGTTACATTGAGAGGAGGTCTGCTTACTGCGACATTGTGTCACTTGTCTCTGGCTTAAACCACGTAAGCAGCACATTACCGGCATCGCTTCATTCAGGCTTTAGAAGCCACTTGTATTCTCAATCTGCTTTGTTCATATGCACTGAAAATTTTGGTTATGTTTTTCCAAATCATTTGGCTTGTAGAATTCACGAGACCAAATTTCTGACACACATCAGTTTTATTTTTATGTTTTCTATTCATCTTATCACTTTGTTTCCTTTGACACTCAGAACCTTCCTTTTACACTTGACTGTAGCCATGTTATCATAATACCAGTGTCCTGTTAACTGGAAGAGTAGAAACGTAGAGGGCAACTTTGTGCACAAAGTGAATTACTGTTACTCTTGTCATTTTCCAGACCTAAAAGCATAGAGGGCTTGCTCTGTCATGTACAAGGAAATGATAGAATCTCAAAATTGTGTACTTCTTGAAAAATTATGTTAGAAACAGTGACTGACAATGCCATTATATCTGATGTAGGTGCTGTTATATACGTTGTACTAAGCAAGACAGAAAAAGTGCCTTATGGGGAATTAGTTATGGCTGAATGTATAATGCTATAGATGATATATTGCATACACCAAGGTCCTTATAACCAAGTTCAAGTGTATATATGTGTGTGTGTGTGTGTTTATATGCTGTTAACATTTATTGAGTTAACACTTAAATACACTGAACACTTTTAATATTACAGAATAAAATATGTCAGAATAGTTTTGTAACTATGGAAGTATTGTATATATATATATATATATATATATATTAAATTATGTTTATGAATAAAATTAGTTCATAACTCTATGCCCTTTATTTCTTCTAGTTGCCAAGCGACTGGCGCAACATTCCCAGAACAATCCTGGAAACGTTTTTTTCATGTTTGTGGCTTCCTTTCTTGCATTTTCTCCAAAATAGTGAAATGTCTTGATGTGTGTGTGGTGTAACATCATGGTTTTCATTTTAAAGTCATCCACACAGATAATTTTGGTAGATGTGTTAGAGTCTCTGAAGAACACCTTTCAAACCTCGTAAGGTGGATTTTGGATATATGTGGAGAATGCTTCCTGACAAGGGGATTGTTTTTGTTCAGATCTCTGACATAAGGATTCTAAATGCTGTGTGACAATGAAGCTTAAATCCAGTTTCTATATTTCATTTACATTTCTACACTATTCGAATATGGTTGTCTGTACAGACTTTTAAAATGACACTCGAACAAAGGATTCAAGAATCTTTACCTCCCAGACTTAGATGTAGACAAGTCTTTGATTCTGTGGAAAGGCTTCTTGTCTTCAAGCAATGTATTCCACCAAGTTGCTGAGTTAAGCATAAAATCTTAAGAATTGAGTGTATCCAACACAAGATGTATCTCATCCACCAAATTTATAGAGGACAACTGGTTTGTGAATTCTTACACAGATGAAACTACACGAAGACTGATTATACATTTGTGAAAATATGGCTTGTTCACAAAACACATCGCCCTATGCAGCTTGCGCCATGATTTTTAAGTCTCATGATAATAGTGTAGAGTCATCACAAAGAATTCTGACATAGAAACCTGAACATTTGATGGAATGGCAACATATTTATGCCTCACCTGCTGACAAATATAAGCAGAACATGCAAATGTATGTTGGGACCTTAAGGGAATACTTTAGAGGCAGATTATGGTGTGACTCCTTTCTTTTTTGTATCTGAAGTTGGTACTGTAAAGGCTGTGATTTTATGACATATTTGAAGAACATTGGCGCCTTTCACTTGCCAAGTTCAAGATACAGGACCCTGGCAGATGTTTCAAGCAGGATATAATTGCTGGACTTGTGTGAAGATTATGAGGGCAAATGTTATAACAGAAAATTTCTTGTGTAAGATGTTGTGAACCCTCATTGAAAAGATGGGAAGGCCATTTGTGTGTGTGGGGCTGGAAGGTGAGGCACAGAGAGGATCATTTTTCTGTTGTGTGATGCAGAGGGCCATGTGGTTTTATAACAGCCTAACAGAGATTAGGGGTGAGAAGGGATGTTTCTATGCCAGTAAAGGTTGGTTTGATGATTCTAAGACACACACAGACCTACATAACGTGAGGAGAAAGGAGTCAGCACCTGCTGATGATGTGCCTGGTGCTAAGGACCCAGAGTATTTGGAAGATAAGGAGGAATGCTTACCACATCAAGACTTTAACCTTGGTGAGACTGGTTTAAATTTAAGCAGGGGTGAAGGTTGTCATGGTGCCATACAGAGAGGTGTGTAAGGAAGTGTGGAAGAAGACAGAAAAATTAAAAATCACCTTGTTCTTCACAAAGTCTCAGTCTCCCCTTTCTCCATGTGCTTTGTGTCATGTCATCTTCCTGACAACTTTCAGCCAGGAACACTGACATCTCTCCAGTAAATAACAACAGAGGTGTTTTGTGTGTTTGTGTGTGTGTGTGTTTTTTACCATGATTTAATTGTCTTTGCTTCCCCTAATCCCATTTTTCCCACAACTTCTTAACTTTGCACATCACAGTTTTACAGTTTGTAGGATCTTTTAGTAATGTAATGCCTCCAAATAGCAAGGGTTTCCTGCACAGGCTTCATTTCATTTTTATTAGCATTGTCATGTTTCTTTTGTAATCAAGGAAAGCAAAATTAGGTTTCCTTCCTTTTAATAAAGACTTATGAAGATTTGTACTTTGATATTAAGGTAATTATTGGCACATAATTTAAATAGCCTGATGCTCTGTTTTTTCAGTTTGTTGAAGGCGAGTAAGTACGTGGGAAAGCCAAAACGGTACCCTTTGTCACCGTCTGCAATTTCAACCATTACCAATGAAAACCAGGTAAAAACCTACATGGATAACAGCAATGGGATAAGAAATGCAAGTTCAAATGCTTACAATAAGGTAAGAGCCAGGATGCACCCTGTACATTTTGTAACAGCCTTTATTTTGCTAGTTACGAATCACATATCTCCCTGACTGTGTAGCTGCATGCAGAGTTCTCAGTTCACACTGGCATTGTATTTCATGTGGGAAACTTTTATCTTTTAGATTTTTTTTAATTTTATCTTTTGTAACATTATTTGGGACCAGGGGTGATTTGGGTTCTGCTTCAGAAGTACTGATGTACCACATTAAAAAATTAAGGAAAACATATTTTTAGTAATGGAAATTGCGGATTGTACATACATGTGCAGATCCAGACAACCAACTCCTTTGTAGGAGAACAGAAGGGTGGTTTTTATCATGTGTCCTTACTGAACTAATCTTGCTGCTTTGAAGAGTAGACTCATAATAATGTCACATTTCTGACATCTGGAAAAAAAATTATTGTCAGAAAGTATTCTATCTTTCAGGTCTATCTGTATTTGACATTTGTTACTGGCAATATTTAAAAGAGGCCTGAACATGGAACCTGTTTAGTTAAGGGTTTAAATAGACATAATAGACCAAACTTGGACAGGTTGTGTTACAAGTTGTAAAGTATTTATGGTGCTCCATTTTATAATTGTCTGAAGTAAAACCTGTAGCACCATTTTAAAAAGCTGTATTTTCTATAGTGTTTAGTTACTGATTGTTCGTACTGCAGAGCATTTGAGCTACATTAAGATATAAGCTGTGGGCAAGCTTGAAAACTACTGTGTTGTGACTCAATTTCCTCATGGCCATCATTCAGTTTATAATTTGTTTCTTAGTGAAATTCTTGTGGGAGGGTAATGTTAAAATGGATCTTCAGGAAGTGGGATGTGGGGGTCCCAAGATTGTTTGGTGTGACCAAAGTTGGTGGATTTAGGTCTCTGTTATTGGGTTTACATTAGTGTGTAGATCCCTGCCTGGGCCTTTGCCTCAGTC
>JGI20166J26741_10694448_pt1 | contig 15321 bp, 7 predicted proteins | sample TergutCu122P5_FD_26741 | JGI IMG/M metagenome (IMG submission 26741)
CAGCTAGCTGGCAAAGTGTTTACACACAAATGTGACACAGGAAACCTCTCTGCATTGATTCAGTGTTGAAACATTGTGCAGCAAATAGAAACAGACTGTTCAGCATTGCCAAACGTAGGTCCATATATATACAACGTTAGCATTTCTGGCTTTACTATGAGCTCCATATATATAAGAAATTAGCAGCCTAAGGGTTAAAGGTGCTCCGACATGTTTCGATCTTAACAGATCATCATCTGTACCTCGTTAAAGTTACTGAATAGTTTAAAAATTTTAAAAACACTGAATTTAAAATCCTGATGATCAATCCCGGTGTTGTGGCAGCAATATGTGTAGTAGGTGTTCGTGTTGACCCTTTTGGCGCAATGCGTTGGGCGACAGTCCAGTGCATTGCACCACAAGGTTCACCACGTACACCTACTACACGTATTGCTGCCACAACACCGTGATTGATCATCAGGATTTTAAATTAAGTGTTTTTAAAATTTTTAAACTATTCAGTAACTTTAACGAGGTACATACCTACTCCCTGATGATGATCTGTTAAGATTGAAACATGTCGGAGCACCTTTAAGTATTTTTATTGTATTTTAAGTTTGAAATCAACATTCTAGACTAATACAGTGTTGAATGTGAAAAAGTGCATGTGTTGGTATTTATCAACTATTAAGCTTGAGGAGCATTTTAAATGGTGACCCAGATTCCCTCAGAAACTTCAAAGCACAAAATTTAAGAATCTCTCAAGGGATGAAAAACACCACAAAGGACTCGCATCCTGGTATTTTCACAACGGACTTTGGTGTTGTTAAGTGACTTGGAAAAGTGCAGCCCCAGCTTGTTGGCCAACTTCTGCTGACACTGGTTATGAGATGCCCCATATGTCAAATATATGGAGACACCATACATAGCTACATTCTAAGTCAACATGCAATTTCTAGTTTGATACTGTTATTGTATCTTTAAATAATTCCAAATTTCATTTCCAATTCACTCAAAATTGGATAGTAGTAAGATAAAGTTTGAGGCCATTTTCAAAGTCAGCATTAAACCCTGTAGAATTCATTCATTCTTGCTCATAATTCCTCCCACCTAACAATCTATCAGTGTGCTGATGCCATGTGGTGACCCACAGTGACTTTCGTTTCTAAGGCTGTCACATGAATGCATGAAGTATTTTCCACCTAGATCTTGATGAGTGCTATAACAGAGATGGTTCAATCACAAACTGTATGACCTGCTACAAGATGTAATGATGTGACTTGAAGATTATCGTGCCAAAAACTTAAATACCAGGTTATCCATGCATGAATGAATTGGAACTCTTGGACTAGAACACCTGAATGAGGTTAACATTTATCAATATGAATGTCCCAAAAATGGAATATTAAAGCAATACCGACTGCAACATGCATTATTATGCAACTGTTTACCCATACAATGAAAACCAATTCCAGAAGGGAAAACACATTTGGTAATGACACATTTCTTAGCTACCTGAATTTCAATTTTGTGGATCTTTCTAGAAGAGGTATCTCTTGTATGTTGTTTCCAACACAGCAAAACTTTTTAACATTATTTTTGCATCATTCTTCCCATTATGCACTTTACATATGAACAATAACAATTTTGGTTCAGCATATCTAACACACACTTTATCAAAAAACTGCCAAGTTTCAGTTTTACGTTAAGTCATCATCACGCTATGCAGCAAACAAAAGAGACAATATACAACACGTATAAGCCATGGAACTGTAACACCAACAGCCACCATGCTACTTATTAATTTTACCATGGTTATGAGATGTGTAACAAGGTGAGATCACACTTGATTTCATATTATTTTCTTATTTTACACATGCCATACACTGCCTCTTTAGTACACTACATTGCCTGCAGATGACTTACACATAGCCAAAACATTCAGCTTGGTTTTCTTAATAAAGTGTATATCTGTTACACTGGACTGACACTGTTATCGTTCATTGTAATATTAAGTGGGTAATTATAAAATCCCATAAACACAGTAAGCGTATCTTATTTGTTTCTTCTATGATGCTGCCAATATGTCCGACCATATGACATCAAATTACAAGATAATCAGCAAATAATAAACCAGGAAATGGTCATAACTTAATCACCATTCCAGTATTTTCCTGGAAGCACTAAGTAAAACCATTAAAACCTCTGTCAGGTTAGGGTCCCAGCTGAGATTTAAACTGGGCACGCCCTGAACACACATCAGAAACAAGTGTGTGTGCTCAGTCCACTGGGGAACTACGACCATTCTGACCAAGGTAGCCATGAACTGCGCACGTAGTGAAATTCTGTCTTTGTGTCTTCTAACTGTGATGTAAATGCAACAGTTATTTGTGCAAGCTGTAACATTTACTGTACCAATGGAAGAATTATCAAAAACTGGAAATATCAAGTGAGGCCCAGGTATTCTACTGCAAGGTGCACCTTCACATACGGACACACCATATGCCATGACACTGTCACAAGACTTAATTTTTTTTTCTTCAGAAATCTGATTACTTGTTCTCGAAGGTGATTATATTAAATTGAAAGCCCTGGTCAAAATATATTTTAATAGCCCCAAAGTCAAATCACATTTTACGTAACCACCTCACTTAAGGAAGCGGAGTCCTTATGGAGACGCAATTTCCTCAGCTACAAGATATTTCCTGTGTTTTGGCAACCCGAAGGTTCATTTCATATTTCATCCAGCACATTACATATCATCATCTCATGCCTAGAAAACATATGCAGACAAGTAACAGCCTGTTTCTAAACTTGTATGTTATAACTTACAATTTTTAGCCAATATGTAGCACCATATTGGCAAGAAGGGCAAAAAATGGTACTTCTTACATTTATACTACAATTTAGACATTTTTTGTTTATAGCAAAACTCTATGTCCCAATGTCAAAATTAAAACAAATCCTGTTCTGCAATGCATCATTAATCACCCCACCACAATTATGTAAGGTCGACTACCTTGTCTGTTCAAAATGGCAAGGCTGTGTAGCCATTAAAACAACACAATACATGCACTTGCCATTTCCAAATTGCAAAATTAGCATCTCTTTTCAAATATAAGGGAAAGAAGGAATATTTTTTAACCCACTCTCTCATATACAAAAACAAAATAACTTTTATGAATTCCACTTGAACAACAATTAAGAAACTCCAGGCTGCAGATACCTTTCTGAGAAGTTAACAGCTGCTTGGTCAGTCAGGAAACTCTCCAGGTTTTATGAACCCCACGGGTGCATTATTGTGTTCACATGAGCAACACCAGTTCTCAACCAGAACCAAGTACATCCACCCAATTTCAGTTCAGATCCCTTTTAAAATTACTTCCCCATTATGCCTAAATCTTTCAAGTAGTCTCTTTCATTCAGGTTTCCTAACCAAAGCCCTGTTTGCATGTCAACTTGAGACTCTGATCAACTGACACAAACTACCAACTTATGATGTGACACAGCTACATCCCTACAGCTGTTTGAACACATGAAGCACGAGAGTGTCAGATACTGAAATCTGAAACACTTAGATGGCCTACATGTTTTTTTCCTTCTCCCCCAACAATTTGCACTACATAACATAGTGCTCCTCATTTTCAAAAGCATTTGGCATCCAATGAAACAATTGTTATCAGGCTTACACATAAAAATCCCAGGCTATACTGGCATGTCAACTCTGCCACCTTACCACAATCTTGCACAACACACTGACAATCTTCATGCTGCACAATTCATGATATGTATCTTCCTCCAAACACTGGGCACTTTTTTTTGTAAAGATCTTCATTTCATCTTCTGACATCCGAATCTTGACATTTGGAGAACAGTATTACACTTCCATGCAAAAGAAATGCAAGTTCTAAAGGAAGAAAGCATTATTCTTTGTCTCCAATTCTGAAAAAATTGAGCCATTAAACTATCTGAAGTCACTTTCAACAGCATTCCTTCCATGTTCAGTAAGTCATGTTACGTACCTTTACTATCTGGCACAATCTGTTTCAAAACTAGAACGCAACAAATAATCACACACATTTCACTGAACGATGAACGGTCCATGATGTCACTGGAAAATTCTTTGCAATTAGTAGCACAGACATATCAAAATATCAATATAATCATTACTGCTAATATACCGTTTGCTTTTCTTCTTACACAAAAGAACTGTTATTACGAACTTTTCTATGTCTCTTCACTGCTCTAGTCTTTTTTTGAAGTCAGTTACGCTGAAGCCGAAATACACTCACCAGAGTTCGAACTTCTTGTGTACTTACCAGTCGTCCAGTAACTGGAAAAGACACTTCAGGCACAGCATTGTTCTTGTTTGTTGGAGTTACCAACATCAACAAAACACAGTATCTATGAAACATTCTCACACCATCAACTTACAACATAACAAAACCCACCCCAACTCACAGTGCCACTTCTGAAATATGAACTCAGTTCACAGTTCTGTCAGCCAAAAAAGACAAACATTTCGCACAATGAAACCTAATAACTTGCCCTAACTATGGTTAAACTACACTAGCCACATGTTGCAAGTGAATGGTCCAGGAAGCCAGGCATCACAATGTGTAAAGGCCCCCCACCCCCCAAAATTAATATATGTCCACCAGTCCTATACAAGCACAAGAATTATAAAAAAATTAATCTTTATTGCCAGGTAACAAACTGTTAACCTAAAATCTAATACATGGCCACCAACCCCACAACAGGAGGGTATTTAGAATGATAAACTGTTATCCAAATAAAGTTCCACCTTTTCAGAACCACAATATTTAAAAATCCCTAGTCCCAAATACTAAAAGTATAACAATATGTTTCAGTCCAAGCTAAAACTTAAGTACTATGATCACAATAAATGCATATTACACATTTCACTATCTTCAGGCATATGGGCAAATATTACTGTTGCAAGGTACTCATGTTACACAAAATATTTAAAATTATTTAAACTGCCTTGCATACCTAGCACATAGAAACTTATACCTTTTCTAAAATTTGCTTAAAAAATTATGTGTGAAGAGTCATATTATGTTCAGATCTTAAAATTAAATTGTTAATTCATCTCCCGGAGTTCATGCACAGTTTTGGATAAAGTCACAGTGCACATATATAATAATCTTTGCACGTCATTTGTATCGCCATACCGTGGCTGCCATGGCACCCCACTTAATTTTCATTACCTTTCTAAAACTGTCATTTGTGGTTTCATCGGACAGTTACCACAGTAGTTTACTTACAACACAGAATCAACCCTCGCTAACAACATAAATAAATGGTTTCCTTGCCAAACTGAAGAGGCACAACTTACTGGTGTAACATTCCAATCAGAATTCACTGTATTATAAAACAGTCTTCAGGCAATGACATTCTTCATCAAAACTTACCACAGCAAAGGCTTTAGTCAACGAATTCCATACAGCTGACTCCTCAATAATAAGCTAAGAGTCACTCAAGAAATAAATTCTCCAGCTTTTGTTGAATCCAAAGGTTCATTATCATGTTCACAACAGTCTACCACTGGCCCTGTTCTAAGCCTGAAGAATATCCCTGCAATGATATTTTACCTCAGCCCTTCTCATTATTTAGCTGTATCAACATGTTACTCCCATATCAATATTATAAATACACAGTAACAGCTGTCCCTGCTCTTTGTCACTTGATGAATGGAGAAAGAGAGGTAAAGCACCACACATTTTAAGTTCATTCAATGTGATGCAGCTACACATCAAAAATGTGCTTTTGACAGTGAAAGGACAACACAATAAATTCTTACAATTGAAGGCTTGTGCACATAAAAACTGACTAATTTACAGATATACACTGATTATTTCAACAATATCAGAGTGCCCATACAGGACTGATAAACCTTGGTCAACTGTAACCAATTTCATCAACCCCCTTTAGAGACATTTCTGCCACAAACTGTGTTCCATTTCTGGATCTGATTTTTGTACTGTGGGAGCAAAACCTACAAGTGAAGCCATGTTTTCAGTCCAAGTCCAGAAGTGGCACTGTGTCCCTCCAAGCAGCCAATTCCCAACTTGTTAGTAGCTAGCAATCACAACAGAGGGCTCAATCTGAATGCAGGTTTAGTACTTTGGGTGTTAAATGGCTCAAAAAGATCCAATGAACACCAAACAAAGCTTTCAACTGCACTGAGATTAAATGCCCAATTTAATAAAACAATACCTTGTTTTCCATTTCTCTGGAAGGCAAGTTATGGTTTCAACTTACTCTTGTAACATTATGTAACACTTCACAACAACCTGCTTCACCAATGTGTTGAAACACAAAACTAAGCCACCTCTGATAACAGCAGCAGGGAATCATGGTCTCTCTCAAACCCATTCTGTGTCCTGCAAAATCCACTACTTAACAGTGAAAGCCAAAGTTCATATGGTGAGAATCATAAGGTATCTCATCTCTGTGCATCATTAAGCACTCCACCTTAGAGACACGTGGAGAGTGGAGGTACAGCTCCATACATTCTTAACACTGATAACAGGTGGATTAGTGTGTCAGCTTCATGCTTCAGCCACAATATCCCTACGGAAAAAGTTAGTTAAGCACAATGGATGGGGAGTAATGTAGGCCCCAAGAGTTGGACTGAACGTGGTGAAGAGCAGAAAAATCTAAGCCCCCACTGGCTGTCTAGTCTTTAGGCTGGTCAATATACACAATGAGATATTCTGGTTCCTACAGGAAAAGACAAATGTGTATATTCTGGTACGTTCCAGTTGCCCACATCCCTCAAATGTGGTGAAACATCTAGAAAATTGCAACAAAGGTGAATGTAAGCATGTGATCTAGAAGAGTAAAGGGGAAACAAATGGACTGTTTCACACATACATAGGTACTGGACTAATCTGTGTATCAACTTTTGATGCACAATATTCCCTGTTCCGTTAAGACATGTAATCTATCACTGCAGCTTACAACATACAAACAAAAAGTGCAGAGTGAATCACACATAAGATTAGAGGTTTCTGTGGTGAAGACTAAGAAAACAGCTGTATTCAGAGATGTGACACTGTATAGTATGATAAACTTACACAGAGGTTTCACTCGAACTTGCTGTCCTTATGACTGAGGCAACAGGTGCAACTGAAACATCAGTATATACTTATCACATCACACAGTGTCAGATCGCAGATGACTGTCTTGAATCACACACATTGGTGGGTAGATTGGCTGCTGAGAGACAGGTCTGGTACATGGCAAGGTCTCTCATGTACCTTGCCACGGTCAAGGCCTGCACATACGTTACTGGCACAGAGAAATAAAACAAACAAGAACAAATAAACATGAGAAACTTGTAAAACAAAATTATTGGTTGTTCTGGCAGCGAGCTGTTGGGGAGGAAGATAGCCTTGGCTGTTGAACCACACAGTCTCTGTTCAGCAGAGGGGCTGCCTGCCAACCCCTCAATGGCTGTGTGTGTTTTACATTTCAATGTACGGTACCGGTAATGCCAACTCACCACCATCAGCCCCTGGCCGGAGGACTGATGTGCGAACAAACATCTGTGGAAAGTAAGTACAAAATTCTCTGAGCAAAGGATAAATGTCCCTCCGCACAGAATGGACCCATCCCTAACATGCATTCCCTCCAAGCTCTTAAGCAAATGTCGGGGAGTCAAACCGCGTTTTGCCCCATTTGAACCACAAGAAGAAGCAAAGAGATCCACTGTTGCAATCCAGATGTTCCAAGATTTATAGTTCACAGTGACAAGCACACAAAAATTACAGGGCAGTAAACACATCTGGAAACTTCCAATATACTCTTACAGAAATTCCAGCATACTCTTACATATACATCCAGTCTGCCTGCAGCATATATACATGATCTGACTCCCCGACTGACCTGCACACATGCAGACGTCTTAATTAACACAACACTGCTTTATGCTGTGGGCACATTCAAACACTGTCACTGGCTCAGCCTTAACTAGTGCTAATTAGTCTACTCTATCAATGTATCCTACGTAACAGAAAGCTGCTATCGTGCAGCACAAAATAAAACTTACTGATTTGGAAACTGATCTCTCACTATGAGAATGAACTTGCATGACAAGAGGTCTGTGTATTAGTGACTGTGGTCTTCAGCGCAACATCTGCACCCAACTAACAGACTACTACACATCATACTCCAGAAGACAACCAAATTCATAACAAACTTGTTCAGCATTAGATTAAACAGGTTCAAATCTGATAGGACTAGCTCCCATCCTCCCATCACTGTTACACAATAAACTCAGCCATTCAGCAATAAATGTGACACAGCATAATAAGCAATATCTAAATTTGTGGTTCTATAAATGACAACACCACACACAGCCACACATCATGTTTAACTCAAATAAAATGCAATTATTTCTGTAAACAAAAATAAACCTTACAAATGAACATTAGTATACATTAATAGCTCATACCTTAAAGCAAGCATATCAAAATATCATTTCCTGTACCATGATACAAAATGACATGATCTGAAATGCTGTTCACTGGTACTAATATAACAAACATGATGAACCCTGTTTCATGGAATGCCAAACCTTTGTAAAAAATACCCTGCTAGAACACTGCAATGCCTTATAACATACAACATTTGAGGTTCTCACAATGGTACTGATACAGATTCCAGTCTTCTGGGATAAAATGCTGTGTGGATTATTGGCACATAGGCACCTTGCTGCCTCCAACTTCACATCTGGCTTCTTGGACTACCATGAAGAAAGAGACAGCAAGCTCCTCAAACACAATGCCTACTTAACAGTCTGCATGGTGTCATACCCCAGAAGACCAGACTCATCATCCTGTGATGGTACTTCAGATGCACATCTGGGTAATGGTCTAAAATAAGCTGTTGGAAGCATTTGATATGAACTTCTTTTTTGGGAATGCAGTTTAGTATCAAGAGAGACCTACAAAATTAGGTAGTACAAGGAAAACTTGGCAAAGCCTCTTGAATAAGTAGATAATTGTGGGTTAATATGCAGTAACTTACGACAGGTATTCATAGCACTCATACCTTGGGAGAAAAATTTTCATACTGGTAAAGAAAAATTACTAGCAAGTGTGTTAACCCTTTCCCATCCATTTTCTTCCCCACCTGATTCCTACCAGCTTCAAATTTGTGCAAAATTAAAAAAAAAAGTGTGATAAAATAAATTTCTGCCACCTGTTGTTCCTACATGCAAACTACCAGGACAGCTGTCAAAGAATGTAATGAGAAAACATGTATCACTTGACATGGACATCATGTGGTGGCAAATTCTGAAGTGATGTATGGCTTCCAAAGTGGGGCCATACAGAACACTAAAATGTCAAGCCTTCCAACACAGGAGAGGAAAGGGTTAATCATACATATGGAGAAAATACCTCATACAAAATCATGACTGCCCTGAGACCAGACTTGCTCCACCCACAACTATCAACGTTAAGTACAGTCTGTCACATACAGAACCTGTAAACACTTCAAAGTTGTGTTTGATACTGCATGTTTTGGGGGGAAACAAACTTAAAACTGATCCTTAAGGACCATAAGTACAAAAAAATATATCCACAACAGTCATAATGCCTTCACTCTGTAAGGACCTAAAGTAAAGGTACAAATCACCCCAGAACAGGTCAAGTAGGCTGGCAGTGGGAGCAGAGGTACAGCTCCTCTCTTGCTTTAACCTCAGCAATAGGCAGGGGAGGGTGGTCAGTGCCACATCCCAGCTGCTGTACTGGAGAATGCCCCAGTACCCATTGTATAGGAGGCTGGGTGAGCTCCAGGGCCGGTCTGGACTAGTGCAGAAAATCTCGCCCCCACCAGAATTCGACCCCTGGACCGTCCAGACCATAGTAAGATGCTATACTGACTACACTATCCCAGCCCACCCTTGAAAGGACCTTACTGTCTGAGAGGTAAGATGGTCCAACTCATCATAACTTTCCCCTTTTCACATTTCATGAAACCCACAACACAATGAAAATTCAGATGAATATTGTCATGAGGCATGGCACAGCTTCCTTCAGTTCCACCATTTATAAAATCCTCTATGAGTTCATCAATAAAAAAACTAACTTTTCACTCTGTGGTAACCCTGTCAACCACACAAGGGGCTGTTTCTCTATTTACTGGACAGTTTTCAGAAATGAGATGAATGAAACATTTTCAGCAGCTGCTGGAAATTCTGCTTTCTGTAAGAACATTAATTACTGGACCATAAACATGTAATGATGTGTCAATAGTCTACTTCAAGATTCCACATCCTTTAAAACATACACTCTGAAGACTAAAATAAAATGGTGGTCATTTGCATAACCATTCTGCACTTCACTGAGTACCAGTTTGGCAGGTGTTCAGAAATATCAGAAATGGATGAAATGAATGAAGGAGCAGTGTACGGGCTGACACTCAAACTGTATGACATGGAAATCATGTGGTATCAATTATGAACACCCGAGACTGTGCAGAGTTCTGTGAGAATTACATCAGATAGATAAGTAGATGAGACACTGTTCTGAATGGACTGAAGAGGCGCATCAGTCTGGAGAGATGATTCATTGTGTTACCCTTGACTTATGAAAGGACTTATAATTTGTTTAAGCAGTGGCAGTGTCTGGCTTTGAATTTAGCAGTTCTGGGTCTACAGACTTATATCAAACGATACAAAGTAGAGGTTGTGCAGACAACTTCACATGAAAGTAACCTTACTGTGATAAGCAATGGAAACTCACAAATGTTGTACTACATGCAAAATGCAATCAATCACATGTCACTTAGTGCATAATTACAAGGCAAAATTGTATTAAATGTTACCTCTGTTTAAAATAATCAATCTTCCTTTCATAACAAAACTGCATAATGGATTAACCTGATACCTCATATTATATTATATTTACATTGAAACCAAAATAATTCTAATGAAGTGTATCTATTTCAGATCTATTTAACACCACCACACCTTCTTGTCTGCTATCTAAAAATGTACAGGTTCCAATACACAACACTATAATTCTGCCTGTTGTATTGTATGGATGTCTCCCACAGAGAGAAGCATACACACAGACTGTGGGTTTTTGAAAACAGGAAGCTGAGAATATTTTGATCTAACAGGGATGAAGTAACAGGATGCTGCAAAAATTGCATAAAGAGCTTCATGATCCATACTCCTGGAAAAATATAATTATGGCAATCAAATAAAAGAGCATGGGACAGGTGGAGTGTGTGGAATAAGTGAAAGAAGATCGATATGCATGCGGGGTTTTGGCTGAAAGCACTGACAAAAAGAAAATATTTGGAAGACCTATGCACAATGGGAAGATAAGATTAAAATGAACATTAAAGAAAAAGGACATGGTGGGCTCGATTTGTCTGGCACAGACAGGCAAGTGATGGGTTTGTGAAAATGATAAAACTTCAGTCTTCAAAAATGTGAGAAATTTCCTGACAAGCTGTCTAACTACTTCATTCTCAAGGACTGTGATCCATAGAATTAGTCAACAGCTCAGACTAGACAGTGTTGGGTGAGCATGTGGGTAGTCAGATAGGTGAGTGGATAGATGGCTGAAAAAAATGAACAATGAAATGGAAAGGCTGACAGAAGGAGCTGTCAAGATCTACATAATATTTGCTAGACTGGGCATTAGAAAAGTAAAGAAAACCTCAGAATAAGATTTAAGACCACGACTACTGAATATAAAGCAGTTGTCAGATTTAATGTGGTGGAGAATGCATGACAAAAGGACTTCAGCATAAGAAAACTTAACTTGTTATTAAATCATAACTTCCAATCATCTGCAGTACTCAGTAACGGTAACACTATGGGAACGTTGCTATTTCAGTAAAAATCTACATGGAATTTAATTCCAAACAAAATAAATAAATAAAACACAAATAATATTTCTGTGGGCTCACGTGGGGGACAACATACACAGCCACATAACTCACTGGAAAGGTGCAAATACTGCTGCTGAGCCACCTAACCCTTAACGTTATAAATCTGTCTAGGAACATGAACCATGGTTATGGGAAGTACCGATTAATAGGGATAAATGGATATAATGGTACAGCTCATAAGGGAATCAGGACATATAACTGCCGTACGCAAGATACTTACTTCTGACTCTTCACTTGTTTAATGTGATGAAATACATTGATTACATCACGAATTCTTCTAGGAGCTTCTTCTATTTTTGATGCCAAGCAAATACAACCCATAGCTGTTGTTTCCATTGCGTGACGAACAAATGACTTAGAATAATAAAAACGCTGAAACAAAACTTGCCCCGTAGCCATTGCTACCTGAAAAAGAAGTACAATGACTATTAGACCTCAGCCAGTACAATGCAAACACAAACCACAGCTACACTTCTACAGTGTGACAAAAAAATGTATTGCTATTTCCAGTACACAATGAACAAACACAATAATACACACAATGCAACAAAATTTGACAGTGTGACAAAAAAATGTATTGCTATTTCCAGTACACAATGAACAAACACAATAATACACACAATGCAACAAAATTTGCCATGCAGCCATTTCTACCTGAAAAAGAAGCATAATTACTATTAAATCTCAACCAATACAATGAGTCTTACATTTCTTCTAAAATAACTGACTGATTTCACTGTTATGGAAAAATGGTGATAGCATAACTTCAAGACAGAGGCCTTGCTATGAGCCACATTAGAAGCTGCGCATGACACTCCTACTCTACCAAGTCAACTGTCCCATCACTGTGCAAATGACACCAAGGTTGACATACAACCACGGTATGGACTATAGTAAGTTCCCTGTCCATATTTCCACCCCTAAAAACTACTTTTTCTTGTAAAAAACACAAAAAAGGAAGGAAAAAAACTCATTATTCTTTGCAGTACTGTGCTTCACACACAAGGAAAAATAATAAACCAAAATCAAGCTTTGCATTTGCACATGTGTAAACCAACATTAGGCATTATTTGAGTGTGTAAACTATGGTTATTCTGTCGATAGCCATGCTTTTTAAGACAAGCTAAATCCACAAACAAAGGTTAGGTTTTTGCTGAGTTTTTTTTATTTGCAGTCACCACATCAGATACCATTAGTGTCAGTGCATTGTACTTCTAAACAGTCTCTGTGCTGTGAAGAGCAGGGCACAAGTACTTTTTATTAAAATATCATGTTCAAGCTTAAATACTGTTTGTTACACATCCAACTGTCCTTCAAGGTGTTCATGAAGGACACAATGCAAGAATTCTGCTATTACTAGAAAGAAGAAGAATTTTCACCAGCAAATTTGACTTAAATTTAAGAAAGAAACTAGTAGGGTGCTACACTTGGATATAGCTTTACATTGTGCTGAAACTAGCACACTTCAGGAAGAAAATGAGAAACATCTGGAAAGTTTTGAAATGCTGTGCTGCAGAGGGATGGAGAAAATCAGACATATCATGTGAGAAGTGAGAATGTGTTACAAAAAGTCAAGGTGGAGAGGAGTATCCTACAAATAATAAAAATAAGAAAGACTAACTGAATTGGTCACATCTTGCATATCAACTGCCTTCTAAAACATGTTACTGAAGAACAGTTAAGAAAAGGATACAAGTGACAGGAAGACAAAGAAGACATATGCAGCTACTGAATAACCTTATGGGAAAAAAAGGATACTTGAAATTGAAAGAGGAACATTAGATTGCACTCTGTGGAAAGCTCGCTTTGGAAAAGGTTATAGACCCAATGTAAGACTGACAAGTGAATGAATGAATGAATGAAAAGAAAAAGAACCGCCGCCCCTATTATACCGGTTATAAAACATTATGTACAACCAACTTTACTTGCCTAATTGAATCCAAGAAAATATGAACACTAAGGTATAAAAAGCACTTACTTCAATTACAGCGTAAGTACCACTCAAAGTAGACTTTCTTTCGCACTGTATATGCACAACTACACACTATACGCTCTGAAAAATGATACCCTCGATAATCCTGTTTCATATTTAATGTACCACTTTGAAGTATTTTACTTTAAATTACAGATGGAAGCAATTACATATCAACGAGTTTAAATCAAACATAACAAAAGTATAACATAATGTTTTTACAACGCAAACTTTTCCTAATTCATTCACATACTATCCAAGACACGCTACCAGGAAGTGGCCTTGACGTTACGTGCGAACGCATTACACAATACACACTCATCCAACACTGCGGACAATCATTAGTGGAATAAAACATTTTTAAACTTACTTGTGGTAGCTTTAACAGTATACCAGCCGTCTGAATTAATTCACAACCTAATATTCTTAAATCAGCTTCTGTTTCTTGGTCCAGTCCATCGTTTTGCGATGGAGTAGGACTAAGCTTGTCCTCAGGTAAAAGACAGTTTTTAAGAGTTAAAACAATTCTCCCGTACGGTTTTGTTACGGGTTTAACAGCCGAGGAACCGTGATTATCTTGCCTCGGTGTACCCATTTTCTTTTAACGAACAATCAGCACTTCTACACACAAAAACCTCCCCATTTAATTCACACACTCACACTTCCAAGATGTCCGTACTGCGTCGTTTATCTTCAGTACAATGGCGTACCCACAGATCATAGCGTACTCATGGATAACACCTAACGTTTTTTCTGCGCACATCTGTGGCACATACTACTATGATCTATGGCACATACCCTGCTAGCCAATATGGTGGACGTGTACGTACGTGGGTGTCGTATATTTGGGCCACGAAATTGATTAACACTACGATAATCGTTACAACTATCGTTATTGTTAGACACTGTATCATTAGTTATCTTGCATCCATACCTCGTTGAATCACAATATAAACGTAGCTTATAAAAACTGCCTGAAAAAGTGTGGTACAGTTCAAATATCTGGAAACAACATTAAAATATGAATGTTGCATGCCTGCATGTTTCAGTTCAGAATTTGTTGTCTATCAGACTGGTGTCGAAAGACATAAACATTAAAATATATGGAACTATAGTTTTACCTTCTTGGTTTGTGTGTGTGAAACCTGGTGTAGTAACATTAAAGAACATATTCTGCGGGGTTTTCAGGAAAAGGCTGCGAGGGATGCTTGGGCCTAAAACGGAGGAAGTAAGGGAGACTCTGAAATTGCATAATTTGGAGGTTTGTGATTTGTACTCCTCACGAAAAATTTGGGTGATCAAATCAAAGAGAATGCGATTGGTGGGGTACATCATATACAGGATGTTTCACGACTTTAGGGCATAACTGCAGGAGGTGATTTCCTAGGTCTTTGTGATGAAAAAAGTTCATATAAACATGTGTCCGATTT
>JGI20166J26741_10696670_pt1 | contig 15319 bp, 8 predicted proteins | sample TergutCu122P5_FD_26741 | JGI IMG/M metagenome (IMG submission 26741)
TGCACTTTCAATACAATAATATATTAGTCTAAAATGTTAACTTTAAAACACTTAAGAACACTCCGACATGTTTCGATCTTAACAGATCATCATCAGGGAGCTCGTCGGTGCCTCGTTAAAGTCACTGAACTTTAAAAAATCACTGCGTTTAAAATTCTTAAAAGTCAATCGTGGTGATGTGGCAGCATAACGTTTATTATGTGTGCGTGACATTCAGTGTGGTGAGGTATGTTGGGCTCCAACATACCTCACCACACGCTAAAATACGTTACAAGTTTCTTTATTACTACGAAATTCATAAAAATTATGCGAAGCGAGAAATGGAGTAACTGGATTAGAAATAAAGCGTCCAGCCAAATCATACGAATGTTATGGGTTGTAAGCCTCAATATTCCTTTTGAACTTGAGGTTAGTACAAGACGTTATTGCTGGCAAACTGATTCTTAGGTCAGCTAGTAGTAAAAGTATTATCTTTCTTGGATGTGTCTCGTAGATTTTTGAACACAAGTAGTGGATATCTCAGCTCAGGGATGAAGAGAAGACAGCTTCGACCCAGAAAGTAGATGCAAAACCGAACATCCAAAAATACATTAGTCTTAATATTTACTGCAGCGTGAACGTCAGTTATCATATATACTACACTTTTTATAACATTAAATAGTCTAAACATTTTACGTTCTCAACAAAATCCCTGATGTTTCCTCTTTCAAATAATGTCCTCAGAATTCTGTTTGTTGTTTTTGCAGCTTTAACTCTAATATTTTAGTCTCAATCTAACGGCAACTATGGTAAAGAACATAGTTTACAGTTTTAAAACTGCCAGTTCGGAAGTCAAAATTCACTGTTTCATAAAAAAAAACTTTTGGACAGGAGTGATGTAACCATTAGCGATACGTAAACTTGCTTGTCGCTTAGATATAGCGCCATTCGCGTAGACTTAGAGACACAGACTAAGCTCTGGATATTGTTGGAAGTGGTACTAGGAGCTTTGATGGGGGTACTCAGCACCGAATGAGGTCACACTGATAATGACGCACCGTGCAATTAATTCCGGAAATTCTTGCAACTATTCAATTGAAAAGCTTATCTCTTGGCCCACTATGTAAAAAAGTAAAGACTAAAATATAATTTACAGAACTATAATCTTATGGTTTATTTTCAAAGATGTGAAACGCTGTCACTCACAGTAAGGGAAGAGCGTATATTGAGGATGTTAGAGAACGGGGTGTCGCGGGGTATATTTGGAAGACAACAGAGACACTCACCCAGAGGAGTCGTACCGACTGTGGTACGTCTTTGTGTGTGATCTGGAAACCTCGTGAATGAGGAGGCCCTGGCCCACTGCTGGCTGTTGCGCCAAGAGAGAAAGAGAAAGAGTGAAGGGGTGAGGGGGGAGAGGGAGAGAATTATAACTAAGAGAAGTCGCCTTCAATTTACACTCACCTGAGCTCAAAGCATGTTTCCGACTATGCCACCCTCAGCAGCAGCGCAACTGGCCATTCGGTTGTAAACAGCGTACTTGCAAGTGCAAATTTTCGCCTGAAATTTGTCTCCATACCCGCCATAGTGTGCTAGAAACAGCGCTTGGTTAACGGCGCATAGCGTGTAAACGCTGTTCACAGCAGTGTGTTTACGAGAATAAAAGCAACCGTGACAACATTACAAATAAGAATAGGGTCCCTTGGTGCTAGGAAATAATTGATCTTACAGACCTAGGGAAAAACATCCTACATTAATATCTACGATTCATAAATCACCCGGTATTTGTCGTCGGAGAACCTGACGGAGGGAGAACACTAGATGTTCTAGACATACATGAGATGATAATATTAATATGTTTCTTAATTAAGTGTGCTGAGATGTGGACTGGAATAATTTGGCTCAGAGTGCAGACATGATGCGGGCTATTGTACACACAGCAAAAAAATTATGAGTTCTAATTCCGCGAAGAATTTTACTAGTTAAACGACTAGTACATTTACAACAGACGCTGTCTGCGGGGTTTATTTGAACATAAAAAGAAGGCAAGGAAAGGGCAGTGGCACATTTTCATGTATATTTTATTAATTTGCTTACACTACCTGGGGAAATACGACAGACAGGTGAGGAGGTTTTCCTTGTCGAGACTCCAACCAGCAGTGGTATTTCCCGAATTCAAGCCTGATGGTACGTGATTCGATAATAAAGTTCGCGAACTCGCCACCGTGTGCTTGCCGTGGGAACACTGGACAAAAGCCTTAGTATGGTTTGATAACGTAGACATATCAGCGTTTCACAGCTGTGTTGTTGTTGACCTATGGAAGTCTCTTTCTGAGTGGCATCTATTACTGTCTGCGTGTGTTCTGATGTGCCGCCGCGAGAATGTCGGATCTTGAATTAGAGCAACGAACGAACATTAAATTTCTTGTTGTTAGTTGATGCTGATGTTAGTGCAAGTTTGCGGGGATAATTATATGAAGAAAACAGCAGTTTACAAGTGGATGAAGCGTTTTTCTGAGGGAAGAGAAAGTGTCACTAACGAAGAGAGATGAGGACGGCCAGCAACAAGCAGAACTGAAGAACACATTGCAAAAGTTCGTCAAATTTTGCGTGAAAATCGTCGGCTGACTATCAGGAGCATAGCAGAGCAAGTGAACATCGACAGAGAACAGTTAGGAAAATCTTAACTGAAGATCTTGACATGAGGAATGTGTGTGCAAAAATGGTCGCAAAGGAGTTCCCCGAAGAAAAAAACAAAGAAGAGTTTTTAGCTACTAAAAAAAACTGTTGGAACACCCTGCCTATTCATCGGATCTAGCCCCCAGCGACTTTTTTCTGTTCCCGAAGATAAAGGAAATATTGAAGGGAGGGCATTTTGATGGCATTTATGACATCAGGAGTAATACAAGGGCAGCTCTGAAGGCCATTCCAAAAAACCAGTTCCAAAATTGTTTTGAAGGGTAGACTAAGCGCTGACATCGGTGAATAGCTTCCCAAGGGGAGTAATCTGTAGGCGACCACAGTGGTATTCAGCAATGAGGTATGTAGCACTTTTACCGCGATGGGTTCGCGGACTTTATTGTCCGTTTACGTATGTTGCTCTTAGTTTGGTCGTTACAGAGTAGCTATTATGAACTACACAACCACTTTGAACATGGTGAACAGAGAAATGCCCAAGGAACTGAATTTTGATCGTCAGGCTTTTCTTCTATGTTGGATCCTCCTTCTGTTTATGTTGACGAAGTATTACATTCAAGTAGTGAAAGTGGTGTGGCTACTTTTAATGAATCAAATACCTATGGCAATGACATGTCTCAAAAGAGCTGCAGTTTTCCTTCCCCATTTATCTAGGAAGGTACGAATAATTACCCCCTTTGACGCTTATTTATCCGTTTTTACGAGATCTCTGGCTTGTTGTTCCGAAAAAAATGTTTAGTTTTAGGTGTGGCTTATACGTTTCTGAGTTAGATTTATAAATAAATGAATAATAATTACAATGCTTAAAGCTTTAGGCCATAAATCGTATAATAGTCACATGATGTAACGTACGAATATATTCATTTTTCTATGATCCTCAAACAATTAGAGATATGTATATAATTACTACACCACCCACAACACACCAAACCAAAACACGCCACTGCTGTAAAAAAGGTAAATTGAGAAATTTTACTCGACTATAAGCAACGGAATATGTAAAATTTCATATAAGGAGGCATAGGAATGGCATTCAATTCATTATTAACTTATGATTTATATCTAAGCCATCATATTTGTAATCTGTCTTCTTTAATCGACAAAAAGCACCTGGTACCCACCGTACGTTACTCAGAGCTGCTCTAGATGTGAACAGAAAGCTGAACGGGCCATTTTAATGAAGCGAATATGAGGCTTTCCAAATAAGATTTTGAAAGCATCACAACTGTGAAATTATATACGCAAAGTAACCAACACTGTCAAATTAATCTCCTTGAAGAAAAAAGTTATTTTATGGCAGGACCTCCCCTGGTGGTTCAGGGCCTCCTAACTGTCGAGGCTTCACGATTACACCCAGAAACACCACACTCGGTAGGACTTCTCTGGACGAGTGATCAGCCCAACGCAGAGACCTGATGACTCACAACACTCACAAGAGAATGAAATGGATCGGCTAATGAAAATGGATACCCCAACAAATTTGAACTGAAATCTTTGAGAGCAATCACTAGCATAAAGACTGACAATGCTGATTTTTTAAAATGCTTAAGAACAGAGGTTCTGCAACATCTATGAGCTCATAGATGTTGCAGGAAAGCACAACGGTAACGCATCGGACTGCCATTCCGAGAGATACCTAGTTCGAATTCCGTCTATAACTTACTATGACTTTACTGTATGACAAATGTGTCCGGGTCTACTCAGTTCATCTACGCTTATGTTTGCAAAGTACCTTAAAACTGGTCAGATCAGCTGAATCCAGGTTGTGTGAGTTCCACATATCAAAACAGGCCTAATTAAACAGTAGCTAACCTTAAATTTCTAAAGTCCAGAACAATGGGGGGGGGGGGCTAGCACATTACGTATTCACTGCCTCATTACAGTGTCAAGAAGCACTTTAATGACAAGAATATTGCCTGGGATGTGAGGGCGTGTAACCAGTAGGAAATGTGCTGATTGTCGAAGGAAGGTGTTACCGTAGTCCTGAGGATGGACATGACCTCTAAGTCTTCTCTGAAAAATAAGGCAGCATGTCCTTCTGAAAGGTCTGGAAGTTTCATCTGTACTGCACAACGTTCCATTCCAGAAACATTTCAATCCACATTCAGCGCCATGAGAAACTCAAACCTAAAAATTTCTGCTCATAGTCCTCATGCACAATTCTAAACCATGACAACAGAGTGACGACATTTTCCAGTAGAGTCTGAATGCATAAAATACACTGATATTTACTTCTTACTGAAGCAGCCTCTTCTGATGGAGATTCCGAGTCTTCTACATATCAACGCTGTGTAGGTGGGTAAAGAGCCCGCGTTTTGCATGGCCGTAATCCAAGCAAAGCCTGTAAGTTCTCACAGAGTATTCTTGAGAATTCAAGTCCTCTGAAATATTAACGCTGCGCCGTTTCGAGAGTTCTTACTGCTTTTTTCTTCAAGGTGAAGCACTTTAACTTCGCGTTGTATCTGCCGGACGAAGCAAAGCAACTTGTTTAAGGATCGTAGCGCCATCATCTCCAAAGACTGCCTGTACCTGCTGATGAAGGCACTGTGATTGTTCAGAAGGGTGGTAAGTATTTATCCAGCAACATTGCTGACATCTCAGAAGACTCGAGTTTTCGTCATCGCCGCTGTGAGAACCCCAAATCTCGCAGCGTCTGTTGTCCTGATTTTGTTCTGACAGATTCTCCTATTCCCGTCGTTCTGTGTTTGATGTGCACGGTCGGACGAATTATAGACCCACTCTCTAGAGACCGACACAGCTGTTTAGTCGCCGTGGCCATCTTCCAAGTATTCAGTCTTTGACTGACACTCACTCTACAAGGACATCGCTTTGCGACAGTAGTATATGAACTTGTGTGGTTGCTGTAAGTTCATGGCCAGATTCATTTTATCGTGCGATCTACTGTATTCCTGTGAAAAATTCATTCGCGGCATCGTATATTTCAATAATGTAAAAAATAGTAATGTGGTTGTTGCGAGAAATATTTAATTTTGGTTGTGTGTAGAGAGTTCTGTTGACGCAAGAGAGAGCCTGTGAATCTTCGGTAGCTGTAAGCGGGTTCTGCGTTCGGCTGGACACTTTATACTGATATGGGAAATTGTGTGTTACCGACACATTTGCATAAGAGTCCGGTTATCAACCCTGTTACTTTAGGTACAAGCGTTGTGTATTGTCTACAGGCATTTTGAAAACTTCGACGATAACTGACCTCGTAACGACTGTAATTAAACAACTGCATGATTGTTCTTTAACTAGCGAGAGTTGTTTTTTAGGTCTGTTTCCTCGTCGTTGCACGTCCGTGCTTGTGATGGTGGTAACTACTAGGGCATGATTTTTCTAAACGTGGCACGCGTACCAATACTGATATGCTAAGTACAGCTGAAGGCCGACCATTTTTGCTGGTTTACGGCCATAGCTGGTAACATTATATAATTCATTCCCTCTGTCAGCCAGTCTTTACAATTTCATCTTCTTTATTTAAATACAAATAGAAAGATGTCGGTTGTAAATAGAAATTGTTAAATTTCATTCATTGGTACTGAAGGCTATAAAAATGTTTGAAAACCCCTGCACTACTACACTCTTGAACGAAATGTCATGAATACAGGGACACGTCACGTGATTTCCACACACTCTTTGAAAAGTGGAACGTGTACTACAAGAGATAGGAAGACGTTTTATTTGTTTTTGGTAAAATAGGGAACAGCTTTGGAAGGAAATATATTTGTTCGGAGAGAAGTGTGTGCATGTGTGCGTGCGTGCGTGCGTGTGTGTACGCGCAAGAGACGTAGGGTCTGGGAGAGACGAGATGAATATAGTCTGTGGGCGGAGCATTACTCCCTTTATTGATTCGTCATCAGGTTGGTTTTCAATTAAGAGCAAGTGGTTACCATGGGTTACCGGCTCCAGCACGAACGGTCTAACAGCCAGTGAGAATCGATAGACTGTAGAACGCTCACAACAGCGTGCGCGGGAAGAAGAGAGGAACTAGAATGTAAACATGAAAGAAAGACGTGGAGAACTGCAATAATGAATCGTAGGAATACAGAACTGTAGTAGGGATAAGAAATGACATGATAAAGATAGAAGAGACGTGCAAAGAAGAATTAGCTTGCGTGAGCAGAAGAAAATATCTGGTCAAAAGTGTCTAGCAGCAAGTTGGAAGAGCTGAAATTCATTAGCTCTGCAAAGCACAGGGGTTAACTTGCATAGCACCTGTTTCTCACTATAAACGACTGTTGGTGCTTGTGACTGTGACTTAGTGTGTTTCCTGTTAATTGTGAACTGAATTGTTATATATTATTTATATGAATTATAACTAACTCCATGGAGCAGAGTCCTTCCTGAGGAGCCAGCAGGTCCTCAGCTAGTCAGAAAATTTTCCACATTTTATTAAACCCGAAGGTTCATTACCGCATTCACAAACAACCGCCACCTGTCTCCATCCTGAGCCAGGGCAATCCAGTCTATGCCTCCCGACACAATTCTTGAAAATCCGTTTTAATATTATCCTCCCATCTACACCTCGGTCTCCATACTGGTCTCCTTCCTTCGAGACCCCCCACCAAATCTCTGCATGCATCTCTACTGACCCCCATACTTAATATGAATTATAGGCTCCAAAATGTTATAAACAGCGTCACTGACATGGGCACCACCATCAATCTACGATATAGATTTGCCCTATTCATGCAATGTACAGAGTGAATTATATTACAAGTTTCCAAACAGCGGACCGCCGGAATTTGTAGTGCAGCCAGCGGTCGAATTTGTAAATTGCGTATTACGTAGTCCGCTGTACGACATTCCATAGTCTATTCCAAAGCCAGTTCTCCACAGAGTCCGAGCTAGTGCGTCTTCTTTCAATTTCCGTTATGTTTCTATTTCCTTAAGGTCATTCAGTAGCTTCTTACCTCTTCTTCCTCACGTCCCTTCACTTCTACCTTTCCTTCAATAACGTGTTTTAAAAGGCAGTTCCTACGCAAGATATGACCAATCCAGTTAGCCTTCCTTCGTTGTAGTGTATTTTGGATGTTACTGTCATCCTTAACTCTATGTAATACTTCTTCATTCTTTACACGGTCAGACTAACTGATCTCCTCCACCCTTCTCCAGCACCACATTTCCGTATTTTCACGGTATGTCCGACATACTTTCCGAAGTGTCCAAGTTTCAGCACCACAGACAGCTACGATCCAGATGTAGTATTTCGCTACTTGCTTGCTTACATGTGCATCCAATTTGCTGGTGAAATAAGGCTTCTTCTTGCTGAATGCTGCTTTTGCAAAGACAATCCTGGATTTAAATTCACGTGTACATCTTCCATCACTTTTATCATTCTACCCAAGTAGTTGAAATATTCCAAATTCTCGAGTGGTTTGTGATCTGTCAGAACATAATATATATAAAGAACTCAAACAATAATTTAAGCTCTTAGATGTAACGCCTATTTCGATTTATAACGGCGCGTCCCGCGAATGAACTCACAATAACGGTTTGAGTCCATTCTTGAGAATCTTTTGACACCCCTGGAGTAGAAGTAAATGCTCTAAGGATATTTTCGCAATTAGTGGGCAGGGCTTATACGTTACTATGGGATAGCAATGATATTACTGTCTAAATACACAAATGAGTCAAGTGGTCGTTTAGTATAATACGCTGCTATATTTTGTGTGTTTGTCTAATCATAGCAACTGCATTCCGATTTACATTCTTATTTACATCTAGTAAGGAATGATGTTTTCTGCGTTTAGACATCCTGCAACATACGAATCTAGTATTCTTTTTTCAGAATTTCCCGTTGATTTCAACGGCACCTTTTCTAGTGTTACTGGAGTTTATCTTATCAAAGTTTGATGCTACTTAAATTAATTATGTTTTAAGTGACACCGAAGTTTTAGGACGAGAAGGCCTACCTTTGGCGGGCTTAGTTTCTTCGCAATATTCTGCAATATTTTAAAATTTCTGTAATTGAAAATTTTAAAGAAAATATACTTGTGCTTGTGTGTACATGTGAGAGTTTTACTGGCTAAACATCTTTAGGAGAGCTATATGTTTCGGCCAGAAGAGATACAGAAGAAAACAACAAGTATTTTACTCTTAATATTATTCTCGTAATTCTTACGATTTCTAAGATAACCAAACGAAATTTAAAGAATGGGCTAGTAGTGTTAGGTTATGTGTATATTTCGTAGCTTGTTAATTCCGTCATTGTTTAGCCTCCAACACAATTAATAATTAATAATTTTTGGCGTTAAAACAAAGTTGTTAATTATAATGTTAATTCGTCATATAATTTACGGCAATATGTTTCAGCCATATGACGGTCATCTTCAGGCCAAATGTTACTACAACATGCATATACACTAAAACTCTATACAATTATATGTCAATTTGAATAAAATCTCATCTTCTCAAATCCGAAACACCCACTGTCTCCATTTTTTGGTTTTCTAAAAACTATTATTCTTTGTTAATTGTGTATGATAAAATTTTAAAAATCATAGAATTACAAAATATCTATCGTAACGGTATTCTTTCTTTTTTCGACGAAATATGCTGTACACTTCAATAAGCAGTACTGAAGATAACTAACGTTAGTTAAAGAACAAGCCAGAAGTGTTAGGATACAAGGATTACATCAGTCAAATACATACTATTTATTTTAGCTGTTAAGTTCACTTGGGCGACATGTTTCGACGTCGTCTAGGTCATCATCAGGCCCTAATTTAAGAATACAGGTCTTACATAAATTAGCTCATGTAAGGCCTGCATTCTTAAATTAGGGCCTGATGATGACCTAGACGAGGTCGAAACATGTCGCCCAAGTAAACTTAACAGCTAAAACAAATAGGATGTGTTTGACTGATGTAATCCTTGTATCTTATCTTTAAACACATCGGGATGGATATCATTACGTTTCAGAAGTGTTAGGTTATGTATACATTTAGTAGCTCGTTAATTCATCAACTGCTTATCCGCAGAATCGTCACTGTAAGCCCTGCTCTCCTACCTTTTCATAAAGTAAAACAATGAGTGTAATATGACAGAGTTATGCCAGTTCCATACAAGAAGATTAACAAATTTACTATAAAAACTGATAAAAACTCCGTCTGTTACATAAATTTCTGTATTGTAGACTTAGCTTCCGACAGTATTTAAAATGTCCCACTGTAAATTCTAATTTAATACCAACACCAAAAATAAAACCACATTCTAATTGTAAGGTTTCTCAGTTGCGCTTACATAAATGCAATATCCGATCGTTGACGCGGTGTATGAGATGTTTTTTATGCACAGAAATAATTATACGTGGGATTTCTAACAAACTTGTAAAACTAAAGTCGGATGTTTTATAAAGCAACTAGGAATACAAACAGCACACTACTGAATTACATAATATCACACCCACACGTAATCAAACATATTTTTAATATTTCGGATAATGTTTCGTTGCTGCATAGCCGTCACCTCCCGTAGTTTAACGTTTCAAAAGTACCTCTCGGGAATTTCACGTATGCGGTCATAAAAACGGTCAGTGCTTTAAATGCAGGCAACAATACCGTGCAATTCAACTTACGACAGACTAGAATCGTTCTATGCTGCACTGTTGGCACTGTATTACCTCATTAACCTGCAATTTACTTGTACATTTAGAGAAAACATAAAGAGCTCTCCACTTTATAGGGTTATACAATATTCCTCTTTTTCCTCATGCAAACAACATTTGCAAAGGATGAAAAAAGTATATATTTTATTAAGCAGCTGTCAACACCGCCTGACTGTTGAACCCGCAGTCTGGCAAAAGTACTTTGCGCTACTGACCGGGCCCACAAACCACAACAAAAAAATTTTAAAAGTTAAAATAATAGTTTACAAATAGCTTCGCTTTTTATAGCTCTCCGTGTCAGTATAAAATATTCAGCTCCATTCCCAGGTAATTACCACTTCGAAGTATTAAAAATCAGACAGAGCACGAAGAAATTGTTAGTAATGCAGGAGCAAGTAAACGTAATGGAACGCGTTCAATAATGAGGAAGTCGTGGAGAGCTTATTTCCAATCCGGGAACAAGAAAATGTTTCTCGTACATGTACCAAGATCAGGAGTGGCGGAATGGAGACACTCTGCCCAGTCTGGGGAAAAGCACTTTGTTTATCAACGTGTTCCGCTGTCAGCGGCGGCATGGAGGATTTCCTCCCAAGACAAGCACAGGCTTTGTTCAACGATTTCTACCACCATACGTGGCATGTAAAAATTTTACCCACTCCAAAAACATAAACTGTTAAACACGTGACACTAAATACATAGCTAAGATATACTGAAAGAAAAACTTTCAACTGCAGAGGTTACATACTACCAACTTGAGGGCAGTTATCAAAAACGTGTGGCCAATTTCAAACACATATGGCCGCTTTACATTAAAACACCTCAGTACATCCTCTAAAACCTCCTTAAGTTACATCGACATTCGAACCCACAACTTCGCAAATACGAGTCCAGAAATTTAAACTATTCTGGGTATTTTATTGTGTCACCGAACACGGCAGTGTCATTGGAGCTTTATGGCTTAGGGTGCGTTTGTCTGCCGTGGATTTGGACCTCTATCCCATGCATTTCAAGTTGCCTTACTTCATACATGAAACTCGAAGTGCTCTAGATTCTTGGTGGATGCAGGCTTCTTATGCGATTAAGTCTTCATGTTCCGAGACAAGATCAATTGGACAACCTGCATCAGGTACATGTGGCTCAGAGCAGGATCAAATGGCGGTTTCTTGTGAAAACGGTAATGAACCTTTGGGTTCCATAAAGCGAAGTGAATTTATTACGTAGATGAACGTCTAGAAGCTTCTCAAAGGGTCTGCTGTATGGAGTTTGTTACTTATGCTGCGCTCTCCAGGTACAAACCAACTCGCACTTATTTAAGCGCGGCAAAGTACGAAGTAACCTAGGTTATGGTGCTATTAAGGTCCGTCATGAGTTTGGAAGGGCGACAGGAGTTTTCGTGTGGACGTGGTTCTGGTGCTGACATCACTGTAATAAGATTGATGTAGATGATAATCAAAACCAAGAAATGCACGTAGGTGTATGACAGTATATTATACCAACCGTATGCCTCCTACATGTTTCGGCCTCCCATGTGGCGATCTTCAGGGAGGTGCATTACGAAGGACAGATACATCGAAATATTACAGAAGTTTTGAACCAATGCACAAATATAAAACATTAAATTAAAAAAATACATGGTTAAAACATATTAAAGACTAATACACGAATAAACATTTAATATTACATATTGTACATCCGTCCATTTGCTTAAAAACTTCAGTGACATTCGATATACTTATTCTTTTCAATGCACCTCCCTGAAAATGGCCACATAAGTGGCCGAAACATGTAGGAAGTATACGCTGTGTATAATATACTTTCATACATTTAGGTGCACTTGTTCGTTTTGATATCATATCTAATTGCTCAATGTGGAGTTATGGATAATTTAAGATTGGTAATTGATGTTATTTCATATCTAGGTGCAAATGATAATATGACTGTGTTCCATTGTGAAGTGGAAATTATTGTATTACACAGCAGGCAGGCTGGTTAACTTTTCAAAGCTTAGCATTCCAAAATTCTACATTCTGCCCGCAATATGTTCACGTTTTATGTGGGTCTCAGAACAAACAGCGAATTTTGCCCTATACAGCATTCAGTAATTGGTTTTATAACTGAGACGGCAAGTGTTTACTGCGCGGTACGAACTGGGTCTTCAACTGGAACGGTTTACGTTTCGTTCTTAGAGGGTTAAAACATTTTGTACTTCACCTTGTGACCTTGCATAAACGTCGCCACTAATACTACGTTTTCTACAAGAAAACAAAATTATTGAAATGTATCAAAAATTTTAGTAAGAGATGTAGGTGCAAGTGAGTTAAACGTTTGTTCATAATACGCAAACTTTCTAGCCAATTTAACTCATTAACATTTTAACCGCTTGAAGCATAGCAGTTGGTATATATACCGTCAAGCATGTAATTCCAGTTCTGCATTCTGTCAAATTCGATTATGTAAGTGTTACTCAAGGTTCTAGCAGCAAATACAGAATTTACCTTTCATCCTTGAGATCTGAATTCTTAAGCTTGTGTATAACGTATGAAGATTAATTTATTCTTCAAAGCATTAAAGTTAGTGGATAGAAAATTCAGAATTTATAACACCGAAGCAAACGCTTCGTAATAAACGAATTCAATGAAATCGGAATACATAAATTCTTCGCTAGAAGAAAGCTCAGGATTTTCGTTCACTCAGCCTTACCCACTAAAATTCTGTATTATCTGCCTACAGGACAGCCGTGGCAAACAACCAGAATATCACAATCCAAATTATGCCTACTGTGGAAACCTAACATCTTTGGTTTCGAATTTTAAAATTAATAGGAAAAATTAAGTGTAAAAACAGCTGATGGGAGAACAAAATAAAGGAAATATAAGTGAGCCTTCAAAGAAGAGAGCCCTAATTCTCTCGAACCTCGCAAAGCCTTCTGCTTACACCATAAATTATATATAAAAAATACTTGCTCTGAAGGTTTCGTTGTTTGGCTTGATTGTAGTTAAGGACTGAACGAACAGGTCTACATTGACACGTAAGTAATGTACCTCCACTTCCCACGGCAAATAACAACAGAAACTTCATTCTGCCTGAGGTGAGATAAATACCCGTTTTCTGGAGTAAGAAGCGGATGTTGCTGCCATGAACATTAAGCTGGGTTTCGCCGATATATGCACGAATTCAGAGAGAAACTTTAATTAAGAAAGACGGAAAGAAAAGCTGCAACGGTTTATAGGTCGTGTTTCAGAGATGCTGTAATTTATAAACCTGCTCAAATAATCATACTATCTTCTTTGACTTATTTGCATTTCTAAGAGGCTTTTTCATCCCATATCAGGAACTACACATAAAACAAAATTTATAAGCGTAATATGGTGTTACATTATACTGTGAAAACGATAAGCTATAAATTTGATTACTTCACAAGCCTGAGCCTAGTTCACTCACTAGTACAAAAGATTTTCAAGTGAATGACCAGGGTTCAGTTCCCCGCAAGATCTTACATCCATTCCTTGAGGTTGTCAGACTGGCTCTTGGATACAGCTGGAATCTGTTCGCTATGTGACGGGTTAATGTGGTCGGAGTGAGTAGATGCTCATTTACCTTCACTTATAGCCGAGGTTAAGAGCGCCTGAAAGTTGACTTACACCCGTATTATTCTCTGGAATTGTTTTCCTGCGTTCACTGTAGACTTGCACAATATTGTTTGATTAGCTACACGGCTTCGTCACTGGACATAAGGAAGCAATTCTTTTGCGTTTTTCATTGCTCGTGCTTACGAAGATGGCCCACGACAACGTTTAAAAAATACCGTTTTAATTTGAAGAACTAAGTAATATTAAATAATATAAACAACAATTCTGATAATAAGTCTAATTTCTACTTTTGTATTCCAGAGTGCCAATTACGTTTTAATTATTAAGCATAATATTCTCTTTCACGGATATGATTTTAATTAAAACAGCCTGTAAGATGGAAGCGCTGTACCATTTTATCTAAACATATTGGAAATTATTTACTTTATAGCACAAACATTACATTAAATCATTTACAGCACTGTGTCTGTTACAATACGCAGCCCCTACCACCTGCTCTAACATTAAAAATTCTGCATTTTACCCACACTGATTATTTACATGTAAATCAACACTCTCACAATAAACAGCGATTATTTCCCTGCAATGTATTAACAGATTCGTCTTCGCAATGCAGACGGACTTCTTACAGTCCAATATTTAATAACCCACCACCTGCACCACCATTTAACAACTCCGCACCTCTCCAACATACATTTACATTTCACAATACTCCCAGAAAGGGGCGATTAGTTTCATAAAGACATTAAGCGGTTGGTCTTAGGCGCGTTCGCAAAATTGCGAAAAGCGACTATTACTATCGTCAATTCTGTCTGTCCATCCGTCCTTCGCCCACCCGACCGCCCGTAAGGAACAATTTGACTTCAACTCAGCGAATTTTCATTAAATTTGATGTTTGAGTATTTTTCGAAAATCTGTCGAGAAATACAAGTTCCATTAAAATATGACAAGAATAACGGGTACTTTACGTGAAGCCCTATACATATTTTTGTTCATATCTCGCTAATTTCTTCTTAAAATAAGAAATGTTTCAGACAAGTCTTGTAGAGAAAATCACAACACAATTTCATGTTCAACAACGTTTTCCTAAAAGACTGTCGTTTATGAGATAATGTGGAAAAATACTGTAAGTCGGGAAGGCCACAGATGACAATATGGCGCATGCGCATTGCTTGCTGGGTACCTAAGACTACAAACACACACTCAGAACACGTAAAAATTATTGTTTTTCCACTGCAACAATTGTTGCACGAACGCGCCTAAATGTTACGTTATACGTCAACTGACTTTTTGAAACTGAACAGCAATGTATTTTGTGCTTGACAGCAACTGAATCCCTATATATAATGTATATACAGGGTGTCCCAGGAGGAAAGGACCTAACTTCGGGAGAGTGTTCCTTAGGTCAAACTATACCGATATAACCCAAAACACCTATATCCAA
>JGI20166J26741_10697781_pt1 | contig 15317 bp, 14 predicted proteins | sample TergutCu122P5_FD_26741 | JGI IMG/M metagenome (IMG submission 26741)
TCCTCCTAGCGTGCTTTTGAGCACGCGTCGTCGTCGCTTCCTTGCCTCGTGTCAAAAATCCTCGCAAATCAACTACGAATTTAGAATTGGATGAGTATTACCCTATCCTGACCGCCGGAAAGCCGGAACGCCGGTGACGCCGTCCCCTGCGCGCTAATCTGTCATATCAACAAGGTTTTTCCAGTTTCCAGTTTCCAGCTTCCAGTTTCCAGTTCAGTGCGCCGCCCTCCTGTCCGCCATGTCGAACAGCTTGCGCTCCGCCTTTTTGTTGATCCCCAGAACGTCGCGCTGTTTGTTCAGCATGGCCACGATCGCGTCGGCGGCCTCCATCGGGTCCTCGATCAGGTGGAAACAGGCCCCGAAGTCCTCCGCCGCGCCGCCGTGCAGGTAGTCGTAGACGTTCCGCCCTCCGCTCACGTAAAACGGGTTGCCCAATATAACGTCGATCCCCGAGGCCACAAAGTAGCAGCCGATGGCGATGGCCTTCTCGCTCATCCACTCCGGCGCGACGCCCACCGCGGGCACGCTCGCCAGGTCGTCGCCGAGGCCGCCCTCGAAGACGATCTCCGTCGCGGCCTCCAGCACGCGGGAGTTGTCAACGCAGCTGCCCATGTGCAAAACGGGCGGGATCCCGACGGCCTCGCAGACCTCGCGGAGCCCGCGCCCGGCCTGCGCCAGGGCCACTTCCGGCCTCAAAAGGCCGGCCTTCGCGCTGGCGATGGCGGCGCAGCCGGTCTGAAGGACCAAAACGTTGCGCTTTATCAGCTCCTGCGTCAGGATCGTCTGGTAGCTGTCGGCCTTCATCTTGGCGTTGTTGCAGCCGACGATGCCCACGACGCCTAAGATCCGGTTCTGCATGACGGCGTCGTTAAGCGGCCGGAACGAGCCGCGGTAGCGCCCGCCCAGCATGTATTTTATCGCGTCCACGGAGAACCCGGCCACGAGCGGCTCCTTGTTTTTGGGTATATTGACCTTGGACGCGTCCCTGTTTTTGTAGTTGTCGATGGCCCGCTTTACAAGCTCCTTGGCGGAGCGCACCGGGTCGCGCCCCTCCACGCGCACGTGGCGCGCGCCGATGGTTTTGGCGATGTCCGCGGTGGAGACGATCTCCGTGTGATAGTTCGCGGCCACGTCCGGCAGGCTCGGCATACAGCATTGCACGTCGATGACCATCATTTCGACGGCCCCGGTTATGATCGCCAGCTCCTGCTGGAGGAAATTCCCGGCCACCGGCACGCCGTGGCGCATCAGGATCTCGTTCGCCGTGCAGCATATGCCGGCCAAAGTTATCCCGCTTGCCCCGGCGGCCTTGGCGTATTCCTTGACCGCCGGGTCCGCGGCGGCCACCGTCAGGACCTCCGAAAGCGCGGGCTCGTGGCCGTGGATCAAAATGTTCACGGTATCCTCCCCGAGCACGCCGAGGTTGGACTGGCTGGCCACGGGCGTCGGCGAACCGAACAGGATGTCGGAGACTATCGAGGCGATCCGCGCGCCGCCCCAGCCGTCGGCCAGAGACGTCGTGAAGGCGTGTTTCAGCAGGTTCCGATAGTCGTGATCCACGCCCATGGTGCTCCTGTGCATGGCCTCCACGACCACGCGGTCGATGCCGTGGGGCTTCACCCCGGCGGCCTCCCAGACGCCCATGCGCTTTTTGGGGGCGAGCTCCAGCGTCCTGAGGTATCCCTCCTGCTCCGAAAACTCCCGGAGGAACAGGTCGGCCAGGTCGAGCGCGACGTCGTCGGCGTCCCGGTCGTATTCCTCGACGCCGTAGAGCCTCGCGGCGTAGCGCAGGGCCCTCTCGTCCTTGATGCGGTAGCCCGGGGCCTTGCCTGTTGCCGCTTCTTTCAGCAGCAGCACCAGGTGCCGCCCGTGGTCGGAATGGGCGCTGGTCCCGCCGACGACCTCCCGGAGGAAGTTCCGGGCGGCGATGGTGTCCGCGTCCGCGCCGCAGATGCCCTTCGGGGCCTTCGGCGTGATCCGGCAGGGCCCCATGTGGCAGATGCGGCAGCAGACGCCGCTTTTGCCGAAGGAGCACTGGTTCTTCTGGGCGTCCGCGCGTTCGAAACAGGTCTCGACGCAGTCCCCCTCCGCCTTTTCGAGCATCGCGGCGGAGGCGGGGTCGCTGACACGGTTGAGATAGACGATGTTTTCCATTGGGGGTCCTCACCTTCGAAATATGTCGTGTGTTTTGCATGGCAATCATTGAACCGTTGTCTGTGTTCTATATGGGCAATACTGAAAGCATCACGCCCCCAAGAAACAAACTGGCCAAATTTGCCAGAAAAGCATAAGCAAGCGCCTTACCGACCCTTTGTTCTTTTATGATTACAGCAAGTACGAACGTAAAAAATATCATTTCCGCTATAAAGATTACGGGTTCAATGAAAATGAGCGTCATTTCCGCCTGATATGTATAATTTGGGCCTCCGCAAATCATTTTATTGAGCCAGCCTTGCGTCAGCAGGTTAATTATCACAAAGCATATCCAACTCGCTTTTTTTCTGTAACCAAACGCGAAGAAAACCAATCCCTCAATGACCAGTGTCAGCAAGACGCGCAGCGAAATAAGCAACCAGACACGTGCAGGTGAATTGCCGTCTGAAATATCTTCGCTTGCGATATTCAATTTGACAACACTATAATATGAGCCCGTCACAGATTCCGGCAGCGCGCATTCAAAACTCCTGCCTCCCGTATTGACTACTAAAACCGAACCGGAGCGGGAGTAAACACTTGATGACCAATAATACAATTTGAAGTATGTTTCCCATGCGGTTCTGCTTTTTGTCATCTCCACCGCGTTATCTATGCTTTCATCTTTTTCGCGTAAAAACAATTTCAAATCTCCTGGCGCTAAATCCACGATAACGGTTAAGTCCGGAGGCTTAGCGGAATTCGCGCTTGTTATTGAAGCAGGTATAAACGTGACAAGCGCTAAAACTATGAATACTGTAAACCCAAAGAACAGTTTTCGTAGTTTCATTCTTCACCTCGGAATTGTATTAATATAGCAATTTCCCGACCTTCATATACACATCATTTCCCCCCGAAATCCCCAGATAACTCCTGTCCCCCTCCGCGAACTCCGCGATCTCCGCGTCGTCCGGCAGCCCGACGACCAGATCCGCCTTGGTCGTCTCCTTTATTTCGTCCATCCGCTCCGGCAGCCTGCCCGTCCGCAGCCGGTTGACGACCAGCGCCAGCCTGTCGTACTTCATCTCCATCTCGTTTGCCAGCCCATAGAGCCGCACGAGCGTGTTCAGCCCGGCGTTCGACGCGTCCGAGACGAGCGCCAGCAGATCGACCTTCTGAACTATGCGCCGCGAGAGGTTCTCCAGCCCGGCCTCGTTGTCCAGCACGACGTAGGGGTATTGGGACGAGATCTCCGCGATGACGTCCTTCAGGACGTTGTTGGCGTAGCAATAGCAGCCCGCGCCCTCCGGCCGGCCCATTGCGATGAGGTCGAAGCCCTCCGCCTCCACCAGGCTTTGCCCGATCTTCATCCGGAGCATCTCGTTTTTGGAAATGCCCGTCACGGTTCCGGAGGAGGCCGCGCCGCGGACTTCCTCCCGCGCCCGGCCGACGGTGTTCTCCGCCCGCACGCCCAGCGCCCGGTCGAGGCAGCTGTTCGGGTCGGCGTCTATGGCCAGGACGGGCGTCTTGCCGGCGTCGATAAGGTTTTTGATCAAAAGGGCGCTGAGCGTGGTCTTGCCGACGCCGCCCTTGCCGGTGACGGCGATAAGGAAGGACATAAGGAGCCTCCTGATGGGTCTGATTAATCTTCCAGGTTCATGGTGGGGGGGCAGCAGCAAATCGCTCTTGCGCCGCGCTTTGTTCTCGTCTGGTTTACTTATCATTTCTCTATCTCTCCGATAATCCCCTCAATAACCGTTCTCTCCCCCTCGCCCATCCCCTCGAGCACCGAAACCCCGTCCCGGTCCGCGTCCCTGATGCCCCGCGAATAGGGCAAAAACGCCGACACTTCCAGCTCCGGGAACGCCGCCCTGATATACTCCCGGTCCTCGTCCCCCGTCACCTTGTTCCCCACGATGACGAACCTGTCTAGCCCGATCTCCCGGGACATGCGTATGACGGAGCGGGCGCAGTCGACGGCGCGCTGCCCTGGCTCCACGACGATTATCATCACGTCCACGCCCGCGGCCGTGGCGCGGCCGAGGTGCTCGATGCCCGCCTCCATATCCATGACGAGGGTTTCGTCTTTGTAGAGCACCAGGTCTGTGACCAGCGCTTTGACGAAGGTGTTCTCCGGGCAGGCGCAGCCGCCGCCCCCGCGCTTAACGGCGCCGAGGACGAGAAGCTCCACGCCGTTGTGCCTCACCGCGAGCTTCCCGGCCACGTCGCCGACCTCCGGGTTCAGCTTGAACACGCGGCCGTACTCGTTCACCTTAGCGCCCGTGCGCTCCTCGATCAGCGCGATCTCCGCGCTGATGGGGGTGATGGGCGCGGAGGACGGGATGCCGAGGGCCGCCGCGAGGTTCGCGTCCGGGTCGGCGTCCAGGGCCAGCACGCGCCGGCCGCGCCGGGCCAAAAGAAGGGCTATGGCGGCGGCGACGGTGGACTTGCCGACGCCGCCCTTGCCGGAAATGGCGATTTTCATGATTTATGTCACCAGGGCTTTCTGGTTTTCCGAAAATTTTTTCTTTATTGGCAACCTCTATAAACCCATTTTTGTCATTCTGAGCGTAAAACCCTTTTTTGTCATTCTGAGTGTAAAACCCTTTTTTGTCATTCTGAGCGTAGCGAAGAATCTTATGCTTTGGCTATTTAAGATCCTTCGCTTCGCTCAGGATGACAGTTTTTAGAGGTTGCCTATTAGTATCTCTATCACGGGAGCTACTTTATCGTCCGGTATTTCTTGCAGTATTTCATGTGCTTGCGTTTTAATATCTGTCACGGTCGGATTCTCTCCATTCATCCGCACATTCCAACGCTTATTTAAATATTGTATTCCATATAACCGCAGGTGAACGGAAAAAAATCGAATCTCTTTGCGCCGGTATGGGTAAACCCGTTTGCCGCGTACCAATTTTTCAACACGGTATTTTCCTCGACGATTCCGATTTCGATTTTTATTCCGCCCATTTCCTTTACTTTTCCGATACAAAAATCGAGAAGCCGTTTTCCGTAGCCCTTGTGCCGGCATTCAGGCAAAACGGCGAGGTTGTGGATTTCGTATGCCCCATTGTCGGCTTTGGAAATTGCGGCATAACCCGCAAGCCGGCTTTCATTGTAAAATCCGTACATACGCCAGCCCAGGTCAAATTGAGACCGCAGCCGTTCCGTAGTGGTCGAAAACGCCGTAAAACCGGGACAATTTTGTTCGGTCAGTCCCAATTCATCCGCAACGGTCGCAAAACTCGCGCGGATGACCTCAACTGCATTGGGCAATTCGGAAATATCCAGTTGTTTGATCATGCTCCGCCCTCTATACGTTGTACTTCTCCTTCATCCTGTCCGTAACCGCCTTCAGCAGCTTAAACACCCTCTCCGCGTCCGCCGCATCCATCGACCCCGTCCCGCAGGACGGCGTGATCATGGCCTGGCTGACGATCAGCTTCTTGTCTATCCCCTTGGACGCCAGGTTGTCCATGCCCTCTTCCAGCTTCGCCTCCAGCGTCTCCGCGGTCTGCTCCCGTATGGCGGCGGAAGTGGGCACCACGCCCCAGGCCAGCATCCCGCCGCGCTCGAGGTGCGCCCTGACCTGATCAGCGTACATGGCGATGGTCGCGCCGTACTCGAACGCGTCGAAGTTGACAATGTCCACGCCCGCGTCGATCAGTATGCTCCACTCCGTGTTGCCGCAACAGTGAACGCCCGCCAGCGCGCCCTCGGCCTTGACCGCCTCGACGACCTCGCCCAGGATCGCGACCACGTCGTCTCTGGTCACGGACACGTAGGTCGAGCTTCCGAAGGCCGAAAGGATGGGCTCGTCGATGAAACAGATGATGTTCTCGCAGAAGGGCCTGAACGTCTGTATCTGCCAGCGGCTCTTGGCCGCCATGGCCTTGACGATGACGTCCCGGAACTCCTCGTTGTAGTAGATCGCGCGCTTGTTCTCGTCGGTGATGGTCAGCGCGAAGCTGCACGGGCCCGTGGTCTGGACTTTCAGCCACGGGAGGACGGCGTTCTTTTCTTTAAGCGCCGCCAGCATGGCGTAGATGCCCTTGGAATAGTCCTCTCCGATGGCGAAGCGGGAGAAATCGCCGTTCCCCTCGTCGGGATCCGCCGCGGCCATATAGGCCTCGTAGAATTCGGCGAATTTTTCGGAATAGTCCCCGCCGGTCTGGAAGAACATGCGGCTTTTCTCGAAATCGACCGTCGCGCAGGGGATGTTCTCGCTGTATTGTATCTCCATCTGCTCCAGAAGGGAGCGCCGCGAAAGCTGCGGCCAGATGGGCGCGTCCATGGAACCGAGCGAGACGCCGACGGCGTAGGCCGGGTCCTCGAACGGCATGGAACCGATGGCGGTGGAAAGGAAGTTGGTTTTCACGGAAATTCTCCTTCGCGTATTTTTAATAACTAAGCTTTGCCCCTACTTTGAGTTGTAGGCGCGGATGCTGATTTCGGCCATATCCAGGCGCTCCTCGATCCGAAGGATGGCTTCGGTGTTTTGATTGGTTTTGGATTCCAGAACATCCAGTTTGTCAAAGATCGCGCCGTGTTCCCGGCTGTTTTCGAGCTCCAGGCGCGCCAGGTTGTAATGAATGCTCTCGACGCGGTCTTTCAGGCCAGTGACGTCTGATTTCAGGCCAGTGACGTCTGTTTTCAGCTCGGAAATCTGCGCCTGCGTCGTCGTTTGCATAATTACCAAAGTCTCGACTGCGTGCAGTATCTTTTCCTCATTGTTCATAAACGGCGCCCCCTGTTTTTTATTATTGTTTGTTCAGCGCCTCTTTGATGGCCCTGATATGCGCCGGCGTAGTCCCGCAGCAGCCGCCGATGATGTCAGCCCCGGCTTTCGCAAGCCGCGGGGCGGCCTCCGCCATGTCCTCCGGGGTCTCCGGGAACACGTCCTTGCCGTCGATGCTGCAGGGCAGGCCCGCGTTGGCGTGGACGAGGATCGGGATGTCTTTGTTCACCCCGCGCATGAGGCCGACGATCTCTATCATCCGTTCTATGCCGTTGCCGCAGTTGGCCCCGACTATGTCGGCCCCGGCCTCCGCGGCGGCCTTCAGCGCCGCGGCGGGGTCCACGCCCATCATCGTCCTGTACTCTCCCTTGACCGTCTTTTCGAACGTGAACGTGCAGATGACCTCCAGGCCGGTGTTCTCTTTAACGGCGCGTATCGCCTGGACGGCCTCGCCTATGTCCGACATGGTCTCGATGCAGACCGCGTCCGCGCCGCCCCTTTCGAAGGCCGCCGCCTGGCTCGCGAACGCGTCGTAAAGCTCCCGCTCGGTGACGTCCTCGGTCACCAGCATTTCGCCCGTCGGACCCAGAGAGGCTATGACCCAGCGGTCCTCGCCGGCCGCCTGCCTGGAGATGCGCGCGGCGGCCTCGTTGATCTCGGCGGCGCGTTCCGCCAGCCTGTAGTGGGAGAGCTTATACGAGCTCCCGCCGAAGCTGTTCGTCTCGATCATGTCCGCGCCCGCGTCTATGTAGCTTCTGGCCACGTCGAGGACTTCTTCCGGCCTCTCCACGCACCAGAGCTCCGGGCATTCGCCCGGTTTCAGTCCCTTTTTCTGGAGGAACGTCCCCCACGCGCCGTCGGAGACCAGCGTCCTTCCCGATTTTACGGCTTCCGCGATTTTTTGCCTTGGCATAATGAAACCTCCGTATATGAGCTTTTTTTACAAATCTTTCCCACTTGATTTTATTCTCCGCCGCGGCTTATTTAATGCAAAATCTTATTATTTCTTGCAAAAATTTATCAGCTCATGCGCGGCCAGACTGCCCAGGACCGCTAAATCCTCCGCGCAAAACCAGGTTTTGGCCGTCTCGTCGAACAGAACGCTCCCGCCGGGGCCGAATTCGTCGTCCCCGGCCCAGATAATAAACGTCATCGGCAGATAAGGCAATACATCGGCGGTCACCGACGCGCCGCCGAAGCCCGCCTTTTTGCCGCCGAGGGCTAGCCCCGCCGCCGTAAGCCCCTCGGGGTCGCCTCCGAAGCGCCTCACGAGGGGGTCGACCGCCCTTTTCGTGAAATTTGCGTCGTAAAAGCGCGCGCCCGGCGCCTCGCGGTATGGGATCAGCCGCCCGCCCGGGGTTTTCGCGCCATGGGACGTCAGATAGTGGAGCCAGATTATCTTTTGCGCCGTCGGGGCTTCGGAAAGCGCCCGCTCCCGCGAGAACCACGGCACATAAAACTCCCCGTTTTCGTGGCGGACGCCGCAGTTTGCGCAGACCGCCGCCGGTGGTATTGCGGCGAGCTTTTCGGCGGCGAGGGACAGGGCCGCGTCGTAGCCGGATTGCATGGGTTCACCAGCGTTCTTTTGCGTTGCTAGAATTCTAGCATATAAGCCGGGGAATATCAATCGGGAGCGCTTCCCCGGGCGCGGCAAATTTTCGTGGGATACGCTAAAATATTCAAATATTCATTGCGTAAATTCATTGAAAAATATTTTACATAAACCTATTGACAAATAAAATAATTCGAGGTATAAATATATCAGCTGTTAGCACTCGACATCAGTGAGTGCTAACAAAATAATCTTTTATGGAGATGATACTATGGCAGGCATGGTACCCTATGTCAGGAGAGGCAGAGACCTCGTTCCGACCGGCTTTGAGGACTTTTACAACCTGATGGACGATTTTTTCACGCCGCGCAGCTTTGAGCGGGCGACTTTCAGGATGGACGTCCGGGAGGACGAGAAAGAGTACGTGATCGAGGCCGAGCTTCCCGGCGTGAAAAAGGAGGAGGTCGGCCTCGACATGAACGACGGGCGTCTGACTATCTCCGTCAGGCGCGAGGAGACCGAGGAGGACAACGCCAAAAATTACCTGCACAAGGAGCGCCGCATAAGTTCCATGAGCCGCGCCGTCTCCCTCCCCGACACCGATCCGGAGGGGATAAAGGCGAAGCTCGACAACGGCGTGCTGTGCGTGGCGGTGCCCAAGCGGAATAAGCAGGCCTCTGCGAAGAAGATCGATATCGAGTAAAGAGAAGCCGATTCAACTTTCGAAATGCCAAGGCGGCGTTAAGCGGGGTTGTACAGGTTCTAAGCCAGGCAAGGGGAGCCGCGGAACAGCCGCGGCTCCCCTTTTACCAGTATTCCATCCCAAAAGTAACTATTCATTGTCATTCTGAGGCGAAGCCGAAGAATCTTGCTCTACATGGAGGTGAAAGATCCTTCGCTTCGCTCAGGATGACAGCGGAATGCGGTTTTCGAGTTTCCGTGGAAACTCGCAGTTGCATTTGGGGTGATGTACTGTACCGCCTCCAGCGATAGCCTCGCCCGTATCAAACACAGCATGGTGACAAAATAATTCCTCTCCCTTTTGTCGCGGGATTCCTTGATTTTAGCGACGCAATCCCTTTCATCCGTCAGCCAGTCGCACGAGACGGAGCCGATTTTCATGTTTCGCAGCGCTTCCGCGATCTCCGGCCCGCTCCAAGATTTGGCCAAAGCGTTTTCTATTGCGGTCCTTTTGACCTCTTCGTAGTAATCGCTGGTAAACTCTCCGCTTTCCCCGTCGTAATCCAGATCCGCCGTAAGGAAGTTTTCACCGGGTTTGCCGGACAAATCGCCGAAAATCGCGGCCTCTTCCATGGTATCCTTCACGTACAGGTAATAAAACCGCGCCTGTTTTCCGGCTTCCTTTTTCCGCAGAACCCTGCCCAAGCGCTGTATCCGCTGGCGCTCGCCGCTTGTGGACGACGCTATGATCCCCACGTCGGCGTGCGAAACGTTCAGACCCTCGTCCAGCGTTTTGCAGCTGACCAGTATCCTGATCTCCGAATTTTCGAAGTCCCGCAGCGCCGCCTTCCGGACGTTCTCGTGCTGTTTGGAGTGATATAAGCCGGTTTTGCCCGGGAACAATTCCTTGACTCTTCTGTGGATTTCCTCCGCGGTTTCGATCCGTTCGCCGAAAATAAGGATCTTCGATCTTTCGTCGATGAGCTTCACCAGGCTCGCCACGCAATCCGCCCTCGATTTGGCCGTATGGACGACTTCCTTGCGCCGGAAGGCCAAAAACCGGACCGTCCGGGCCAGCTGCCGGACATCGGGGTTCGCGTGGGTTTTCATGACGCCGTCGATTTCCGCGAAAAACCGCCTGTTGTTCCTGTAGAACAAACGGGGGCAGCTTTCCCTCAGACGGCTCATGGATTTCGCCAGTTTGTCGGAGATTTCCCCGTATTCGGCCCTTTCGTCCGCGGTAAATCCGAGGCCGACGTTGATAACGGAAAAACGGCTGAGTATATCCGCGTCCAGGGCCTGCGCCAAGGTGTAGCGATATATTTCGGGCCCGATGTTCGGCTCGATGACCTCGTGATAGTTTCTGCAATAGGGCGTGGCGGAAAGGCCCAACGCATAGCAGTTCCTATGCGGCGGGAAAACCCCGGCGAAATCGAATATCCTGGCGTTTTCCCCGGCCCCGTAATGGTGGCATTCGTCCGCGATTATAAGGATGTTGTCCCTCGCGTCCCCGAGCACATGCCTGGAAAACAGGTCCCTGGCGGAATTGATCACGTAGATCGTAAACCCGCGGTCGGCTTTTCCCCTGTGCGAACCCATGATTATGCCGATGTCGTCCCTGGGGACGCCGAGGACGTCTGTCAGCGCGTAATACCACTGCCGCACCAGAAACGTCCTGGGCACGATTATCTTGACGCCGAGATTCCCGGGGCCCACGGCGTCCCCAAGAGTTTCCGCCGCGGCCAGGGCCAGAACCGTCTTGCCCGCTCCGGTGGCGACGTTCACGACCCCCCTGAAGCCGTTTTCCGTCCAGGCGTTCAGGCATTCCTTCTGCCATTCGTATAGCCGCAAATTGACACCCCCGGCTTTTTTATTATTGTAAACCTCCGGCCCCTATGGTATATTATCGGAAAACGGGAGGGATTTTTATGGACTACGAGGAATTATATCAGAAAATGCAGGCGCTGGAAAAGGAATTTTCGGACAAGCTGGCCTTGGCTCAGAAAACGTTCAAAAGTATGGCGAAAAATTCTGAAAAGGGCGATCTGAAAGCCCTGGCGAAGGATCTGTCCGCGATGGGCGTCTTTATCGGCGAATGTGAATCTTTGGTCGCCGGATACTCCGCCGCGGCGGAAGGCTTCGACGCCGGGGAGTATATGGAAAGCGGGGATTTCGCCGGGCAGATGACCGCGTTCTGCGAAAAACTGGCGGTCGACGTCAAAGGGGAATACCCGGTATACGAGATGTTTCCTTTCAAGGTTAAAATCGACGGCGAAAACCATGAGCTGGTCGTCGACCGCCGGCGCGTGCAATGCTGCCGCCCGCTCTATTTTGTCAAATCCATAAAGCAAAGCCAGGAAAAGCTGAACAAAGCGTCTTTTAACGTGACGGCGTTTTTGAACGAACTGGCGCGGGCCTATGACGTCGCCGTCAAATACAAGGATAAACCGGGGAAAGCCGGCTCCGCGGAGCAGGATATCCACCTTAAGGACATATATGAATTTCTGGCGCCGATGCAAAGATTCCGCAAGGAATATGACATGCAGAGTTTTGCCTTCGATTTGGCCCGCCTCTACGGTTCCGACGCGGAGACGGCCAAAGACGGCAGATCGTATCAGTTCGGAACGAGCCGGAACGCCGGCAAGCTCATACGGATCCTCGACAAAGACGGCAGGGAACAGTACCTTGGCACCATCAGGTTCTATAAACGGGATCGGCTCGAATCTCCCGGCGCTGTGGGGGTATAACCATGAACGGCAACGACTGTAAAACCGGCGTGTCTTTGCTGAAACTCGGACAGGCGCCGGGAAACGGCGAGCTTATAAGGCGGATCACCGTGGGCGCGGACGACTTGGCCGGGTTCATAAAAGAAAAGTATTTCGCCGATTATATCGCCCTAGGCGGAAGCAAGATCAAATTCGTGACCGGCAAGGCCGGAAGCGGCAAGACCCATTTCCTGCAGCTTTTGTCTTTGGCGGCGAAGGAACTGGGCTTCACCGTCGTCGGTTTTTCCGCAAAAGACGTTTGGCTCCACGACTTCGGGGAGATTTATTCGGAGATAGTCAAGGGCTCCGATCTGACCCTGTGCCTTGGCAAATGCGCTGAAAAGATAGTGAACGGCCTGGGTTACGACTTCTCCGAAATAGGGGCGCGAGGGCAGGGGACTTTTGCGGACTACCTGTCGTCGATAGGCGAGTTTGACGCGCTGATAAAGAGAGAAATACGGAACCAGCTGAGGGCGATGTTCCTGAAAAACCCCCTGCTGGACAATAATTTCGCGATAGCTGTTAGCCTGCTCACTGGCGGCATTTTGGGGTGCCCCGTTCTGGAAAGTGCCAGCGGTGACATGCTGCTCTCCTGGCTTATGGGCGGCAAAGACATAAACCTCCGGGCCCTGCGGGGGCTGGGGCTGTCTCCGGCGAAAATCACCAGGCACAACGCCCGCCATATGCTCCGCTCTTTGGCCGAGGTCCACAGGATCGCCTCAGTCCCGGGGATCGTCGTCATGATAGACAACACCGAAATACTGGTGCGCTCCACGTCTTTGGACCCGGTCAGGTACACCCGGCTGAAGCGGGAGGACGCTTACGAGAGCATACGGGAACTGATCGATGAAATCGACACCATGGGAAACCTCATGTTTTTCTACGCATTTGACAGGGAGCTGATCGACAACGAGCTCTTTGGCATAAAGTCGTATCAGGCGCTGTGGATGCGCGTGCAGAACGAGATCGTCTCCGACAGGTTCAACCGTTTCACGGATATCATTGACCTGGATAGGCTGTGGGCCGCGGAGCTGACGGAAGAAAACCTGCTGGAGCTGTCCGGGAGAGTCGCGGAGGCGGTAAACGAACATTCGGGCGGCGCGGCCAGGATAAGCGGCGAGATGGCCTCCCGTATCCTGTCGAAGGCGGGTTACGCGAAAACATCTTTGCCGAGACAAACGGTGCTTGCCACAACGGGCTCCGACTACGGTACGGGGGATTTGGACAATGATGGATTTTGAAGCGAGAAAAGTCATCGAGGCCCTGCGTTCCGGCGTGTCCTCCAGGACCGCGGGCCAGTATTTCTCGTCCGCCAGGCCGGAGATCACGAAGAGGATCTCCGACAGGCTCAGCGACATACGCGGCGCCGGCGGGCGATCCGACGGCATGGTCATATCGGGGAAATACGGCGAGGGGAAAACGCACCTCCTGAACACGGTTTTCAACATGGCGCAAAGCGAAAATATGGCGGTCAGTTTCATATCGTTAAGCAAGGAAACGCCTTTCGACAAACTGCATCTCGTATACAAAAAGCTCCTGAACAACACATATCTGCCCAGACGCCTCCAGCCGGGCTTTTTGGACGAGCTCTCCGACATAACGCCAAACCACCCGCTGGCCTCGGAAATGCTGGCGTACACGGCCAAACACCTGGAAACGGACAAGCTGTTTTTCCTGTTCCGCTCCTACCTGCATACAGAGGATCCGGACGAGAAATACCTGCTCCTGGCCGATCTGGAAGGGGATTTTGTCGGCAACGCCGACCTTAAGAAAATCTACAGGCGGATTTTTGGGGAAAAGGCGGCCTACAACGTCAATTTCACCAAGACCAGGCATATGAACGACTACTTCGCCATGTTGAGCCATTTGTTTTTGCAGATGGGCTATAACGGATGGGTCATCCTCTTTGACGAGACGGAGCTCATAGGCCGCCTGAGCAGGACCGCCAGGCTGAAAGCCTATAAAAACATGGCGTCTTTCCTGTTCCCGTCCGAGTATTCGAGGCTCCGGGCCACATACAGCATATTTGCCATAACCGCGTCGTATGCGGAGGATGTGATCGACGCCAAGCATGAGTTTGAGAACCTGAAAGAATCGGCCCTGGATGAAAAAGACTGCGAGGCCGCCGAAAAAACGCTCCAGGCCATATGCCAGGCGAAGCAGCTGCAGCCTTTGACAAAAGAGGAGATCGCCGGCGTGCTGGAAAAGCTGAAAGACTTTTACAGGAGGGCGTACGGCTGGGATTTTGACATAGATATGGCGCAGGTCGCGAAAATTACCGACGAGAGAGGATATCTGCTGCGGACGAAGATACGCTCCGCCGTGGAGTGCCTGGACCAGCTGTACCAGTACAATCAATCGGGCGATATAAGGATCGGCGAGCTGGGGGACGTGAGTTATGAGGAAGACGCCCCCGATTTGAGGTTTGAAGAATAGAAATATAAATGGAAATATGAATGGATATACGAATCAGGATCCGCAAAGGAACCTGTATTCGGCGGCCGGGGTGTTCCGGCTGCCCGAATACAGGTTCCTGCGCGTTTTGGCGGGTCGGCGTAGCTGTTCAACTTAAAAATGACTTTTTCATCTGTCACCCTGAGCGAAGCGAAGGGTCTGAAGATCCTTCGCTTCGCTCAGGATGACAGTTTATAGAGGTCTCCGTCAACAGGTTAAGGACACCGGTTCCGCCGGTCCAACTCAGGTTCCGGATACGATCACCTTACGGCCGATACGGTGACGCCGCCGGTCTTGGGATTTACCTGGTAGCAGCCGCCCAGCCCCAATTCCGCGAAAGCAACAGGAATGTAGGTAAGGCCGTTATGGATAACAGGCGCGGCTGTCAAATCGCCGCCGTTGAACGCGGCGTCGCCGATTTTGACGGCGCTGGCCTTATCTCCTTTGGTCATCGTAACGGTCTGTGAGCCTCCGTCCCAGGCGACAGCGTACCCCAGCGCTTCCGCGACCCGGCGCAGCGGGACCAGAGCGGCTCCGTCAACCGTAAGAGTGTCGGCGGCGTCAAAGGCGATGTTGACGACATTGCCCAGCGGTATCGCGAAAGCTGGCGTACCCATGACGCCGGGCGCGATGGAATATTTGTCGAAAATGATCACCGCGTTGCCGTCCTGATCCACATAAAAGCTCGGGTCGGAATACAGGCCGTCGAATCCGTCGCCGCCCGTGAAATAGCTTCCCGGATCCGCGGCGGCGATGCCTTTGGATATTGCCGAATTTGCCAGTTTATACGCGTTGGGCCCGAGCAAATCCTCAAGAGTATATATGCGGTACTTCTCGCCGCCGTCCGAAGCCGTCGTGTTGAGCACAAAGGTGGTGACCCGGTCGCTTGAGGTATTTCCGGGATTAACCGACGTGTGGATCACTACGCTGGTGTATTCAGTGGTCGTGATGACATCGTATGTGAAGTACACGCCCGCGTTTTTCTTCGCGTCGG
>JGI20166J26741_10700004_pt1 | contig 15313 bp, 13 predicted proteins | sample TergutCu122P5_FD_26741 | JGI IMG/M metagenome (IMG submission 26741)
GCCGTTCCACTCCATTGGCACTATTTGAAATGTATATTGTTGCAAGCTCGGCGCGCCGGGGTCGGCGCGCCCTACATTCGTTGTGTAATTTGTATGTTCATGCGTTGTCGTGCCCACGGCTGTCTTTTCAGTTTACCGCCCGGTTCAAAAATGCTATATTTATACCGGAGTGCGAAAACATTAACCTCCTCTGTCGCCGATTCGCCGCAGAAGCGTTCGTCGAATCGGCTCGTTGTCGGCAAATGTTTTCTTCATCCGGTATAGAACATGTATACCAAGATTCGTATTAGCAACCGTTCCGGAAGCGTCCGGCGAGGGGAGTAATCGCATATGGTCTACGCCAAGGATCTCTGGTACTATCTTCTCTCCGTCCCGGGGGCGGTCTGCGCCCTCGGCCTGCACGAGTATGTGAAGGCGCTGGTGAGCTTCCGGCAGGGCGACCCTCTTCCGAAACTGCGCGGACGCCTTCGCGCGAACCCGTTTTCGCACCTGGATCCGCTGGGCCTCGTCGTCATGCTCGCTGCCGGCTACGGCTGGGCCAGGCCGGTCCCCGTCTCCGCGACATACTACAGGGACAGGAAATCGGGAACGCTCATCACGCACGTCTTCCCGATACTCGTGTGCATCGTGGTCAGCTGCGCCGCGGCCACTTTGCTGGCCCTTTACAAGTATTTCCTGCTGAACTCCGGCGCGCCGCTCCAAGGCGGCATGTGGAATTTCAACTTCGCGGTCTACCGGATGATATTCCTGTTCGTCAGGGCGAATTTAGCCGTGGCCTTTCTGAATATCCTGCCCGTGTACCCGCTGGACGGGAACGCGGTTTTGGCGGCGTTCCTGTCGCCCGAAAACGCCGTCAAACTGAAGGCGCTGGAGCGGCTGACGCAGCTGATACTGCTGTTCGCGCTGGCCGCCGGGCTTTTTGGCATGGCGATCGACCCGCTGATCATGACGCTGCTGAAGTTTGCCGCTTTATGAGAAAGATAAAGATCGGCAACGCGGATTTTGCGGATTAATATCGAATTTGCGCGGATAAATGCTCTTTGTTAAAAAAATGTTTATCTCTTTCGATTTCCGTGATATACTAATACAGGATATATTCACCAGGTTCGCGGAGATACTAACAGTCGGTACGCGGCCGTACATGAGTACCCACGGAAACCAAGTTATCCTCAGAATGACAGGCACGGAGCGGCTTTCGGGTTTCCGCGGGAACTCCACATTTCAAAGGAGGAATTTGCATGGTGAAAGTAGGCATCAACGGCTTTGGGCGCATCGGGCGCCTGGTTTTCAGGAGCTCCCTGTCCAAGCCGGACGTGAGCGTCGTCGCGATAAACGACCCGTTCATCGACCTGGACTACATGGTCTACATGCTCAGGTACGACTCGGTGCACGGCCGGTTTAGCGGCGAGATCTCGGTCAGGGACGGCAAGCTCGTCGTCAACGGCAAGGCCATCAGCGTCTACAACAGCCTGAAACCCGAGGAGATACCCTGGGGCGACGCCGGGGCCGACTACGTCGTGGAGTCCGCCGGCAAGTTTACCACCGTGGGCGACGCCTCCGCCCACATCAAGGGCGGCGCGAAGAAGGTCATCATCAGCGCCCCGTCGAAGGACGCGCGCATGTTCGTCATGGGCGTGAACCACAAGGAGTATACGAAGGACCTGACCGTCGTCTCGAACGCCTCCTGCACCACTAACTGCCTAGCGCCTCTGGCGAAGGTCGTGAACGACAGCTTTGGCATGGCCGAGGGTCTTATGACGACCGTCCATTCCACCACCGCCACCCAGCTTACCGTGGACGGCCCGTCCAAGAAGGACTGGCGCGGAGGCCGCGCCGCGTCCGCGAACATCATCCCCTCCTCCACCGGCGCGGCGAAGGCCGTGGGCGAAGTCATCCCGGCGCTGAAGGGCAAGCTCACGGGCATGTCCTTTCGCGTGCCGACGATCGACGTGTCCGTCGTCGACCTGACCTGCCGCCTGGAGAAGGCCGCATCCTACGACGAGATAAAGGCCGCCATGAAAAAAGCCTCCGAGGGCGAGCTTAAGGGCATCATGGCCTACACCGAGGACATGGTCGTCTCGTCCGACTTCATCGGCGAGGCATGTACCTGCATCTTCGACGCCGACGCGGGCATATCCCTGAACCCGAACTTCGTGAAGCTCATCGCCTGGTACGACAACGAGTGGGGCTATTCCAACAAGGTCGTCGATCTGATAGAGCATATGGCCAAGGTGGACGCGCAGGCGTAAAATGGCCGGCGGCCATTTTACCCCTGCGCGCGGGCCAAATGGGAATGCGCGTATTCCCGCCCGGCCCCTGGAGGTAAAAAATGAGCGGAAAATACGAATATTTCATGCCGACCCGGCTGTTTTTCGGCGGCAGCGTCAGGGAATTCGCCGCCGAATTCGCCGGGGACCGGTCGTATCAAAAACGAACTCCGTCCCAATCAGCCGGGTTCGGCCGAAAGGCCCTTATTGTCACGGGAAAGTCCTCCGCGAAAAACGGCGCGCTGGACGACGCGGCATACTGCCTCTCCCAAAACGGCTTGGAATACGCCGTTTTCGACAGGACGGAGGAGAACCCCTCCCTCGAAAACGCCGACGAGGCCGCGAAAGCGGGCCTTGACGCTGGCTGCGACTGCGTGGTCGCGATAGGCGGCGGCTCGCCGATGGACCTAGGCAAGGCCGCGGCGGTTTTGCTCGCCAACCCGGACAAAAAGGCCAAGGACCTGATACAGCCCGGGGAGTACGCCCACGTCCCGCTCTACGCGGTGCCGACCACGGCCGGCACGGGCTCCGAGACCACGCCGTATTCCATACTTACGCTCCACGAAAAGCAAACCAAGTCCTCCATCGGGGCAAACGTCTTCTTCGGTAAGGCGTTCCTGTGCGCACGGTATACGGATAACCTGCCTGAGGCCGTGACTCTCTCCGCGGCCGTGGACGTGCTCGCGCACCTGTGCGAGGGCTATCTGTCGTCCAAGGCGTCTCCGTTTTCGGACATGCTGGCGGAGGGCGGGTTCGCATCCTTCGCTGAATGCGTCCCGGCCCTTAAAGCGCGCGCGTTTGACGCGCCGTTCCGGGAAAAGATGCTGCGGCTGTCGTCTTTGGCCGGCGTCGTCATAGCCCAGGCCAGGACGTCGCTCCCCCACGCCATGGGCTACGCGATGACCTACTTCAAGCATATGCCCCACGGCTTCGGCACGGGGATCTTACTGGGCGAATACCTGAAATTCCACCCCGACCGCGAAAAAGTCGGGAGATTCCTGCGTCTGGCCGGGTTTGCCTCGGCGGACGGGGTGAAAGAGCTCGTCCTGTCGTTCACGGAGCGGCCGCCGTCGCTCACGCCGGCGGAGATTGAGGACTTTTCGCGCAAGCTCTACGAGAACAAGGCGAAGCTGGCGATACACCCGGGGTTGGTGGAACTGGAGGATATTAGGGAAATGTACAGGAGAAGTACAGTGACAATCTGACTTATTCTAAGTGGAATTCTTTATTATCATTAATCATGGCTGCCGGTTTACGGCGGCCATTGTTTTTTCGCCAGTCCTTATATATTTATCAATACCAAATAAAATCATTATATTTGGTATTGCCAATATGTTAAATTCCCTTTCGAATATACTTTTTCCGAGGGGATCAGAATGAAAAAAAGAAGCCTGCCTCTGGGCAATCGAAACATTATCGGCGCCCGGGTCACCGAAGCGCGTAAAAACATCGGTATGAAACAGGTGGAATTGCTGGCCAAGCTCCAGACATCGGGCGTGGATATCAGCATTCCGGCGCTCTCTCTGTTGGAAGGTCAAAAACGGCCTGTTTCGGACATCGAATTGGACGCATTGGCGGACGTTTTATGTGTGTCCGTCGATTGGCTGATGGGCAGACAGTGAAAAGCGGTGAAGCCCCATTATCAATTATTTACAAATGTAGATACTTGGTATATACTGTCCCGCAAGGAGATGAGCCAATGTTCACTACGATACAGAGGTGGGGGAACAGTCAAGCTGTCCGTTTACCGAAAACCGTTTTGGAAACCTTATTTCTTCATGAAAACGATCCGGTCGAAATAACAACCGAAAACGACACCATTGTCATAAAAAAAACCACGCGCAAACACCGCGCGAAAAAGAGCCTTGAAGAAAGGCTCGAGGAATTTTACCAAAAACCGATCGACGAAATCCTCGCGGACGACTCTTTGTACAGTCCGGCGGAATACGACTGGGGAAAGCCCGCGGGAAAAGAGGTGTGGTGATGCCGTATGTACCGGATCAGGGGGATATCGTCGTCATGGATTTCGACCCCCAGACAGGCTTTGAGCAAAAAGGGCGGCGGCCGGCTTTGGTGGTCAGTAACAATAAGTATAACAGACACTGTAAGATGGCTATGGTATGCCCGATAACCAATACCGATAAAGATCACCCTTTTCATATACGGCTTGATAAGGGCACGCATACCGCCGGAGTCATACTCTGCGACCAGGTGCGCGCGTTGGACATAACCGCCAGGAACGCGGTTTATGCGGAATCTGTCGCGGATGAAATTGTGGAGGAAGCTATAGATCTGATATGTTCATTCGTTGAGTGAATAAACGGGAAATAATTACATTTTGTGCGACAAATATTTTCACATCCCGGACAAAGAATATATTCGAAGTCTACAACTTACAAGGATGTGAAAATGTGAAAAAAATCGGTTTGCTCGTCGTCTGTTTTTTTGGCGCGCTTTTTATGAGCGCGTCTGTTTACGCCGCCCAATATACCGTTAAGAGCGGCGACACCATGTGGCTTATCGCGAAAAGCCACGGCATCACCGTGGAGGAGCTGATACTGGCGAATCCTCAGATCGCCGACCCTAACATCATCTGGCAGGGCCTGGTGATAAACCTCCCCGACACGGGGATACCGGGCCAATCCCCCGGCCCCGGCGGCAGGGAGAGCCTCACGTATCTCTACGCGGGGACGCCCGTGTCTTACGTGAAGATCATCGACACGTCCAACGCCTCGCTGAAAACGATATGCCCCGACTATTTCGACATCGACGCGAACGGCAACCTGCTGATCACCCCGTCCGACAAGATCAACGCCGGGTTCATCAAAGAGATGCACGGCCGGGGCATAAAGGTGACGCCCTTTATCAGCAACCACTGGGACAAGGAGAAGGGGAACGCGGCGCTTGACAACTCTCAGGCGCTCTCGGGCCAGGTCGCGGCGGCGATAGCCAAATACGACCTCGACGGAATCAACATCGACATCGAGAACGTGAACGAGAAGTACAGGCAGGCGTATACCGAGTTTACACGCCTGACTCGCGATAAACTGCCGGCGGGCAAGATAGTCACGGTGGCCGTCGCCGCCAATCCCAAGGGCTGGACTACCGGCTGGCACGGGTCATACGACTATAAAGCCCTGGCCGCCTGCTCCGACTACCTCATGATAATGGCCTACGACGAGTCCTATTACGGCGGCCCCGCCGGCCCGATATCCAGCAGCGCGTTTTTTAACGGCTCCATCGAATACGCCCTCAATCTGGGCGTGCCAAAGAATAAAATCGTCACCGGGATCCCGTTCTTCGGCAGATACTGGAAAGAGGGCCAGGCTGTCGGCGGAAGCGGCATAACCGCCGGCGACGTGGAGTTTCTGATAGAAAACTTCGATTCGGTCAAAACATATGACGAAGCCAGACAGTCCGCGAACGTCGTCGTGACGATCCGCAAGGGCGATCCGCAGCCGAAAATCTGGGGCGGGCAGGTGCTGACCGAAGGAAAATACAACATTTGGTATGACGATCTGAGAGCCCTCAAGTACAAACTCGGGCAGATCAACAAATACGATATACAGGGGGCCGGAAGCTGGGCGCTGGGCCAGGAGAACACTGAGACATGGAGATTTTACGTGGACGCGTTGAACGGAAACCTGCCGGAGCCCGTGCCGACGCCTGCGCCGACACCGATACCTACGCCTGTGCCAACGCCGACACCGACGCCTGCGCCGACACCGACACCTACACCAACGCCGACACCAACGCCTGTACCTACGCCTACACCAACACCTGTGCCGACGCCTACACCAACACCAACACCTGTGCCGACGCCGATACCTACACCTGTTCCGACACCTACACCTACGCCTGTTCCGACACCGACGCCTGTGCCGACGCCTGTGCCGACGCCTACACCGACACCAATACCGACGCCTATGCCGACACCCACACCGACGCCGACGCCAATACCGACGCCTGTGCCAACGCCAATACCGACGCCTGTTCCGACGCCTGTGCCAGCGCCTATACCGACGCCCGCGCCCACTCCGAAACCGGTACCGGCGACGAACCTGGATAAAATCCTGCGCGCCCTTCGCGATAACGGCCGACCGGGAACCGTTTCGGGTTCCAGCACGCTGACGCGCGGAGACGCCGCTGTGATTTTGTCTGAGCTGACGTATCTGAAGCCGGAGCCGGACGGGGACACTTTCGCGGATACCTGGAATTACTGGGGCAAGGGCCAGATAAACGCCCTGAAACGCCGCGGTATACTCCGCGAGGCAAACGACATGTTCTACCCGAACAGCAATATCAGGAAGGACGATCTGGCTGTCATTCTGGAGAGGGTGCTGGTGCTGCCGGACACGATAGACTTCCACGCGATGACGTACAGGGACGTGTCGCTGTCGGATTACGCCTATAACGCCGTTTCAAAGCTGACCTATTTTGAGGTCATGACGGGGCAGAACAAAAATTTCTTCAGGCCCGAAAACGCCGTCACGGTATCGGATATGGCAAAAATGCTCGACGTGATAGACAAATGCAAATACCCGATGAACCCTGACCAGCATATCCAAAATTCGGGAGGCAAAACAGGCTCGCCGCCGAATCCTGACAAGGAACCGGTTTTACAGCCGCAATAATAAGGAATCGACAAAACCGTGGCGGACGGTCGTCCGTCACGGTTTTGTCATTGGGCGGCTTACTCCGCCCGGAATTTTCATATTTGCTTGTTAGGTCCGGCGGGGTGATATATACTGGATAACTGCAGAAACTAGAGCCTGGAGCCTAGAAAAAACCTTGCAGACACTGGGTTGTTTCGACATTTCCGTTGTAGATTTATGTGGTTAAGGGGTATATAATGAGTGCCCACGGAAAACTCCGCTGCACCGGTCTGCAACGCGGTCTTCGGATGACGGCGTGACGCGCCTTTCGGATTTCCGCGGGAACTCAACACGTCGTTTCGTTTGAAATTGAAACGACTATACACGAAAAGAGGCATATGCGTGGACTTCCAACTGACCTCCCCCTTTTCCCCCACCGGCGACCAGCCCGAGGCCATCGAGGCCCTGACGGACGGCTTCCAGAGGGGGGACAAGTTCCAGACCTTGCTCGGCGTGACAGGCTCCGGCAAGACCTTCACCATGGCGAACATCATCCGGAACCTCGGGCGGCCGACCTTGGTCATCGCCCACAACAAGACTTTGGCCGCCCAGCTCTACAGCGAGTTCAGGGAGTTCTTCCCGCGGAACGCCGTGGAGTATTTCGTGAGCTACTACGACTACTATCAGCCGGAGGCTTACGTGCCGTCGTCGGACACATACATCGAGAAGGACTCGTCCATCAACGAGGAGATCGACCGCCTGCGCCACTCCGCCACGGCCGCCCTGTTCGAGCGGCGCGACGTGGTCATCGTGGCGTCGGTATCCTGCATATACGGCATCGGCGACCCGGAGGACTACCGCGACATGCTGATCTCCCTGCGCCCCGGCATGACGATGGACAGGGACGACCTGCTGAGGAAACTGGTGGAGATACAGTATAACCGCAACGACGCCGCCTTTACGCGCTCCACTTTCCGCGTCCGGGGGGACACCGTGGAGATCTTCCCGCCGAACACCAACGAAAACGCGATACGCGTGGAGTTCTTCGGCGACGAGATAGAGCGTATCACGGAGTTCCACTACCTGACGGGCGAGATTATCGGTGTCCGCAACCACGTGAACGTCTTTTCGGCGTCCCACTATGTCACCAGCAAAGACAAGATGGACAAGGCCATAGCCGCCATAGAGGAGGAGCTAAACGAAACCATAGAGAAATTCAAGTCCGAGGGCAAGCTCCTGGAGGCGGAGCGCATCATGCAGCGCACGCGCTACGACATCGAGATGCTGCGCGAGATGGGCTTCTGCTCCGGCATAGAGAACTACTCCAGGCACATCTCCGGGCGCGAGCCGGGCAGCACGCCGTACACGCTCATAGACCATTTCCCGAAGGACTTCCTGATAATCGTGGACGAGTCCCACGTGTCCGTGCCGCAGATACGCGGCATGTACGAGGGCGACCGCTCCCGCAAGACGACTCTCGTGGAGTACGGCTTCCGCCTGCCGTCCGCCATGGACAACCGGCCGCTGATGTTCCCGGAATTCGAGAGCAAGATAAACCAGATTCTGTTCGTATCGGCTACGCCGGCGGAGTACGAGAGGTCGCGCTCCGCCCGCGTCGCGGAGCAGGTGATCCGCCCGACGGGCCTTTTGGACCCGGAGATCAGCGTCCGGCCCGTCAGGGGCCAGATCGACGACCTCATCGGCGAGATAAACCGCGTCACGGCCGCAAAGTTCAAGGTCCTCGTGACCACGCTGACCAAGAAAATGGCGGAAGACCTGACAGACTACCTCAGGGGCGCGGACATACGCGTCCGCTATCTGCACTCCGACATAGACACTTTGGAGCGGCTCGAGATCATCCGCGACCTGCGCATGGACGTGTTCGACGTGCTAGTCGGTATAAACCTCCTGCGCGAAGGCCTGGACATCCCGGAAGTGGCCCTCGTGGCTATCCTCGACGCGGACAAGGAGGGCTTCCTGCGCTCCGAGACGTCGCTGATACAGACCGTGGGCCGCGCCGCCAGGAATTCCGAGGGCAAGGTCGTCATGTACGCCGACGGCGTGACCGACTCCATGCGCCGCGCCATCTCCGAGACGAACCGCAGGCGCGCCATGCAGGAGGCGTACAACAAGGCCCACGGCATAATACCCAAAACCATCGTCAAGAAAGTCCACGAGATCATCCGCAACACCGTCGCGCCGGAGGAAAAGGCCAGGTTCGGCCTGGACAAGGACCCGGAGTCGATGAGCAAGGACGAGATACTGGAGGCTATAAAGAAGCTGGAGAAAGAGATGAAAAAGGCCGCCGGGGACTTGCAGTTCGAGAGGGCGGCGGCGATAAGGGACGAGATCCTGGAGTTGAAGAAGGCGCTGAAATAATAACAACCCAAATAATAACAACCCGAACATTAGCGGAGGTATTTATGCTCATTTTTTCTAAAATCAACGTCCTTTCATCTTTCGGCCGCGAGGCAAACAATCTGCTGGTAACCCATGATTCCGCCTCAGAGCGCCTCGTCGCCTTATTCCCCGGCGCGAACAACACCTGCGAATCGCCGCTGTTGTATTACGCCCGCGAGGTCGCCTTGCAGGCCGGCTGCGACGTCCTTTCCGTCGAATACGGCTACAGCCGCGCGGGGCTGGCTTTTGCGGGGGAAATGTTCGCGCCGTCCCTGGAGGAGAGCGTGGAAGCCCTCCGCCTATGCAGGTTGGAAAAATACAGCCGCGTCTCATTTATCGGCAAAAGCCTCGGAACGCTTATCGCGGGCGAAGCCGCCAAACGGTTCCCCGGCGCGGATATAAAATTCCTATTCCTGACGCCGGTGCCGTCCTCGATACCTTATATAAAAGGGGACTGCACGGTGATATACGGGACCGCAGACCGCCATTTTTCCGAGGCGGACGCGGCCCGGATCCCGGACGATCCCCGGATAAAACGGCTCGTCCTGCCGGGCGCGGGCCATTCGCTGGAGAAAGAAGGCGATTGCGCGGCCTCCCTCGGCATACTGGGCCTGGTGTGCGAGGCGTATGAAACGTTTTTGCGCGGCGACGGCCGGAAATTTCAGAGCGAGCCTTCAAATACGTAGGGTCGGGGTTCCATCCCCGGCCGATGACCCGCGCCGAGTGCAGCGTCTCATCCGGCAAAGTCCTGCAGGACAACGACCGTAGGGGCGATTATCAATCGCCCGCTATCAGCCGCCCCGCTATCAGCCGCCCCGCAAATTTCCGGGCGATTGATAATCGCCCCTACAACGGGCGCATATATTAAACGTGAATTTCCAGCCAGATGGAAAGCAGGGCGGGAGCTTGCTCCCGCCGCGCCATTCGGAAATATTCGCCGTCCCGTCACAGCCAATACGCCTTGGAATTCGCGTCCTTCCCGTTTTTATCCCGAACCGTGACCCGGATATACCTGTGTTTGCCGGTGATCCCGATTTCAGCCCCGCCGAGGGCCTCTCCGTATTTCAGATAACACTTTCTGCCGTCCGTAAACACGGCGATAAGGCTCGCGTCGGAGCATTTTACGGTCAATGCGCCGCCGTCAAGGGATATTTCGTATATCTCCGGTCCCCGGCTCGAATAGAAATCGCCGCGCCGAAGCGCGCCGATGACGTCCCCGTATTTAAGGCCGCCGCTGTTTATCATCGTAAACCCGCCGAACGAATCCCAGAAAAAACCGCCGGCGGGATGCCTGTTGTGGTTGTCGTCGGTGGAAAGGCAGCACAGCGGGCCGCCGGCGCGGAGCATTTCGTCGTAGGCCTGCGGGTTGTACCCGTAGCAGCCCTCCGTCTCGCAGCCGTGGTTGTATATCTCCATGGCGAAAAGGCCCTTCAGTTTGCAATAATCGCCGCTGTCCTGGAGCGACCAGTAGGGATGGTTGTAGCATACCAAAAATCCCTCGGCCGTCCTGTCCGCTATGTATCTGTTTATGGCGTCAATGTCGCCGTAGCCCATGTCCGGAAGCGGCGGCGTCCGCGTCATGTCGGGGCGCGTGGCGTACAGGTTCATGTGATATGTCTTGACGTTATCCCAGGGCTCACCGGGGATATCCTGGCCTATGCCCATTTCGCAGGCGTTTATGGCAAGGAAGGACCCGTCGCTCAGAGAAGACTGATCCCTCATCACGTTGTGATCTGAGAACGCGACGGCGCCGTAGCCCCTGGCCATGTATATCTCCTTGATTTTTTCCGGCGCGAGCGCCCCGTCGGAAACCGTCGTGTGACAGTGGAGATTGGCCTTGCGGATGGTTTTATCGGCTCTGAATAATACTTCCTTCATACATTAACCTCCTATGTCGTCGGCAAACGTTTTAAGCATCCGGTATAACCCCCGGCGCGTCCGGATTGTTGTCCGCGAAATGCCTCAGCATCACCAGCGGCTCAAAGGAGGACGCGTTGCTGACGGCGACGCCCTCCCGCGCTGCTTTTTCGCTCACGAAATACTCGTCCGCCGTCCGCTGCCCCAATCGGAACATCACGGGCGACTCCGCGTCGTAGGGGCCGAATCTGCCGTGGCCCTGGACAAAGACGCAGCCGTAGGCGGCCTCGTCCTTGACCGTCACGGACCGGCCCGGGCGGACGGTCAGCTCCTTCGCCGAGAAATAGTCGTTGCCGTAGACTATCCACTTCTCGGTATGGTCGTCGTCTTCGGCGCTGACGATCGGCGGCCTGAAATAATGCTCCCTGAAGAGCGGGTCGGTGTTCTTCTCCCAGTCCAGAAAGCCGATTATATAGTCCAGGTCGCGCTTTTTATCCTCCGGGCAGTTGTGCGACAGCCGGTCGTAGGAGTTCACCTCGCCCGCCGTGACGTTCTCGAACACCGCGCCCATGTACGAGTTCCACTGCGGCTCGTAGGTGCAGCAGGAACCGGGGGCGTGGAGAACGCCGGGCGGCGTGTACCAGCCCGTGCCCAGCTCTATGCGGAAGGCGCGGGAAAGCTCCGTCAGGCGCGTGTCCCTGTTCTCGAAGTCGAGAAGGCGCTCTTTTACCATTTCCCTGGTCACGCCCGGGGCAAAGCCGAAGTACGTGTGCGGGAAGGTCCCGGGGTAATTGTTCATCTGGGGCGGATAGTAATACGCCTCTGGTTTCCCGAGGCTCCCGACGCGCGCCGCGTCCTCAAAGCCGAGGTGCAGATGGTGGAACAGCGGTTCCCCGTAGTCGAAGAATTTCGCGTGCATCGGCCACCCGCCGTGCTTTTCCATCAGAGCGTCCCCTATGAGCTCCGCGCCGAGCTCGCTCACGAAATCCCGGAGGGAGACGGCCTCCCCGCCGGCGTCGACGAGGCTGACGGGATCCATGACCGTCGAGAGCAGCCGTTCCTTGACGGCCCCGCGCTTCGTCCCGAAGGCGTAGTAGTCGTGGGGGTGCAGGCGCAGGCGAAACCCCGGCTTGGAAAAATTATAGGCCGCGAAATTTGGGATCAGGCGCAGTATGCCGCCGTTGCGGAGGAACGCGCCGCGGATCAGCGTTGTGTTATCCATATACATTCTCCAGCCCTCTCCCATAGAACTCCACCCGTTTGTCTATTTCCGCGTAATCTATGACCCCGTCGCGCAGGAACCTCTCCAGCGTCCCGATGTCCGGGATCCCGGCCCTGCCCCCGATGCGCGTGCACTTTATGGCCGCCGCGGCGCTCGCGAACCTCGCTGCTTCCCTCGCCGGGAAGCCCCGGAGCAGTCCCGACAGGAACGCCCCGTGGAAAACGTCCCCAGCGCCGACGGTGTCCTCCGTCTCGACCGAAAACGCCGGCAGCCGGAAAAAACCCTCTTCGCAAACCCCCGCGCAGCCGTCCTCCCCGAAGGTGAAGACGGCTATCCGCGGGCCCATATCCGCGATACGGCGGCAGTTCTCCTCCAACAGCCCGTCTCCGCCGTCCCCGAACATACCCCCGTAGAAATATTCCGAGCCCACGAACACGTCGATTTTCGGTATCATAACCGCGATGCCCTCCGAATAGCCGTCCGCGTCGATGAAGATTTGAACCCCGGCCTCTCTGGCGATGTCTGCGGCCCGCTCCGTGACGCCGTTTGCGCGGCAGATGAACAGGTATTTCGCACGGCGTAGCATTTCCGCGTCTATGTCCTCAAGGGCGCATTCCGGAGCGGAGCCGGGAGCGAACAGGAAACTCCGGCTCCCCGTCGCGCGGTCGCTCAGAACTATGGAAAGCGATGAGGACGCCCGTTCCGTTATTTTCACGGCGGAGACGTCGACGCCGTGGAGCCGCAGGTCCCGGACGATGAAATCCCCGAAGATGTCCCCGCCGACGCGGCCCATCATGGCGCACTTCGCCCCGAGGCGGGAGCAGGCCGCCAGACCCGTGGCCACCTTGCCTCCGCCCTGCCAGCTGAGCGCCTTTACGCGCTCCGCGCCGCCGGGGACGGGGAAGCGGCCGATGTTCACGTTCAAATCCACGCAGGGCGCGTCGATCCCGACCACGTCGTACATAAACTCCCTCACGATATCGTCGCTCCGTTCGGATTCACAAGCCTTATTTTTTCGCGCAAAAAGCCGACGGCTCGCTCCCGCGCGCCGCTTATCAGCGCCAAAGCGTCCCCGCCCGCGCCCGCCGCGGCGCGCTCCGCCAGAGCGCCGCCGATAGCCCGGAAATACTCGGTGGCTATGTTGAACTTGGCGACGCCCAGTTTTACCGCCTCTCTTATCTGCCAGTCCGGAATATCCGAGCAGCCGTGCAGGACCAGCGGGACGCCGGCGGCCTTTCGGAGGGCCTCGATGCGCTTGAAATCCAGGACCGGCGTTTGTACGTAAGCGCCGTGGGCGTTCCCGACGGCGACGGCGAGCGAGCCGCAGCCCGTGCGGGCCGTAAAGTCCCGCGCCTGCTCCGGGTCGGTGAAAAAATCGCGGTTGGTGAACATGTCCGCGTCCGCGCCGGAACCCACATGCCCGAGCTCCGCCTCCACATCGACGCCAAAAACGCGGGCGGCGCGCACCACGGCGAAGGTCAGCCCGACGTTCTGCTCATAGGGCAAAGCTGAGCCGTCCACCATGACCGACGGAAAGCCGCATTTGATGCCGGATAAGGCTATCTCATAGCTGACGGAGTGGTCCAGGTGCACGGCCACCGGCACGGCCGCCCTTTCCGCCAGGATCACGGCCGCGCGGACTATTATCTCCTTGGGGATATAGGAGTCCAAACCGGGGTAAAATTGGACCATGACCGGGACATTTTCCAGCTCCGCCGCCGTGACGACCCATTTGACGGTCTCATAGTTAAAGGTGTTCACCGAAAGCACGCCGTATTTGTTTTCGTCGGCGTGGGCAAGAATATATTTTGCTTTGGTCAGCGGCATAGCGCCGTTCCTCCTGTAAACTTAGATTATACAGTATCGTACATTCCGTGGAACAAAAAATCAAGCGTTTGCGTTATAAAGATAAAACAGCAAAAAGGAGGCCACATCTTATGAAACGAAACATCCTCTCCGCCGTAACGGCGTCCGCGCTCGCGCTTTCGCTGTGTTTCGGCCTGGTTTTCACCGCGGGATGCGCCGCGGCGCGAGGCGGCAATACGGCGGCCGGAACAGCCGGGGCACGGACGGCAGCCGGAAAACCGGCCGTTCTATGGGAAAACGATTCACAGGATCCTTCTGTAAAGCTCACCGGCGCGGCCGATACGGCCGCAGTACACGCCATTACTGATTCGGCCGCCGTATACGCCCCGACAGATTCGGCCGACGTACGCGCCATTACTGATTCGGCCGCCGTATACGCCAGCACTGCCTCGTCGAATGCCGGTCCGTCAACCGCGGCAAATGCCGGTACGTCGGCCGCGGCCGCGGCTGAGAGCGGCCCCTTTACCGGCGCCATCGCCCTGTACGTCGGAAGCCCCAACGCTCTCGTGAACGGAAAGACCGTCACGATCGACTCCAACCCCGCCGTCGCGCCCTATATCGAGAACTCGCGGACTCTGATGCCGCTCCGTTTCGTGGCGTCGGTTTTGGGCTTCGGCGTGGAATGGCGCGAGGCGGACAAGTCCGTGCTCCTGACCAGAGGCGGCTTGACGCTGGAGTTCAGGCTCGGCTCGAACATCATGAGAAATAACGGAAAAGAGGTCGTTATGGACGCCGCGGCCGCCGCCCGGAACGACAGGACGTTCGTGCCGATAGCCTACGTCGCCGGCGCGATGGGCCTGAAAGTCACATACGACAGGGGGCTCGTCCTCCTGGACAGCGACAGGTCCTACGACGCCGCGGCTGACAAGGCCTTTATAAACGACACGATAGGGCGGCTGAGCGGCCTGCCGTTCGTCGGCGGCGAGGCCGGGTTCAACGCGCTGATGAAGGATCTGGCCGAAGAGGACGCGAAGAATATAACGCTGACTGTCGACGACATAAAGATGCGGGACATGGGGATCGTTCCGATGCCGGAGGCCGCGGCGGGAATGACTGACGGCGCATCCATGAACGCGGCGGCTGTCACTTCCGCGCCCGGCGCTCCC
>JGI20166J26741_10701115_pt1 | contig 15311 bp, 17 predicted proteins | sample TergutCu122P5_FD_26741 | JGI IMG/M metagenome (IMG submission 26741)
GTTGTGGCTTCACTCTCTCAAGGTCGCACAGCTGCTGCGCAGTGCGGCTTGTTTACACACAAATCAGTCCCGGTCATATTTGAACCACCTTGTAGTTTTATTCTACGTGTGCAGTATGCAAAATGCCTATAATCCTAAGCGTGATGATCACAATTCATCTATGTAAGAAACTGTGTACTGGTGTCTGTTGTAGGTGGACAGACAAGTAAAGCAAATATTTTCTTTTTTCAATGTCGCTGTTTTTTTAAGGTCGGAACGTTGAAGCAATGATTTTAGAGAATCACACAATATCAGCTAAAGACAGTACAGAACGTTGTAATCCGCTTTTGTCCTTAGTTTGTGTGTAGAAAAACGGCGCCGCCTGTAAATGGTGCTGCCGTCACGCGCCCGAAAACAAGAAGTTGCAACGATAATCCATCCGCGCCACTGCAGTCAAATGTTACAGGGTTTCTTTGTAATTAATTAGAACGCTACTGACAGCCAAAGTTCCACTATCTTTGCAGCTGAAATGAATGCTGATTAACTTGGTTTGTTTCCTTTAAAACATACCAATGAATTTAAATTTTGGGATTAAACAATATTCTGAACACTCTTTTGTGTTTATCTTTTCTGACATTCACGGAAATTTAAAAGTTTTAAGACGGATGTTAACGTAGATTCAAGATATTTACATTTTTAGCACCATGGGCCTTTGACAATAAAATGAAAAAAATTGTCTGTGCTGGTCTCGTACTTCATGAGCAAGGTTCAGTAGAATCTCCTCCTTGAAACAAGATGTGAGTAGACAAACAGATCTTCAACAAACGCTGTCGGGAGAATTCTTATTGCATATTCCGTGTATTGTTCACTACTTAATTTCTTCATCCATTATGAGATACAGTTGATATATTGCGGACAAAGTCTCTTAATATATTCACACTTTTACTACCAATACCAACAATGTTTCAGCAATTTGGGCAAATGCATAATATGAAAAGGCACCTGAATGCTCATGTTGCCGCCGTATTTTTATAGCAGATTTTTTAAAGCAGCGATGGCGCTTTCATTCTTTGCCAAAATCCTAAAGCCCTTTTCCCAATCCTTGGTCCTACAGATCTATCACACTATCGCTGTACTTATTATGTTTTTGTGAGCAGCTTACTGCATGGACTCACATCCCGGATACCTTCAGTATTTTGGCTATAACCTCAAAGGTTCTCATCATCTAACGTACTAACCATAGTCTATTTAGTAGAAAATAAGTGGGCGTGTTTCTATGTGCCTCAGGCTGAACGTGTGGTCTGCTAGCGTTTGCTAAACTCCAATGTACACGAAGTTGTTGGAACTCAGGTTTGTGGGTATTTAGGTATAAACCTCTTAATTTACGTCAATTAAAGTTTTCTACTTTCATTTCCACCAAACTAAAAACTAATGAAAAATTATACTCGTCCAATACATTTTCAGTTTATATTGAGTAAATACACAATAAACGATGTCTATTTTTCGAATATCTGTTAACGTAATTACTTTTGGACTATCAGTTAGCCCGATTGGCATTAACGAAAAGCCTATCTTCCATATTGGCGAGTCTGGCTTCATTTTATTATCTCTTGATTGTGTGAAACTACATAACACGGCGTTGAGGCAACTCAGAATGTCACGACATCCATAGCAAGATGTGTCAAATTCAGGAAAATGTTGAAAGTTTTGACAAGGGAACACACAGACACAGAGAGCATTGTTGGGTCGTAAGTATCTTCTGTTCTTAAGAAGGGAAAGTAGGTGCAAAGAACCGAAAAGATAAACTACGAGGAATAGAAAGAAAGGAAAGTGGTGAAAGGGAGAGATACAGAATGAAAGAATAAATGACTAAGTGATATCTTTCGTGAGCTCACTTAGATTTCAGTATGCGTTAATTTAGGCCTTAAATAAATCGGCACACCTGATCGGCTAAAATTGTGCTCAAATATGAGACAATGTTTTCAATTTATGAGAATTTTTAATACAAAATCATACCCTACGCTTAATTCTGTAATGACACTACTAATATGAGCAGCGGAAATGGAGGACGGGCGGACGGACAGGCCCTCCTCTTGTCCTTTTGTGTGTTCTCCGTCTACATGTGCAGACTTTCCTTAACTGTTTAGTCTTTCGGTGTGCTGGATCTCCTGTTTGTACACATTTTTAGGATCCTTTGTATGGGGATCGGTCCATCGCAAGCCTTTACCTAAAACTGACAACACAGGCACAGAACAGACGCAGACATACATAAATACATACATACTCGCAGTAGGAATAAAGCCCACGATCCCAAACATCGAACGGTGAAATTCAGTACGCGCCTCAGGCAGGACGGACAATGTGATTGGCTATTGTGTTCACTTAGTCTGAATTATTAACATACAAATTAACAAATTCCGAGTGGCAATCCCAGTGTTGAAGATTTTTTTCCGTACCTAAATCCCGAGGAGAGATAGTTGTGGCCAAAATTTTGCCGTCACGTCAAGAACCATGCTAGGGATTCCTATAAAGAGGAAAGGATGGCCGCCATTTCAACAGCAATAATACTTGTGCTGGCACCGAGCTGCATCACATAAAGGAGCAAAGTGAAATATTTCATAATTATGACTATTACTGAATCTACATTTATCTTTCCGGTCACATTGCCACAAGGTTGTGCAGTCGATTGATCCTCTAGTTTTGCATCTCAGTGCTGTTGCTCTTAATGTTTCTGTCGCAGGACTGACTCCCACAGGACAGAGAATAGGAAGTTACATATAACGAGTAGAAGAGATGTTTGTTTGTCACCGGATATCGGGAAGGTTTATCTTGTGAAAGCGCATTGGAATAATTTGGATTGGGTATCGTTAATGCACTACTTATAACAGCTGCCACGTCTGGAAAAGCCAAGGGCGCCAGTGAACAAGTAAGGCAATGTCAGCATTCAGTTAGGATTCTGGGGGTTCGTTTTGTTACTGCGTCCTGATGCTGACGCTGGATGCGTATTATTATTATTGCATACGAGACACACATTACAGGGGGAATTTTAAATGTAAAGCCTAAATATCCATAAAGTCTACGCGTAAATCTTCGCTCGCAGTAGACAAATGTTAAATTCACGCGCCAGTTTTCATTGTTGTAGAAGGTAAAATATAAAGTTGTAACTGCCCCGCTCCATGAAGACATACAGGTCGCAAAGGTATAACTGCACTCATTCTTAACCTTGACACTAAATTGGAGTGTTCAGCTTCATGCCCCGGCCGATTTACCTCCAGGCAAAAACCGCGGTACCCATTGAAGATTCTGGGTGGGCCCCAGAATCTGTCTGGACCTTTTGTAGAAAACAAAAATTTCTTGCCTCTGCCGGTATTTCCTTTTGCTTTTCTAGGATCATATTAGGATTTCCAACTATACACACTTCTCATTCAAAATAACAATCGGCAGTCAATCGGAAAGCAGGCCCCTGCAGTAAACACAAAACCTCATCATCATCATTTGGCACTACAACCCTTTGTGGATTTTCGTCTTCTCAGCCAGGTCTCTCCAAGTTCTTCCGTCCTTAGCTGTTTCCTTCCAGTTTTTTATTTTCAGTTTTTCTAAATCTTCCATGACATTCTCTTACCATCGCTGTCTTGTTCTTCCTACTGGTCTAGTTCCCATAGGTTTCCAATCTAATAGCTTCCTAGTTGGTCTTGCTTGATCCATTCTTTGTGTATGGTCCAGCCATTTGATTCTTTGTGCCTTAATGAATCTCACTATATCTGCACTTCTATTAATTTATCAATTTCCATGTTGTTTCCTATTCTCCATACATTATCAATATTGACAGGACCAAATATTTTTCTTAGTATTTGCCTTTCAAAAATTCGTAGGTTGTTTTCATCTATTGCTGTTAAGGTCCAACTCTCTGATGAGTACGTAATGACTGGCCTTATTATTGTTTTATATATTTTCATTTTGGTGTTTCTCTTTATGAATTTCGATTTTATTAGTTTTGCATTAGCATAGTATGCTTTGTTGCCTGTTACTATTCTTTCAGCAATTTATATATTCATTTTATTATCTGCATTCAATATGACACCCAGATAATTAAAATTTTCAACATTTCCAAGGCAAAATTATAAACTTGTAGGTGTGTTATGTCCTTTGTTCCTGTTCTCTTTATTTGCTTATATTTCGTTTTGTCTTCGTTGATGAACACAAACCCTACATTGATTAAATCTGGAATGGCTCACGTTTCCTTCATGCTAAACATTTTTTTTTTCACTGAACAAAGTGTGCAATTTTCTTTTGCCATTCCCTGATTTAAGGGGAAGCTTGGCCACACCAAGACTTTGTCCTTTTAGTCAGTCATAAGTTACAAAGGTTTCCAGAGGTCTACAATCTTGTACTGCACTGATAAATTCTCCATTGCATGCAAATCATGAAGACCACGTAGTCAAGTGCTGATGGTGTAATAAAGTTTTTTACCGCATAAAATACCATGTGCGCTAAGAACAACTGAGTTGCTTGGTGCTTTGGACACGGCAAAATTATGAAGGCGGGACAATGGAGCCACCACCGAGAGATCCTTCGAGTTGTCGTGCGATGAAACATAGCTAGCCGCAAGATGGTCTGTGTTGTCCAGATGCCCAAGTTGGCTCCACACTCCGCCGGGTGGTGTATCAGTGTGACCTTTTCTCCATAGATATCAGCTGGCATGAGATTAATGGTGTGTGTCCTTTTCTGCATAGATATCAGCTGGCATGAGATTAATGGTGTGTGTCCTCACATTCATTGGCACGAGGTCGTGGATCACCACATACCACATACAGCGTACCGTATCAATCACGACTGCCGGGACAACTTCCATCACACTAAACGCCAGATGATCGATGGAAACACATTCGTGACTCTCACACTCCGAGACACAGGCTTCTTACCCGCGAGGACCCTCAACGTGCCAAACACGCGCCGTTTATGGATTTTCTCCGATACTCCCATTTGTTAAGGCGTAATATACGCCCACTCCTAATAGTAGGTCATCAGTTATTCCAAAGTACCCGGTACGTTCTTGCTCAGGGCGATTTTCCATGACAGGCAAATCGTCCCAACTCTAAACTACTAACTGTCGAAGAACTGGGCAGATTGCATTGTGCATTGCATTTCAGCTGGAACAAACTGATGCATTTGACCCCAGCGTCTACGAGGACCATTCCTCCCTCACCAGCTCGCGTCGGTGGGATCATACCTTGAAGATCGCTCAGTGCCAAATGAACCGTGTGATCGCGCTTTCAAGTTGCCGGAGGTGTTCTTGCTGTAAGGGGAAAATCTGTGCTTCATGCCAAATCCGAACAAGTACATATGTATGGGTATACTGTAGCTTTTTTCATGTACAAGTCCATACGGTAGGCATTCCTCGCCGCTTCTTTCATCCTGTTTGTTGTTACGGTCCAATACAGGGTACTGGAATGATTTACCTTCTGTGTGAAGCGGATGCAAAGGATCGTGATATCGAGGTGTCCCGCAATCCGACAGATAGAGATGTGGATATCTGTAAGTTAAGTCGAGCTCCCGTTGCATCTTTTTAGGTTCTGATAAGCTCCAGCACCTCATTTATCTCATGTTAATCTGTGAGGGGCAAAGTAAGCTCGTCCGCCTATGCCACCACAGATATGTTGTGCTTCCCGTTGCCACACCTTGTGCTTGCTAGTTGTCGATGTTACAGGAAGAGCATTGAGTTCAAGGCCAGAGTGAATAGAAGCAAAGCCATTGGACATCCTTGTGTACTTGAGCTCCGAACCGGCAATGGCCGGGAACGAAAACCATTTACCTGTACCAAGGTGAAGGCTGTATCATATATGGCTTGTGTTACCGAAAACCACAGGCCTTTAGTAAACGGAATGGATACTAATGCGAGATCTTAACAAAAGCGGTTTAAAAGTCTGAAGATAGGACGGAGAGGCGGTTGTTCTTAAATTGTGCTTATGGTAACGAGTCACGGATAACCGCTGTCGCGTCGAACATGGTTCTGCTTGACACCCCACAATATTGACCAGAGCGCATCACTGTCGACAGAGTGTGTCGCATACGATTCGCCAAAATACGCTCCGGAAGCTCGTAGTTGGAGATGAGGAGAGCGATAGGTCTGTAATTCTCCGGTTCCATTGGTGGTTTTTTCTTTGGAAGGCACACTAATAAACCTGTTTTTTTTTGCTGCGGTTATCTTGGTCTCTTGGAACATCTGATTGTAAAATTTCAAAGTGACATCCTTGTTGAAGCCCCAGTACATTTTGTAATATTCCAAGGTAATTTCATCCCATCCCGGGGATTTATTTGGAGCCCCTTGATGTACCGCCAAATACCATTCCCCGTCCGTGATTGGCGTCTCTAAGCCCTCTCTCACGTCCTTGGGCGCTACTGTTGAAGCTTCTTCCTCCACTCGCCGAAGACATTCACATTTCAACGTCATCACTTTTTAAAGCTGCCTAAAAAGACTCTGTCTTACGTACAAAATGTCCCTGCTACTCTCTTGTAGGGTGTCAGAACATTCCAACTTGCTGGTTATCATCCGGGCTGTCCTCCTGACTTGCCTCTGAGGAAAGTAAAATAACATCGGTATCTCCTCTAGATATAATATCTCTTCCCTCATGCCTAGTGCGAATGACTGTGCCTTCATGCTGTGTATGCATATTATCTTCGTTTTAAAGACACTGAGTTATGTCAGTGTGTCCTTATGCGGCCCAGGGTTTCGTAAAATGTCATACATACACACAAGATAGAACTCCTCGCGCAACGAGGCAATCCGACTGCATTCCCACCCCTCCCTCTGAATGAAATACCGGATGTTCCTCTTGACGCATTTGTCTCACCACGAGACGGTCCACGTACTACCTTTGCATTTCTTCCTAGCGCATCCATTCTGAAGCTGAGGCCTCGTTATTCATCTCTCAACAGTTGACTGTTAAGTTTTCGTAGTCTTTGTCCACTATGTGTCCTCTCGTGTCTCCTAGGTTTATCCTGACACACGCGAAAATTACATTCTCTACCCCTACTTTTTTGGGATTGAGTTGGCTGACATACGAGTATGTATGTTTTATCGAAGCGGGCCGCGCTCTTTTTGGCGTAATGTGTGAACGTCTTCCGTTCGTCCGTGTTTGTCCAGACATCCATAAAGCTAAGGAGATGTACCACACGTCCAAAGCTCCACTAATATTCCGATCCCCATGCAATCCTCCCGGCATAAAACACAAGTGAAATCCCCACCTATGATCAAGTCGGGCGGAAGAGATCCGAGTACGTCTTACAGTTTCACATTATAGAGTTTCCAATTGCCTGCCTTTGAGAGATCGCAGATGGCGCGTAGAGGTCAACAATTCCGACAGTTTTATAGACTGCCGCAATTCGACCTTCCGACAGCCAGCGTGTTACTCTTGTCAAATCAATGCCCTCTTTGGCCAAAATAGCTGTCCTTCGACCTGTGTTGCGAAATTTTAAATGCGCTTTGTAGCCGAAAATGTTATGCACGTCCTCCATTTTTTCCTCCTGCAAAAGCAGCATGTAAATGGTGTGTCTGTCTGTCAACAGGTGTCATCCTGTCTGCGAAGAGCATCAATTGATAGTGTCGCAGCCTTGTGAAGTAAATCCATTGTTTCGGTATGGTTGCATATCCGGAGTACTGAATTTTATCCGCCGCAAGCGTCCTCCTGTTTTCGAATTGGTGAGACGAGTTCTGGTTTTACAAGGATTGTTCCCCTTTTCCTTGGCCCCTGTCTTAAGTACGAAATGTGTTACCGAAGGAAGGTAACAGGTTCTCCATTACCACCTCCAGCAACAAATTTCCTTTAATCTCGGGTTTGTAGAGAAAATTGTGTAGCGTCTGGAGCTTAAATTCCTCGTATGTTCAGTGTCCGTATGTTATGCAGTCTATTGAAGAAGTGGTGCTTCAGTACTCAACAGAGTTAACGATGTGTTCTGACTTTACTCCGACTTCGACTTCGCGGTCGCCGTCGGTTACTGTCGGCCTTCGTAGTATTTTTTGTGATCCAGTGAACTGATGCTCAATCTCGGGGGACCGGGGACGCCCAAACCTGCCCCGTTGAGTTGTCGTCCGTTTCCGTAGCCCTCGTGATATATTCTTCCGCCGTATTATGAGTTCCCCGGCAACCTGTTTGCCTCCGTCTGTCATAGTCTCTTCGTATCGTGATTCAGATAAGATGACCTTAGGGGACTCTACAGTGTCTGCAGGCAACAGAGACATCAAACCGACATTGGAAGAGTTCTGCGAATGTGTACCACTCCCGTCCACCGACTCTTCCACCGTCGTGTGCTGGTCACGTTCCTGTAAGTTACAGAGTCGGACGTTTAGCTGTCGCATTTGCGTTAGGGTTTCGGCTCGTCAGCTGTTCCGGAGGTTGTACAGGGCACGTGAGTCACAAACAGGCTATAGTTAAAGGGACAAAAACTATCTACAACATAAAAAACATCATTTGTAAAAGAGACCGCTTTCCAAAGTTGGCCGCTTTCCGACCTAGGCGAAAACGTGACTTCGGGCGGCCGATACTACCAATGCATGTATTTGTTACCAACTAATTGCAGTAGTTAACAAATACAAGCTTGTTACTCCGACATGTTTCGGACACTGAGATTAGTCATCTTCAGGAAATATCATTTCAAAAGAAAAGCGAAAGGCGTTACAACATACCGTCATCTTTATTAAATGAAAAGCGGTACACCTACAGCAACTCAATTGTCATATATATGTATATATATATGGGATATTAATGAATAAAAAAGTTTCGTAATAATTATACAGGGTTTGTATAATGTCGGATAACGTGTTAAGATTTTCATACGAACGCCTAGAAGGAGAAAAATGTTCTTCACGTCTATTTGAGTAAAAAATCCTGTATATCCCCAATGATGAATTCTTGATTTTATAAGGGAACATTAATCGGTGAAGGTTCAATTTGTGCATCTCTCGTGACATACTTTTCCCTCTCATTATTGCTTCCTTCACCTGCGCGATTTATTTCAATTTTCCTGCTCAGCACGTTGTAACAACTAGCTGGCTATTTCGTTAGTCTTTATCAGCCAACAGCACAAAATAATCCAACGTTAAATAATATTTTTTGTTTGTTTATAGTATTTGACGCATTTACGGCGAATAAATACACCAAAATCCTCTTGCAATATCAGCCACATCAAAGTTGTGTTGACAAAACAAATTACGGCAACCCGCTGTTCAGTTGAAAGTTCCACAACCAAAAGGATGACGTAGCTATGGCGTCACTTTTCGCGCCAATTGTGGTCAGTTATTCAGTAGAAGATTTTTTAAAACAGACACCAAGCACGATACCTCAAAATCAACATTTTTCTAAAGATGATGTGGATAATAAGTATTTTCCACTAGGTCATACAGTTGAGAAGAATTATCAGAGTAGGCACAACGTCTAAACAACATAAACACGAATACGAAAATTCACCAAAGAAATAAAAACACACTGATTGTTCACTACAAAGCTGAATGGCTTACTAGGACATGAAATATATAACAAACGCGCCCACACTTAACTCCGTCTTCGAACAAACTTTCACCATCAATTGTGACAGCTAATGGTGAACGTTTGAAAACACGCAATAGCTGTGTGGTGATTATATGTAACAGGATGAGTCTAGGTGATGTAATCCTTTCCAAGTGTCGATCACGTGGCGAAGCGTAGTTGTAGCACCCACTAATATTCAGGAAACTGTGCCTAAACAACCATCTCAATACAGAGTCAAGCCACGAAAGACACCATTCTTATGTCTTGTTAGGTTACCGGTTATTAGGACGGGTAAACTAACGACAGAAGGAATGTGGGTGTGAGAGATACCAATGGAATGTTATGCTAGAGTCCGGTCGTCATGGAAGACGGCAAAGAGGGTCTTTTGAGGCCCATCTTCTTCACTAGGTCTCGGAGAAAGCAGAAATATAGCCGACATTCCTGAGCTACCTTTCCGGCCAGCAAAAGACCCGTCGGAATTGGCAGTGTAAGAGTAAAAAGGCGATGCGTTTAGCCTACCTGAATTTACTCCAGCAAATCAATCGGAATTAACCAGCACCCCTGAAGTCGAAAAGAGCCGTGCGAAAACGAAAGTTGTCAAGTCTGTCAAAGTCCCGTGTAACTATTCTCGTAAATGTTTAAAGGGATCCTCCACATGTTGCTTGGTTGTTGGGTTGTTGCTGTGGGTCCCTGCTGTCTGCCTGTTGGTGCAGGCTTCTGCATGTCCTGTTACAGTCCCAGTTGCAAGAGGAAACAAGCGGGCTACGAATTCATTATTTTTATATTTACTGTGTGTGTGCTAGAACACAGTTCTGAGGAAAATACTTTGACAATGCTGACAGAAGTAAGAAGACGATTGCGGTTTAAAGAAAGTTTAATACTTCATAATATACACTATTGACCAATAATATCAAGGGAATAAAATCAAGGTGAAGAAGATGGGGTTGACTTGTAGCACGTATGGGAGGGATGACAAATGGAAGCAAGAATAAGAAAATACGCAAAAATAATCGCTGTGTCATTTCATTTCTCTTTTACGATCCGGCATATTCGTTCTGTTCATCTGTCAACAAAGATCCATGCCATACATCACTCAAATAATAAGACCATTACATTTTAATAATCAAAACACAAAATACACAATAATAACAGTATATATTATATTCAAATATACAGTCGCAGTGTAACATTAATCATTTCCCTAATTTATAAAGCTCTGTGATGATTTAGGGGATCTTTTCTAAGTCTTGGAAATGCATACATGTCAAAAAGTAAGGGCAGTCCATTGGCACTTTAGTAAATGCGTGATACGGCGGGTTCTACTTGTTGTGATAGAGCTGAATTAAAACGCCCACCTACTGCAATGTGAATAGGCAATGAGTTGCCTGTCTCTGCGGCCTACGGACCGTCTTAATGTAGCTCTATCACTCTTAGCGACGCAATGAATTGTTCACCGAGGTTGGCTGAATAAAACCGAAATATGTCGGATCGTATGTGAAAGATGATATAATACAATATATATATACGAGTATATATATATGACTGGTTTATTTTCTTTATGTATGTTACTGAAATATACATTAAATACGTGTCAAAAATAGAAGTAACATTTAGTTAGAAATTTTGAAGTGGCCATTTTGCAGACGTAAACATAATAGGGAACGTAATGTTACAAGTAACAATTAAGCATTGGTTAAGTCTGTGTAATTGTTCTCTATCCCAGTAGAACTGAGTTGAAGGTAACCGCGCTGCCCACTTTGCGTATAGTATTTGATACACCGTTTGGGCTTGGGGCCATGTCGACTTCGAGACATGTAATGGCCTCTTCGTTCTGAACGTGGATGCTTAACTGCGGTTCACTTACAGGAGCAAACGCGTATGCTCGCATCGCCTTTTTGATCATCGCAACTTTTCCGACGGACTTTTAGTTCGCTGAACTGAGACTCAAGACAGTAAGTCAGAGCTTCTGCTTTTCCAGAATCTAAGGGAACGAGTTTTCTCAGCGTGAGTAACGTCGGTGAGGGAATCTGGGTTTGTATTATCCGCTCTGACACCTTCCATAATGATAGAAACTCCGTGTGCAGTGATGCTAGCATACAGTATACCCGGCCATTCATCAACAGATTCAAAGGACGAGTCACCAAAATGTGCAGGCGATTAACCCGAGTTTTCAGATCCAGTTCCTTGGTGGCTTATCAAGGCTTCCTCAACCAATTCTTCAGACATTTCATCCTGAACGCGAGGAGCCAAGAAGGTCGCGTGCCTCAAATAGACGACTTTCTTGTACAGCGTGTTTCCAGCCTGAACACAAAAAAATCATTTCATATTGTTCAGTCTGTGCATTGTGAAATGAATTACAAATTTTATCAGTACAATAAGAAATATATAGCGCATTTGTTAGTACTGATAGAGTTTGTGATGCAAATGCCACTTGCGGTGCGTCAGGCCGTGTGATGCGCCACCCATTCGGGTGCACTCGTGGGGCGCTGGCTTTGCAGAAGTCTCCTTTGGCCGACTTCAGCTTACTGCGACTTAGATATTTAGAAGTGTCAATACTCGTCCTTTCCTCCAGCTAGGCATTTGAGTGATACTTTGAAGTGATGCACCTACCTGAAGTGCCAGTCTCTCCGCGGTCTACAAACTGATGTGCATAGCCTCAGTTTTGACGCGTGTGGCTGAAGCTTTGGCAGCGTTCCATGTGGTGCACTGTGCATTTCCACCCTAACACGAAGATGAAAGATACTGGCGATGGAAATTACCGTTGACTCAAGGCCCCTCGTGAACGACATTGTAAGTTGCGACGTTAGGAAACCTTACTTCTCTACGTCCTGGCACCAGCCTCTTGGTCGGATCTGTATGGCGTCCACGTAATGGTTAATCAAAGCTTCCAGCGCCTATCTGATACCTGATTTAGGCGTTCGCCTGTTTAGTTGCTTCATCAGAAAGTACACACTTTAGTCTTGTAGCGAGAGGGTTTCAGAGCCCACACCTTAGCTCCATTCACTGGGACGAAGATTGTCGATAGTGGCACGGAAATCATCTATCTCCGGAATTAGCATAAGATGGTCTCCCTTCTGCTGAGGAGTAAATCCGCTACAGGACTGATCAAAACCACCGCAGGAAGGCACGCTTACCTATAACATCGCTTCCATTGCGAAAAACCATTTACGACTTGGGGTTTGGTTGAATAATGTCTAGTAGAGTGCCACTCAGAGGCGAGAGAGAGGTGCACCTAGGTGCAGCGTCTACAGAGGCAGAGTTCAGACAATGAAACTGAACTCTTAAGTGATGGCTTTAGAGGCCAAATTTCCTGTTCGGGACGGCTCTTCCAGCTAAGACGGCGGAATATTTTCCGCTCCCTTTCATTATAGCCCTCTGTCTGTCATTCAAAGCGTCTCCTTGCGGGCCTTCAACGAGTGTTTTCCCGGTAGTAGTTTTGGTCTAGGCGCTAACTCATTTCCGGACAGGGTCCCGGGCTTTGAGCGCATGGTGTCAGGTTTTAATAAACCTCCCGTACCGTCGGTGACCAACTTCTCTGATGTAGGAATCCCCCGTGTGAATTTGAGCACGCCATGATCTTCTTGCTCTTCTTCTACACCTCTTCTCGGCGGTTTACAGTTTCAGGTAGACACTTCGGAACGCAGGAGTAGCTTCTTCTGTTGTGGTTTCAGAGATGTCATAGCCTGTTTCATCATTACTGCGATATAACAAAGAGGCACTCCTCCACTGTTGTACCAGCACTTAAAAGCAGATACCAGTAAACAGAGGAAGTCTCCCTTTGGGTTTCATTTGAAATAAAACCTTACTCGATATTCTAGGATATCAAGGAAGCACTGTTCAAATTAACGACCCGTATTAATGATGCTGGGCACGGAGGCCTATATATTCCGATATATTTATAAAAGTAACTAATAAGTGATGGTTGTTTAGAAATTTTCTCCGGGCCCAGTCTAGTATCCTGGTAACTTCTATATTTGTACAAGATAGGTACCACCGTCAGCCGATCTCAGTGGCCGCCCGGACTAAGGCGCAGGTCTGCTGGCGCTCGCTTGCTGAGATTGTGGGCTCGAATCCCGCCGGCGCATGGATATTTGTTTCCTGTGAATGTTGTGCGTTGTCAGGTAGAGGCCTCTGCGACGGGCCGATCCGATCCACCGTCCAGAGGAGTTCTACCGAATGTGTGTGTGTGTTATTGAATGCGATCAGATACAACAATAACCGTCTACACCTAGGTAGAAGAGTTCCGACTAAGACAGAAAGAGAGGTACTACTGTCCTGAGTCCAGTGTTTTGCAGTTTTCTCTAGTTTTCCAGTAACATGACTGCCTACGACAACTTTCTGTCTCATATTAATCGACACTGTGTCACCTATGTAGTAAAAAGGTTTTCGGTTTATAACAGGATAATCAACCGGACATTTTAATCGCCCTAATCGAGCAGCAACTTCGAAATCTGATCTTATTGACATTTCTGGTTGCAAACTACGGCTAGGTCTTGCGCGCGATAGAGTTGTTGAGGCGAACGTACTTGTACGTAGTCGGAACGCAGGAATCCTGAAGTGTGTTCATGGCTCCCGCCTGCACTGGTGAGCGCTGTACAATCAATAATGCACCTGGCAGCTTGCTCGAGACCAGGCCCAGGGCAGTGTACTACACGTACGATAAATATTTCTTTCAAACTGTACCTTTGCGTTGTTCCAAATATTAACAAAACTATGTCACGTTGTTTAATATCCCTTCTTCCTTCTCTTCTTTAACGATTAGGCCCTCTGGCCTGTTCAAGTTCAATTTTCCTTTCCAATCCAAATAAAAAAAGTTTGCGTTAGCTACTTCACAAATAAGTCGGTACATAAAAATTCCATTATCGGTAATCGATGGGGGTTGATATGCCAAAGTCTAAATTTTTTTTAAAAAACGCCGAAGATGAATGGAACCAGCTCAAAATCGACCTTGAACGCTGCAGGAGCCCATGGTTAACTAGGTCCCAGAATGTGTAGCTGTTTAAACTTCGATCAGTTTCCTCATATGTAGTTGTATTTTATTATGCAAGTTGAAGATGTTTTGTCGTTTTTAATCTAATTTTTGACACAGAACTTCATGTTCTGAACGTAATTAAATGGTTTCACCTCAAATATTTTGGTTACGAATTGGTCCCGGCAAATACTTTGAGTCTAAAGAAATAGTTTATGCTGTGTCTACTTACGTATGGATTTGTTCTTTACGAAATTTTCTTGGAAAATGTCAAAGAATTAAATCTTAATCACGCAAGATTGAACTTCCTCAGAAGAACTGAATTAGCTAACCAGCTCAGTTCCGCCATTTTGTTAAAACATTCCTGCTGCATAGAACTTATTCGGCTTAGTAGGCAACTGGATGCTTTTATCTGCTTACAGGTTTTGTGTCAAAGTTCTCATTTGACTTCCGTCCATAGTTACTAGTAATAAAACATAAGTAATAATGTAACAAATACTGAGTGGGGCAGTCTTCACATCATTTTCAATTATACACACTATTCGATTATAGATTATTAAAATGTATTCAAGGCAATATGACATGATAGACAAGTGTTTGCCATTGTTTTGAAACATTATAACAAAATTTCTTCCTAAAAAGAACAGCTGCCGGATGTCGTCGTTCCAAATTGATGCTCTGAAGCACTCAGTTTGTAACACTTCCCGCAACACAAGTTACACGCTTGGTGCTATGGCATTCTACAATGGATTAATAATCAACAATGGCAGTCAAAAACACAACTATATTTGTAAATACAATAATTTACCAACTACATGTTTCGGCCTAATTCGGCCATC
>JGI20166J26741_10702226_pt1 | contig 15311 bp, 7 predicted proteins | sample TergutCu122P5_FD_26741 | JGI IMG/M metagenome (IMG submission 26741)
AGTACCTTCAATTTCATGTAGGGTGGCATAGTAGAAAACTGAAAAGCAAACTCCTGAAATGTACTAAAAAATGACAGAGTATACTGGTATAGCGGTAAAAGAGTATACTTGTACTTCGGGAGATATTGGTTCGGATCTTAGCAAGGGACCCGATTTTCCTGATCACAGTTTCCTGGATTATATCCGGAAGGGGACGCGGAAACGAGTCTTCTTAATACGTAGCTCCAATGACTCAACATTCACGAACTGGTTCCCATCACATTCGACAATGTACAAACCCCACAGTTAAGGAAAGAGAACTAATGAATCAACTATACAATTAGTGCGTTTGAATTTGTTAATCTACCTCACATAGGTCAACGAAAACAGGATTTAAATAAAGATATGCGAAATTACTATTAAAATGGTTTCGGAAATGCTGCAGTTGTTATAGAGATGACCACAATAAATTCATACTTTCCAAATGACAGAGAATACAAATTCGGCATATTAAGAATATCACACCTACGCCAGTCGATACAGAAAATGAGAACTGCGTTCTTCTGGGTAATTACGCAGCAAGTAGTGGTAATTCTATTTACATCGCGGCGGAAGTCTGAACTAACGATACAAAAAAGACAGAGTTTTGCACAAACCAAGCTGATACTCGACAGGTTCCCGCGAGTCACATGGCATAATCCAGCTCATCCCAAATTTCTGCAGAGTGTTCCTAGTAATGGAAGCTACGACAGTTGTAATTCGCTGACTCATCTCTGAAAAAGATAGTGTCTGAAATGGGACAACACTCTGTACTTTACGCAGTACCACAAGAAGTCGCACGTGGATCTAGGCGGCCAGCTGTACCACACGTCGTCATTGACTCCGGTGCGCCTTCAGGTGAAACCTACCGTCAGTGAGGCTGCGCCCCATCTCGCTGGAAGATAAAATCATTTCAATCCTCTTTCAATTGGGGAGAAGCCATCAGAAGAGCATGTAAGAGTTACCAGAGACGGTGTTTTCCAAGAAAAAGAAGAGACCATAAAGCGTCTCCCTTAAAATGGCACAAAACACATGCACTTCTGCTGAATTTCTTTCGTGCTGGAGAATGACGTGCCAGCAAAGTCATGGTTTGCAGTCCCAGCGAAAATATCGGCAGAATTCATATTGCATGTTTAAATCTTCTGGTTTCAAGGTCCGAAGCAGCTGAAGCTGATCGGTTTCAAAGTCAGAACTTACGCAGGATTTTGGAGTCGTTTGTTTTCTGTAGCTGCAACATGAGAATCGCTCGGCACACTGGAAGTACGATCGTGCACGATCCACAGTTCATCAGACACAGAGGGACAACCAGGAACCTTGCCCTTGTAAATGCAGACTTTCCGCTCAAATGTCTTGTACTAAACCTAAATGCATATTGGGCTCGGTAGTTCCGTGTGAAGGTGTGTGCAAACTGCACGTTTCGCAGCTGTTACCCTTCCGTAGCCAAGCGAAAAACTTACCATCTCATAAGTTGTGGAGTAGCCTTTTGAAAATTAGTGGCACCTGGCGGCAGCGACGTCCAACAACAATGACCCCGCTCATTTGAAACAAAACTCTGACAGCCTTCATATCGACTGATGTAGGTGTGAAGTTCCAAGTACGCAGCAATTTGTCTTCTGTATCATTTTAAAAGTGTAAAGTACTTTTGTGGCGTCCTGTAGTTCAAGTTCCTCAACAGCCCTTTCTCCAAAACACCTTCCGTTCATCAATGTCAATATCCGCCAGCTCTGCTAGAAGAACTGTTTGTTCTGGACTGCAGTATGTCATTTACTAAACCTTCGACGTCATTACATCAAATACAGTTGAACGAATTTCCTATACCAGCCACCTTAATTAACAACTGAAACGTTTATTTCTTCCATAACGTGTGGCTAGCAACATAAATCACGATTACAAATGCAATAATGCGTCTTTACACCTTCACTACTTGAAAATTAAATAACCAATTTTAATCTAGTGAAAATTAAAAGGCATGACGACGTATTAATCAATGTTGTACCTACTAAGTCAAAAGTATGAAAAATCTTAGGAAAACTTTACCAAGACTTAGCCACCTACATAATATTTAAGATTAATTAAAGCTCACCCTATTACAGATGTTTTATCTGTCAGAAAGCTTTGTCTTGTTGTCGAGCCGTTTCATGGGCTCATGGCCAGACATTTTAAGACAAAGATTAACGTGGATTATATTGACAAGTTCAGATAGCAGCACCCAGTAAATACACACCATTTCCTTAAAGAAAACCTGTCAGTAAATTTTATATAGTATAGACAATTAATGGCTGTCCCTTCTGAGACCCATAAAAACACACTAATACACGCTGAGGGAAGAACGTCAAATACCTGAACGTTAAACCTCATATTACATAAAGCACCAACCCGGCTTTAAAGGGTGAATGTTCAGTATTAAGGTTTCCGATTATGTAAAATATGGACCTCACTTTTACATGAATTTAATAGGATCAGAAAAAGCAAGTAGGTGAATACACAGTATCTATTTACTAGTTGCTCGTATCATAATAAAAACGCACGTCTAAGAGAAAAGGTCATCTAGTGATATCAATACACAGTAACTACCACTAACAAATGTCACATTTTACTTAATCCGTGATTAGAAGTTTTTTACTATCTGTTGTCTGTCACCAGCGCGGCGTTACTTCTCAAGCGCGGAAATAAAATCAGTCCTGTGCTAATATTCATATTTTAAGGAGTTAGCAGTTTTTACATAAAAAACCTATGGTGTCAAAGGTGAAGGAAGATTTTAAGTGAGAATTTAAAAAAAAAGGTTTTTATGCAACATAAAACACGGCAATTCCCGCTATATGAATCCCCTGAACAGTTACTAGGACGGAGACAACGACGTAAAGGGTTTCTCTGCCGTGTGTCCACAGTTTAAAGAAAGTAATTCACAAAACATTCACAACTCACATCTTTTGTCCAATCAATTTGTCATGCAAATGTTGAAAAATAAGTATTTGCGGCTTCCGTCTTGCTGACCAGACCACAACGGACCCAGAAGAGCTCAGTCGATATAGTGATTACGCTAGCGACTACGCAATACAGAAATCTGGGTTCTCGATTCCCGGCAAAGGCAAAAGCTTCTACTCTTCACCAAAGAGTATAGACCGTGATGGGGCCCACCCAGCCTCCTATTCGGTAAGTACTAAGAGTGTTTGCCAGGCGGTGAAACGGCTGGGCCATGAGGTTGACCAGTCACCTCCACGTCCTGCCGAAGTTACGAATGAATGAAACGATACCACATTCCACAAGTTTTCCACAAAAACCTTATCATTAACAGCTGCGTTCGCATTACATTTAATGTTCGCTGGCAGTTTGCGGATTGTGACCTTTGTTCCGTTACTGGAGCAACAGTTCCAATCGTTTAAGGCAAAAATACGCAAGAGAGATAGTGCAAAATTAAATAATATAGTGACTGATGAACTTTGTTTATACATTTTATTTGCACTATCATTCAGTTTTACCCTGTCATATACTAGTAATGAAAGCATTTTACTTCCCTAAAGAACGTGCCAAAACGACTAATTTCAAGTGGAATATGGGCAGGATAGAACACCGCAAAGATTGAGTGACAGGAAAGTATAACGTACAAATCACAAGGTCAATATCCGTGCCTCAGTGTCGAAACCGGAACAAGGAAACTAGCGACATCATTTAAACCACACACAATGAGTCAGCCTATGTAGAAATGTCTTATTTCTTATCGAACCTGAGTGTAAACAATGCAGCAGAATATCACGTCTAGTAACAAAAAATACATTTACCTGATAACATAAACGCTAATCAACAGAGAATCAAACAAACAGCGCAACAAGTTGCTTTCTCACGACTGATTCAGTGCTGCCAATACCTCACCGCAGAAACTAAAATTAATTAAAACTGGCCTTTACCCCCTACGTGGAGGTTTAACCATTCTAAGGAAGTGCTAAATTACGCACAGGGACCAATTTTCTTACTCTACGTTGAACTAAAAGACAAACAGCATATAAATGTTAATGCGTGGGGAAACGATACACCATGGAAAATCAGTTTTGTTATAAAAGGTAAAGATGTGTACAGACTACGACGGCGGGTCTGTACCACATTCACTGCCACACATGCAGCCAAAGTAGACACTGGGAATGGAGAATCTGTTTGGACAACGTACGCTGGCATGTGTATGGGAGAATGGTTCTGAAAAAACTAGGGAGGAAATGTGCGGGCTAGATTAGAGTTACTCAGGGTCTATCGGCGAGTAGTGATTACTGTGTTTAACTTTTCAGTTTCCTAAACAGCAGTAAATTTCTTGGATAGCTAAGGTGCCATTAGTTTTGAATAACGTATTAATCTGTGCAGTGAACAGTTAGTGAGGGTCCTCTGTTATACTGAAATATATTGCATTGCGCACTTTCTGGTTCATATATTCCAAGTAAATGCAGAAGACTCACGAAAATCCTGTCGATTATTCAGGAGCTTATGATTTAGCAATCAGACAGACAAACCAGTCACTGCCTACCGAAGCATTACGCTATTAGAGTGTTGAAGAACTGGACAAAACAGTTAAACACACTTGGCAGCAGTTGCTATCGGAATTTGAGGCAGGGATGTTCCGATAATGTTACCGGTAAAGTAAGTCACCCTGACCAATGAAAATTATCGCAGGTTAACCCTACTAGCACATAAAAATACATTCAAGCCAATGTACTGAATATGTTTTTAACAGCATAACAGGAACAAACAAGGGCATTCTTCTGTAGCCATTGGTGAGTTCAAATTCCGTATTCAGCACGTTTCGAATCGCATAATGACCTCGAAAATTCCAAACTTCTGCGATATGATGCCACTTAAGACTCGTACATATGTACCAACGTTTTGGAGAAGCTTGCTGCCTCCTTTTTCAGGGTAGTCCCAGAAAAGATAGATAGTATCATAGACACCGCTGTGAGAACCTCAGTAATGCATAATGGCTCTCACTACGCCATTCAAGGTGACAGTAACATTGTTTTTAGTCTCCGTAAAAAAATTCATCCCAGCGGTACTGAATAGCTGTTATTTTGGCAGCACTTTCAGCAGTGACGCGCCTCTTACTGCTACAGTGAAGAACTAATCAGGAGTAGCGAACCAGGACTCCCCATTTATCATTGTCCGGCCGAACGGTCTGGTCGGATGTTCTGGACGTAGTGGACAGAAAATCCATTACCGACTACGGGAGAGAATAATGGGGAAAAGAAAAGATAAAAAAGTATGGAGAAGGAAAAAATTGCGTTTTATAATGGAAAGTGTGAAATCTAAAATGTTGCAACTTAATGTTTGAGGTTCCATTCTTTACTGTATACAAATGAGGAGATATGAGATAAATGCAGAGGTGCTAAAAATAACACATTTTTCACTTCCTTAACCTATCAATAACGTTGGAGGCTGCTAGTTATGCCTTCATCTGGTTCCAGCAACGGAGGTGTAAAAACGATGTGGCTGAGTCATATATCTGTGTATACTCTGACAGGCAATTAATAGCTTACGAATGTCAGGCGCAAAAAGTGGCAGCGAAAACCTGGTAATATATGTCCTCTGGCGTTATCAGGAACATGGCTAACTGCTCCAAGTACGACAGTTATTAAGTCCGTGTCTCGTGTTACCGTTAGATCCTACGTTTCTTACTAATTCAAGGATCAGAGACTAATACTTACTCAGCTAAGTCAAGGGTTCCTCACAGTGTACGGAGCCCGAGGGTTCATTGTCATGTTCATGACAGTCCAGCATTGAACCCTACCCTTAGCCAGCTGCATCCATACAAACTCCCATTTCCTTGTGTCACAGTTCACATAAATTTCCCACCTACGTCTAGGTCTCCGCAGGGGTACCTAACCTTCAGGTTTCCAATCTATAATTTTGTATAAATTCATATTTGCTATCAGTACTTCAACATTTTCCTGAACAAAGCAACAAAACAACAACAAAGACAACAACAAACATTTCTAGCATCAGATGTAACTTCGGCCAGCAATGTGTTTCGGCGGTAGGTCTGGTGGTTCCGCTAGGGTACGCAGTATATTTCTGTGCTGGAAACAGTATCTGCTGATGACATGTCTCACTCCCCTTATAGTCTACAAGGAAATCGCAGGTGGACTTCCGGAGAAGCACATCCTGGCACTGTGTACAAAATCTCGTAACTGATGGACGCAGAAACTGATCTTCTTCACAAGTTCTTTAATTCCACACTTCAGTAACACGAGAATCAATCAGCCCCTTAACATATGACGGGCACAGCTTTCATATCAGCAGTTGCATCGTGAACGCCACGACAGAGGTCAACATTCTGCTAATAAAATATCCTAACTACCTATGTGACAAAATAAAACGAGTGAATAAATCTCTTTGGGCCTCTAAAAACTAACTGGGAACATTAGCGTATCGGAAAGAACAGTCATAGGAAAACGACGCTACTAGAATGTCTAAGAGCGACTTTGCCCGATTCCATTGGCTGGTTTGGAAGGAATCAATGAAATCCTCAAGCATCATAAAAGGGCTTATCTCAACTGGCACTTTCCCAGCTTAACAATCAAAGTTTCCAGAGAATAAATTGACTTCATAGCTTCGAGATGATTCGAGCAGAAATCTGTGCCATCACCAGCTCACGATCAGTCACGGACACTCTTCACTTTCCGAAACTTCAGTTTCCAAAACTGAGTTCAAACACCAGTTTTTCCTTGCACCCACCGTTGATTCGCATCCTACAACACAACAACCCAACTGCAATGATGCTCCCAAGACCTCAGCAAAATGATCACAAGCTAAAACTGCAACCGACATATTTTCTAAGAAGCTGTTATCAAGTGCGGCACAAATAGAAAACAAATTCGACAGCATAGACCCTCTGTTGCACCACGTTTAAAACCACGAAAGTACGGAGAAGTTTTCATCACACACACACACACACACACACACACACACACAGTTCAGCAACAGCTAGAATGATCAGTCTAAGAAACTGAAAAACGGGACATCTTAGCCCAAGAAAATGATAGTAAAAAGGAGCAGAAAACGAGCCACATTGAGACTTCAAGAGGAGCCCACATTTCTCAGAAAGAAATTATAGTAAGCCTAGGAAGTACTAACTGAATTTGACACATGTTCTCCCTCGAAAAAACAAAATGACGCCACGTAAGCCCGTAGGAAGCTTCCCCGATAAACCCAGCTCGGCAACCTAGAACTTGCAACCCGTCCTTACAGTCAGAAACAGAAAACTAAAAACATTTACCATCATAACTCCTTAATAAATTTACAGTTCTTAGTTTAAACCACAAGTGACATCCCTCTGCTTGCAGGCAAGCTCCATACCTCCTTAACACCATGCGAAACATTCGAAGCAGATTCTACGGAAACGTCCAGATACACTCTTCGAATACTTTCTTTCAGTCGTGCCGCCTGCGGACCATTTACACAAATCTTTATCAGCCTGCCTCGCAGGTAAAAATCGGTGGGGTGTAAGTGAGGGAAACAAAGCTGCCACTGATCATTAACTTAGTTACCTACCACTAACGCTAACAGATAAACCGTGTAAGCTGCAGCACTTTCTCGTTTTAAGTAACCGTATATTCTACATTGGTCAGTGGTATCTTGTGTAGGACTTCGGAAGAGCGCGCGACATTCGTGCTTGCACCGAACTAATCTTGACCTGCTCGCAAACACGCCCCTTCACGCCCTACTAAGGATGGTCTAAACGTGAATGCAGAGAAGCTAACTATATAGGTTCATGTATCGCCACCTGACAAGAACTGAACTGTAACATAAACATAGCCCTCAAAGCATGCGAAAATGTTGCAAAGATGAAGTCACTGGAAAAGATCAAAATTACATTCACAAGGAAATCCACAGAACGTTCCTATCAGAAATTTTTACCACCAAATTCAGATACTATTTTCCTCCAGAGCCCAATCTAAGCACCCGAAGGTAAAATCTATAAAACTGTAATAAAATGTTCCTTCGTATGGATGCAGAATTCGGTCTGTAACCCTAAGGCAAGAACACTGATTGAGCGTGACCGAAAACAGGATGCTGAAGAGAACAGTTTGAACTAAGACGGAGGAAGTAATACGAGACAGGAAGAAACTGCCTAGTGCCTGTATAATTTTAACGTTTCGGTAAACATTATTAGCATAATGACGTCAAAAACATAAGATGGACGCAGCACGTAGTAAGCACGAAAAAGACAATAAATGCAGAAGAGATTTCATTCTGAAAATGTGAATGAATGAAACTACTACGAAAATAAACCTAGATAGGAGGGTAAATAAAATAAATCCTGAAGACGTAGGGTGGGTGTGGACTGGATTCGCGTGACGTCGTTCAGTCTGCTATATACATATTGAAACTTCACATAAATCTGCTGTCTGTCATTAGAGCAGATCATTACATTGGTGATTACAGTCACCACCTAGAAAACCTCAAACCTCACTTAGATTCAGTTAGCTTAGGATAAGGTCCACTGTCGAAGTCGCGTGCGAAAGATAATAAAGGTCAGATTCTCATAAAATGAGGGGAATATCTTGAAGAGCTGCTCGACTACAAGCTTCTCAAACAGGACTATTTTCAATATGACAGATAATAAAACAATCATGTCCACAAATATATTTCTTAGAGGTTAATCTCCTTGAAACAAACACCGTAGATTTCGTTCAGACCAGACTACCAACACTGTTTCACTTTCAACGGAACAGTCTTCCTCCGTTCAATAACACGACGTCCAAAAGGAATCTTCAAAACATCGTACAGAATATGCCTTATTACTGATATTCACGTCTACCATCCACGCAATACAGAGGCTCAACTTCACTTCTTCTGGGATGTAGTCTGTCCAGGAAGGAAAACCGTAAACGGGAGTTAACACGATTTATGAAAAACAAGGAACACCAGTCGAAACTGACGGTGTGGTGAGAGTTTCATTGGTAAGCTGCATGTTATTTAATGAAGCGCCATCAACTTATAGGTTATTTAGGGTCGCAGAGTTAAAAACAGGAATGAAGAAATCTCTCGGGATCGACTTCAAGGTACTATAATTAAGGTCAATAACAAAGTTTAAATTGTTCAAGCTGTCAGAGCAAGGTGAATTATATTTTGATTAAAAGCAAATGCGCATTTGTATAAAACTTTACCATCATCATCATCATCATCATATCCGTCATTAGTTACGCCTTGATAGACCTGTTTCGACCTTGTCTAATAGTCTCTTCAAAGGTCTTCCAAATCGTCTTCGTCCATTCGGTCCACAATTCAGCATTATTTTAGGCCTCCTGTCGTTGCTCATGCTTGTTACATGTCGTAGATCTATAAATTATTTTTGCCACGAGTTTGTTTTATTCTTACCGTGAGGAAGTGGCTTCGCAAAACTCCGCTTATGTTTGGACATGTACTGTTGATTGCTGAATATACAAGTTACGACATGCAAAAATGGCGTAACAATTTGGAGGCGTTCACTGACTTTTATTCAGTAATCTTCAAAACCGAAGACAGAGGCAAGCGGCACTGTATATAAAACGGGCGTTATTTGTTCGCTACAACGTGCGAAGAGAAACGCATATAGATGAGCGATTCAACATACAGTAGTTTGGTTGAGACCCACCGCCGTTCTGGAAATGGTAATCGAACTCAGGCAGATTAACCCCGTATCCCGAAACACACTAAGATATCAAAAACTGCGAGACTTGTGGATCTCACATCGTTGGTGACGAAGATCCAAATTTTCTTGAATGTAACACCCTGTCGACAGGGAAGCAGCTACCGCCGTTGTGATGAAGCCCAGTGGTTTCATCTTCAGCATCAAGCAGTCCAAAAAAAAAAAAAGCACTACCCTCTTTCGGAACGTCGAAACGCCGACAGGGTTTAACATTCCAGATGACGTGAATCTTCATATCGTAGATTGGTTGCCTACATATTTCAGGAAGAGTCTGTTTTCTCCTTGTCGGAAATCGTGTCGAATTACTAACGTTGACATTACAAGACGCCAAAAAAGCATACCGTTCCGTTGAAACCCCCATTGACCACAATCAAACAATGCGAATCTCTGCGACGCTGGTTACAAAGAGGAGAACTACGAGAAGTGTCGCGAACAATTCTGCAAGACAAATTCACTGAATTTGTTAAAGTTAAAGGTATCACAGCAAAGAGTAATTTTATGTAAAGAAATCCAACAGATCTAAGAATAATCTCACAGTCCCACATCCTTCTCTTCTAGAGTATTGGAAATAATTAATTTGATACCGCTAAAAAGGAGATCGCCGATCCCAGTGGCCGCGCGGTCAAAGCAGTGGGTCTGCAGCCGATCGCTTTCTGGGACTGCGGTTTCGAATCTCACTGGGGTCGTGGATGTGTGGCTCTTGTGAGAGTTGTGTGTCAGGTCGGCGTCGGCCTGATCATTCGTCCAGAGTAATCCTACCGGGTGTGGTGTGCCTAAATGAGTGTGATCGTGAAGCCTCGAAAATGAGGCAGTCCTGGCCCACTAGAGACTGTCGTGTCAGAAAATAAAAGAATGAAGCAGATCATGTTGGATAGTAAGACCAAACTGACAGTTATCCAATGCTTTTATCAAATTTAAGGGAATAGAGAAACTCAATAAGCCTGAAGGAACAATAAAGTTTACTAGGCACATATGAATTACAATCCATTCTTGCACTGAATCTTATTAAAATGAACTGTCTTCACTGTAGGAAATATCCACACGTGGCTTAACCCTTTAAAGATGAAAATGGACCTGAATTACATTAGAGATTCAGTTCGTATCGCGCAGTAAATACGGTCTCTCACGGGTACAGAACCAGCAGTCGATGTGGTATACAGAAATACTCGCTGTTTGTTCTGAGATTCATACAAAACATATAAATGCACTGTGTGGGCAGAAAGCAGAATTGTTTAATGTTAAACCTAGTGGTACATAAAGCAACCACTAGGCTACTACACACGTATGAACAAACTGCTCTTGGAAAATATAAAAACGGAGGAACTGCGCATGCGGTATTATATTAATTGAGGCACTTCATAATACATACAAGCAGAGGTAGTTTGCTGGCTGTAGTAAATGTGTGTGTGCGCGCGCGTGCACAGGAGAAGGATACAGATAAATTATTACAGAGCCCTTACACTGTAAACACGATGATTGTAAGAGAGTAATGAGGTCACATTAGACAACCGATACCAGGGGATGCGCGGTTTAAGACGTTGGTCCGCGCCCGCTCCCCTGCTGGGTTTGAATCCCGCTGGGGCATGGGTGTGTAACGCTTGTGAGTGCTGTGTGTTGTCAGGTAGAGGACTCGGCGACGGGCCGATCCCTTGTTCAGAGGAGTCCTACCGAGGGTGTGCGTGACTTTAAGAGTGATGAAGTGCAACAAAACCTATACACCTACAACGGGTAAGTAGAAAGAGATCAAGACTAGGAAATAAAGGAAGAGAATTAAAGAAAGAAGAAATTAAACGACCTAGAAATTGTGGCGTTGCAATAGCAAGTTTCTTCAAGAAAGTCTTAGATTTATAATTACGTAGAACACATTGGTCTGCCCGGTATTTGTATGTCAGAGGAACATACTCAATACAGTTTAGCACACTCTTTTGTCAAATTTCAGGACATTTGTCCACCTGGGTTAATAAAAGCGAGTACAAACCAAACAAACGTGTTGTATGTGACGGAGTGTTATAAAAAATTATTCAGCAACACAACTGTGTGACAGTAGAGATCAAATATTCACTAGACGTTCAAGAAAGATAAAACATGCGGACAAGGACTTAAATATATTTATTGCTAAAGGCAATGTATTTTATTATTCGGAGTTTACGAGTAAATGTCAAAATGCACACACCAATATATTGGCGAAACAGCACATAAATAAAATGAGCTTTGTAGTATTGATATTTTCAATACTTATTTCTAAATAATGTTAAACTTTTAGACTATGAGCGCTTGTAGATCTGTCAAGTAGCAGCAACACACGATGACTTATAAAATTACTTATTTCGAACGCACTCAAGAAGTCTGCTCCCCGCAGTTACGTAATTTTTAAAGACGAACGGGGAGAAGAGTCAGCACCGCTCTCAACGGAAACATTGGAGGACTGAAGACGGAACATTTAAAAAAACTACGCCTGGTCCACGAAGTTACTTTTACTTCTTCGACGCAGTTTTCGTCTGTATATAATGTAGGTTGCACATGTGGGCGACTCCATAGCAAATCGGACAAAAATTTCTTTTAAATTGTATGTACACATGAGGGATTTGGAGAAAAGAAAAGTTGGCAAGTTCGCCTTCTAAATCGAGCATTTGTCGAGATATCTAATCTCGGAGCTTTTAATAATTTAGTTAAAATCATCCCGCGCGACAGTTTCAAAGATAATACGTCATTTAAAGCTGATATTATGCGTCTTGCACACCGTACAGCAAACAATAATTACTTCAGTATAAAAGTAGAAATATTTGCAACTAAATTTTTCACATTAACTTTGACTCCTTCCCACCCTATAACATCAGGGGGGAAAAAATATGATATCGCCCCTGTGAACTCTGAAATTTGACCATCAGCTTCACTGGCCTATTTCCGCCATGAACAGTGCAATGTAAAATACCGAATAAAATCATATACCTTGCACAGTGAAATTAAATTTCTACTAGCACAAAGCCAACTGATATTTCAACGAGGAAGTATTGTGGTTAGGAACACAGTTATTGGATAAGCAGCACAAAATATGTTTAGGAAAAAAAATTCTGAGCAAGTGTAACATGTGATTTCAATAGAAATCAGGTGAAATAAAAGAGCAGGCAAAGCTTTCCGTAACAAGTCATAAAGAATAACAGGGCGGACAGAATGTTGGGCTTCCATCCTTACTTTGAAATTCGGCACAACTGGACGGCAGAGTTTTCAGCTCTACGCGACGGCCGCAATTTACTCTCAAGGAAATTCTGTTAGAGTCTTCATGACCCCAGGGTTACTGAATGCCGACAGAAGGAATAGGTCGCTTGAAGACTTCCAGTGACCTTACCGGAAATCGAACCCAGAACCTCCCGTCTCACTGCCTAGTTACTCAAGCTACTGCACCACCGTTTGCCCCCTCTTATCTACATTCAGTCGCACCAAAGGCTTCTAACTTATGTTTAAATCAATCTCAGTTACTGAAAAACATTCCGAAAAATAATTCGAAGGCACTCTAAAACTGTTTAATCAATTACAAAGTCCGAAAAAATAAAATAAAGCCTACTCACTCAGCTAACACACCAATCGTCAGTCGCATCAAATGCTTCCAATTCCTTTTCAAGACCACTAATATTACACTACAGTTTAGGTGCCCAAACAACATTGTGAAAATAATTCGGAGATAATTAAAATAAAATATTTTATTGTGTACTGCAAACAAGTGACATAAATCTAAGCATTATGTCGACCAAGCACCAGGGTATCCATGGATATCAGTGGTTATGAAGCCACGCGTATTTTAGTTTCAAATCCAGAATATTCTATAAGATATATTAACTTTCTTCTTCTTGGGGTTTTCTTATTTGCAAAAGCTCCAAGATGTCAACTACTGCAGTTCAGGTCATTCTCTTAATCACCTTACACGCTTCTTGTAGCTAATGTTTGTGGTTGCCAACTTCTACCACTGATCTGGTCGAGCAGCTGTTTTCTCCGCCTCCTTACTCGGCTTTTTTCTCAACGTCAGCTGTACAGGATATGGTATTCTTCTGAGGTGTGACCCAGTGTAATCTGTTATATATGTGTCAACACTAACGCAAAATTGCGGCCTCTACCTTCTACCATGATATCTGCGAAACGTCAGTACCCGTCTACCAAACTGCACGGCGCTCCATCCCACAAGGCGGAACTCTTTCATAGTCACTGCCGTGAGAATTTAAAATCTCAAATGCCATTCTCTAACATTGGCCATTCCATTTTTGTCAATTTCATGTCACACATTTGTCTTTAACAATTAATTTTTGCTGTTTTCAAATTCGGACCCTACAGTCTTGCTGCCCCCATGTAGAGTACTTCTAAACATTTCAAAACACATGTCGTACTGTTTCCGACTGTATTCCATACGGCCCTATTAAATTTCAGGAGGGGCAAACACAAGGCTGAAAAGTGACAAGAGACCAAGCATCCATCATAATACGACATTGCTGGCTGGAACATCGAGGCAAAGCAGAAAAGCAGACTGGCGTATGATCCGCTACAGAGCGAGGGCTAGGCCAATTTGTCTGATACTTGTCAGACCACGTCCACTGTATACGCTCCATCCATACAATATTCTTGCCCGCGCCACGCTTTATACGTATCTCTCACTTATATAATTTTGGTCCAACTTTATAACACACAATTCCTTTTGGTGTTAATATAATTTCCAAATCAATTAACACACACATCATCCGTACAAGCAATTTGTGATACTTTCTCCACACCAGTTCTAACATACTTACACCAGGAAGGCCTACTTCAAAATAACATTCTTTATCATTTTCGGCATATTTGACAGTGCGTTTAGACTCGTGTTCTAAGCGAAATATCCAACGACTCATAACTCCATTTTGAGGAACTCACAATTGTCCAACCACATACGAAATTACCCGTCTTTTATGTAAACCGAAAGTTAATTAACACTTTCAAAACAGGCAGTCCCTCATAGACCGTACTCTGATCCAGACGAACACAGGGCACTCGTTCATATCCCATTTCTTCAATGTGCGTATTAATATTATTCTTCTGCATGTGAGTCTCCCAAGCTGTCTCTTTCCTATGAATTTCCGACCAAGCTTTGTATGCACTTCTCATGTCTTCATTACGAACTACATGCCCCGCACATCTCGTCCTCAGTGGTTAATTACGCTGATGATAATTCGTCAAAAGTACAAATATGAAGCTCCTCATTATGCAGTTCTCCAAGCTACTCTCTGCCTTTAAGGTCCGAATTTTATCTTCAGTTCCCTGTTACCAGACGTCCCTAATGTATGCTCTTCCAATAATGTCACACAAAAACAATCTTCCGCCTGTACAAAATATGAGGCAAAGATCTAGTATCTGCTAGAAACCCACGAGTATTTAGGAAGTAACGTTTATTAATAACAACTCTGAGGTTTTCACACCCGTAAAGATTAATTTTTTTGTGTTCTCTCGGTTATGACGCTGTGGAGTGTGGTAGCTTTGTATCACTGTTTCGGATAAAGAGCTCAGTCCTGAAGATGGACGTAGTACGTCCCTCAAAAAGCGGCTCCGAGATGCAAAAGCACACGGTTTAATTAGACGTATGACAACAATATGTACGAACATTGAA
>JGI20166J26741_10703337_pt1 | contig 15309 bp, 6 predicted proteins | sample TergutCu122P5_FD_26741 | JGI IMG/M metagenome (IMG submission 26741)
TTGAGCAAGCAATAAGATCTGCAATAAAAACCTCTGTTGTATCTAGTTGGCATTTTATTTCCACATATTAACGACGATGCACGGTCAAAATCACATCAGACTTCAAGAAGTTGTACATATCCAGTACTTAGCAAGGAACTACTGTCAAACGTTCTCATCGAGTACTTCATACTCATGAACAGGGATGCACAAATCCAGGGTGCCAGGGCGCACGGACGATTGAATTTTGTAAGGTGGAGTCTAATATTTGTATGAAACTTGCTTTACGTAACGGTTCGGGTGTCTAGAGTTTTGAGGCGGTTTCTGAATTGTTGAACAATTTGTGACTCCTGCCCATAACACTAGTTACAGTCACTAAAACGCGTTTGAATGAAGCACAGAATAAAGTCCGCGCATGGACAGACATTTGAAGATCCAAGTTCAGGAAGAGTCACTCTTCTACGAATGCTTGACCCTGAAGAGCTTCCATCGAAACGCCGGTAAATTTACAATCTGACATGGCTTAATATACCAAAAGACTTGAATCTTTATCGACATACTCCTCTGGACGCAAAAAATGTTGGACAACAAAACAGTTTTGTGGGTTCAAGACTTGACGGTAAACACACGGGGTCTCTCCGTGATGGTAGAACAATCAACCCTGGAATTAATGAAGTATTCCTCATTTGTCGAATCCAAATCTGACTTTCAGTCCCAGATTTTGTCGTTTCGCCATGCTAAAACACGAGTTTTAAAAGAGTGCAGTGTTCCCAAAGTTACTGCTTCCTTTTGTTGAAGGCTAATTTTGTCAAGCATAATTTCGAGCGCCATCCACAAGGAACACCAAAACTGCTCCAGCTCACTGCAGTGTGTTCACACTTGTCATAAACTCTGTAGAAACAAGTAGGGCATGAAAAATTATGGGTAACAAGCATTAGCCTTCAGCATAAAAATTCCGCAGCTAAATGACCATCTGCGACCACACAACCCAAAGAAGTCTCAGTCTTTCTAAACTAGGGGATGGTAGCCGGCAATCAAACAAGATATGGTAAGCTCTATACTTGTCAGCACAGACAGGCCGATAGGCTAGGTGAGAGATGTGCGAAAAAAAAAAAGGGCGGAAAAATAATCGTTACTGTATTGAAAATACAGGCAGAAAAACAGACATACATAAGCAGAACTAGTTGGTGGCTGCAAATAGCACGTCGCTGCCAATTTTATCTAACTTATTATTCATAGTTTGTGGAAAACGTACCTCCTGACGCAAGATCCAAGCAGTTCCTTTCGGAGAGTTCAAGTTTCCACATCAGTCCCATCTACAGTCCACTCGTTCCTCCACACGCTTGCACTGCACTCTCATATATCCGATACACACGCGAAGTTTCCAAGTTAATGTACACGTTCGGCAATACTGTCATTGTGTGCTTCTTTCCACTGTCACCCACACTAAAACTGCAGGACCGTAAAGTTGGTGAATGAAATGGTTTTGATTCTTTCGTGTACCTTTGATACACATACTGGCGTTTGTATTACTGTCGACTTGACAACCGCAATGAAGAAAAATGCAAAAGTAAAGTTTTCCCTTTCAATGCTAGGAAGGCATATTATGGGCGTGGACGTATGGCTCCACTTATTCTTAGCCTCGGCACTAGATGCAGGCGAGTGGCCAAATTAAGTGCCCAGTCGCTTTACCACCGAGAAAGAACGCCGATACCCATTGAACAGGAGTCTCGGTAGGCCCCAGAACCAGTTTTCATGTTTTGGACAAAAGAAGAATCTCGTGCCGCTGCCGGTTTTCCAAACCCGTATCGTCCAGCCCGTAGCCTAGTCATTTTAAGAGTACGCTATCCTGACCCTGTACCTATGAAATGATATGAACTACCGACTACGCTATTTCGGCTATCTAATCGTGATCTTAACCCTTAACCTGCCAACGACGACTATAGTCGCTCAGCCATTTAATGTTATTAAATAGCAACTGAAATTTAATCCGGCAGCCTAAGGGTTAATATGGCTTGTAACTCGCGTATTACGCACAAGGCATAATGCAGAGCGGCATGAAGGTATATCTTATATTTACTTTACCATTTCACAGAGAAAAATACAATAGTATCTCATAAAACTGCAAGCTAATCAAACCAGACCTAGCTGGCACATTCGTATGTACCTATTATGACAAATTACAAGGCTTATATCATTATTAACGGCTGTTTCTTAAAGTACTCGAGAAAGTTATGCGCAGTAGATTAAGCCAGCACCTGCATACAAACAACATACTGGTCACAGAACAGTATGGTTTAGGAAAGGGATATCAACTGAAGATGCTGCCTTCAGACTAACAGATGGTGTATTCAAATCTATTAACCAAAAAATGCATGATGGAGGAATTTTTTGTGATTTGACAAAGGCTTTTGATTGCGTGAATCAAAAATTAGGTTAGCTAAAGTATGTTTCTATGGAATTCCAGGAGTATCCCTACGAATGTTTCAGGTCCTATTGAACTAACAGAATAGAGAAAGTTCAAGTAACATCACCTAATAGAGCTCAATTTTTTTTCTCTCTCTAACTGGGGTACAATGAAACATGGAGTTCCCCAAGGATCAATTCTAGGGCCTCTATTGTTCATAATATATATAAATGACCTTCCTCTGAGAATAAATTCTGTATCAGAACCAATATCATTTGCTGATGATACTAGTGTCATAACTTTAAGCAGAAATTTCAAAGATTTCTGTTCAGTGTCAAATTTAGTTCTCTCTCATATGATCAAATGGTTTGCTGCTAATAATTTAGTTCTAGATTGAGATAAAAAGAATATAATGAAATTCTTAACAAAGAATTCATCACATTCTCCATTACATATTGGTAATAAAGAAAAGTATATAAAAGAGATAGAGAATACAAAATTTCATGCTTTACAAATTGACACCACATAAATTGGTAGAACCACATTGAGGAAATGATTGCTAAGTTTAGTGGAGCATGTTATTCCGTTAGGTCGATGGTCCATGTCAGTAACATTAACATTCTCAAATCAATTTACTATGCATACTTACATTCTATCATAAAATATGGAAAAATGTTTTGGGGTAACTCTTCCAAGAGTGGGAAGATTTACACTTTACAAAAGAAAATAATCAGAATTATGGCTGGTGCACAAGCCAAAACCTCATGTAAAAGTTTATTTAAACTATACAAAATTCTGCCTGTTCCTTGCCAATACATACTTTCATTTATGAACTCCATTAGGAAGACTTAAAAACAAATTAATCTATACACAATATTTAATACAAGGAATAAGCATCATCTTCATAGACCAAATGACAACCTATCTTGTTTTCAAAAAGGCACATTCCTTGCTGGTATCAAAATTTTTAACTGTTCACCACCTAGTGTGACAGTCCTCCAGAATGATAAGGCAAAACTTAAACCAGCATTAAGAAAATACCTACATACACATTCTGTAGATGAATTTCTTATGCGTAAAGATTATTTATAACATGTTTGTAAAATGTTCGTAGTATTCTACACTGTAAATTTGTATATGTGTATTTATGATTTGTTCCAAATCCTACTGTCTATGACACACTTATGGATCCATGGAATGTATGTATAAATGTATGTAATGTATATAGTATGTATGTAAGGCTCAAATTTCGCCACCAAAGTAGACATTTACATCTAAATAAATGACAGCACAAATCAACCTTCACTCTTATTAATTCCCATTAACCTCTCAAGCCAATCGTCCGAAACATAAATGGCATTCACATGATATTTCTCGGTAATTTTCTGTAACTGGTGCAGGTTATAATGTATAATATCGTTCGCATATCGAAACGAAAACGTTTAAGTGGCAATAAATCACCTGAATAATAATACTTCAAACAGAAGTCCAGTAATGAATACACGTTAGTCTTATTGCACTCTACCGCTTAAAACTATCACTCTTTCACCGCAAGCCCGCTTAAAATCACGGATTAGGATAATGCCTACCATGGATACCTAGTATTACGTCACTTGTTGCCAGATGGTGCTCACTGAACAGCCTCCACCAGAGATAAATAGTGATGGACGCTATCAATTAATTAAACCGATAGATTTCATTCGGATTTCTAGCCTACTGCCCTTCATTTATAAAAGGAGGCTTCTGAAAATGACACGCTATTCGTGTGCGTGTGTCCTGCATTTAAACTTTTGAAACAGTTGGGTCGATTTTTCATTAACCTTGTCAGCATTAACCTACAGCAGCACAAGCAAATGACATACCTGGAACGTTACTAGCGCCGCTCATGATGAAGATGATCCCCAATAAATCTCCTTTATTATTCATGGCCATTGGTACCACCATTACAGCCCTCAAGATTGCGAAACAGTACATCAACACATTTCCGAGTCAGAATTTAAACTCAGTGCAGGCAGTCCTCGTTTAACATTCCACAAAAACTGTTGTGTCCCCTCTGATGTTGAAACATTTTAGTGGCCAAACATTTGATGAATACTTCCAAGATTAATGCCGTTGTTTGCTGGCAGATTGCAAAATCTTCCACAGGTTGTCAGGTGTTGTAATTCATTCCCATGAAGGAAAAGTTTTTTTTTCTAAATTGTTTTGCTTCACGTTGATTTTCTGGGCTGTAAACCGCAATATGAAATGAACATTTACCAACTACACCTCTTCAATATTAATAGCCTACATTAATATGCAATCTTAGGATCACTCTCAAAATCTCAAGAGTTAAAAAAACTTGATCATGATCTCTGACATTGATATTGATATTACAGAATATACATTTCCACATTAACTCCTGAAAGATTTTTTCCATTGTAGAATTTGGTAACCAGGTTTACAGTAGCAGACGTTTGTGGATGTCACTTACCATGAACAAAGTGCTGAAAAGATGAATTGAATTTATAGGTTAAAGCACACGGTGGTTGCTGTTTGGTGGGCAGACTGCAACTGTTTATAGAAACTTTCACATGTGGACACTAACAAAGGTCTGAAGGCAGCTTATTTTATTTGTTGAATAAATGTCTGTACACAGTTTAATTCACAAATATAACCAGAGCTACTCACTAACAACAAATAATCCCAACAGCAGCCAGACTATAATGTATGTTATACAATAAAGGTTGCTTCACACATATAACATAGCATGAGTGTGACTACTTGAAATATGCCAAGAGTCAATCTAAAGCCCTTTGTGTCAGGTGACAAATATTACATTGCTCTGCTTAATTTCACACATCAAATGTTCTACAGTTCAGTAGTATTAGGTATCCTCAGGCATGCCTTTCAGTGCTCTCTCTAGCCAATAAATTTTCCTTGTGATTAAAACCTCAACAGGAGCAACTGAATCATGGTGAAAAATTACCAGTCTTACCTTTCTGAAACAGGCTGTATTCGAAGTACAGGTGGGATTGTCATAGCAAGGACCCTCCTCAGGGGGATGGGAACTGTCATATCAAGACTTGTTATGCTACATGGCAATCATACATCTGTCATATCAAAGCCCTTGTTATGGTAGATAGAAACCACAAATTGTTACATCCAGATTGCTGTTACAGAAGATAGGAATCGTGACTCTTTGTTATCACACTGTCTACAACCATAAGTACGACAAAGAGGTCATGCCATAAATATTATCACCTACTTGGTATTTACTCCATTTTTCTGAGAAGTGACACACATCACAGAGACCTTCACCTGCAAATGCAAGTAATGTTTGCATTATGACACACTAACCTGCTATTTTCTCTAGCTTAAATGCAGCCAAGACTACAAAAACCAACACTTACATAAACATGTTAGGAAGAAGACTGTTACGTGTGTGGAACATTTCTCATTGTTTTTACTTAGACATTGTCAGGTACTACCACACAAACCCAACTGAACTTCATGCACAGGGATTAACCTGCAACTTTAAAACACATAATACGGGATGTGGGTAAGTTTAATAAAGGTTATTTAAAAGACACTTCATGCTAATGTTAGTAAAGTAGAGATACATAACTTGAATCAAAATCTTATACCTCACAATATGTTCATCATACTGGGAATAAAAACATGATGCTTACAAGCACATTAATTCCAGTTTCTCCTCATTTGAAAGTGAGTTTCATTATATGTTCAAAATCAAGCCCAAAACAAATAATCAAAAGGTGGCTCATGGGTTGCAGGGACCTCAGAAAGGGCAGGATCTTCTTGCTTACAATAATATACCCACTTCAGTACCATTTTGTATTCAAGTAAAAAAAAAATGTTCACATACGAAAGTCATATAACCACACACATTTAAAATTTACTCCTTGGTAAATTTTTAAGACCATAAAATTTACTTTTTGGTACATTTTCAGACCAACGAGAGCTATAAGGCTGCAAAAATGTGTGAGATACTGACCACCTTAAAACTAACTCTAAACAAAGTAACATATAAATAAAAAGTCTATCAAATAAAATACACTCTACACGGTCAGTCACTCATTCACTCACACAAAACACACACAAATACAATACTGCATAGAGGAAAACGTCTTTTTTTTTATTATTTTATTATTCATTAACTGACAAGACAGAATATGTACACATTGATATACCTTTACAATATGTTTAACCCACACCCCCCAATTTCCTTAGTAACCCCTTCGTGGTGCTAATTAACCACCAACTTAGAGCACTAACAATGACGGTAAAATAAACTTAAACACAGAAAGCACTGCACCCCTTTCTGGCTGAAGTAAAGCATGTGGAACAAGGATGATACATGACACCGGCAATGCAGAAATATGTCATTCGGTTGGGCTGATCTACTTCCTAGACTATGTGAACTCAAAGATCAATCAAGAAAGTAGAGCACATGAGCCACAAAAATAAAAATTTCATAAAAAAATTACTCAAAGTCAGTATAACACTCATTGCGCACAGTGTGAACAGTCATCACAATAACCACATGCAGAACTAGTTAAGAACCACATGCAGTTTGTAACCAATACCGTGTCACCTCTTTATCAGCAAAAACCAAATAAGGACAGTTATTTTAAGGAAACATCTTAACTGTTAAAGATCCATGAAACAAAATCTTTCAATCCCACATCCGCAAGACCAAGCAGAGGCAGATTATCAAATATTCTGAATTATCAGACAGTACCTGTACTGTCCTAAGATCTTACAGATAATTTTTTGCTGCTGCCTCCATATTTGGGCTGCACAACTAATTACAGGAGTATTCCACTTGGATATCTCCTTAAGCTGCTGGTTCAAAGGCATCCAGGTCCCTTTCCAGTTTCTTTGGAGTCTCTTCAGCTTCCTCAAGTGGGGATTGTGGAGGACCTGGCCACAGTGGATCAGGAGCCTTCATGGATGAAGATGTTGATGTAGCAGAAGACAAAAGGTTAGGACACACCACAACGGTCAATGAAAAGGCACTCTTGCATGCCTTTCTGAAGGACTTCCAGGCTTCAGACTATTCTCCTCCAGATTAAAGAACTTCTACTGTATTTACATGGATAACCATGGAAAACAGTACTATGATCAAGGAACAGATAATTATTTGGGAGACACAATTCCACCAAAAGTACTAGAAGAATTTCATACTGAAGGGTTACAAAAAGATGTAATTGGAGTGATGAAATATTCAGATAGAGCACCACATTTCATATTACTATTACAATTCTGATATTGGTTTGTAAAAATTAACAGTGATTTTGACTGTGGTTAGTACAAGTGGTGTTCTTTTATAACATTACCAATTTTTATAATTTATATGTTTTCATGTTTGTGACCAGGCATAAAGCCTAACAAAATTATTAGTAAGCGAAATTCATTATTATAATATGGTTGCAGCTATTTTGTTTCAAATCAACCTTCCCATTTTTTATCCACAATCCCAAGATTGAACACCTTGTTTCCTGGTTCACTTCAGTCATTCCATCAGCACGACAAGAATGTGCCTACATATGTTCACAGCGGTTAAAATGCACTGTATCTTAAATTGAATGGGGTCAGCTTGGAAATGTCAAAAGCAAGAGAATACATGGCATAGTGACCACTCTCCATGCTAATATTTTGTCCAATTAAATTGTATTTTTACTCTACACATAATCATTTTCCTCACCATATTAAAATTGTTCTATCTCTGTAGCAGCTAATATCCTGTTATTCTAAAAGCCTTAATAACTCTACTCCTGCCAAATAACATTAGGGAGTTCCATTATCATTAATGAATTTGAGAAGTAAATTAAATTTGGGGCCTGGGGTGGTGTAGTGGTTAAGGCACTGCACTACTAGTCAGACGGTCCCCAGATCGATTCCCGGTGGTGTCACTGGGGATTTTTTCTGTGGTACCCCCCGAAAGACCCATGTGCCCTAAGGTCAACTCAGCCTCTGAAAGTTAGTACCAGGGATTTCTCCTGGGGTAAAGGCGGCCGGTGCATTTGGTTGACAACCTACCACCATTGTAGTGCCGAAACGTAAAGATAATCCAGGGCCTTAACCCACCTGGAACCCCTTGGGCCACCTCGGCCTGTTGCGGGAAACCTTTACTTTACTTTTACTTTTAAATTAAATTTGTCAATCACTAAAGCTAAATGCACCACTGTAACATACAAGACAAGCTAATGTGTCATTTCCATTAACATTTAAAGTCTACCAAGCATAATCTGAAGTTCATAATAATTCTCAGGTTGTAAATTGTAATAGAACTAAAATAAAACACAAGATGAATACAATTAAAATAAAATAATGTGTATTTACAGTTACTAAATTATGTCATTTATATTCTCACATTTACAATTTAACTAAATTTTTAGTCTACTAAATTTTGGTATCAACTTGGTATGTGTCCCACTCTGTCACAAAGTTTGGAACTCAAAAGATGCAAATTAAATAAAGTATGATCTTCCTTGCAGTACTTCAGACATTTATTAATGGTTCCACACACACACGCACACACGCACACACAGTGGTATGCGAGGAACAAATTTCAATTTCAGATACATCAGACAAATTAAAATCTACTAATTTTTATGGCCAACTTCTTGCCATTCATTTTCAAACTTCTCTATGTCCTAATAATCAATGTTCTCACTGTACAGTCATCAGTGGTGACAAATATCAGTTCAGATATGATATGGGTTTGGTTATGACATTCTAATCCACTAGCATACAAGACCTCAGAGTTGTAACAAATGCAAAGATTTAAACTCAATACCAAAATATCCACTTGTTACATAAAAGATTGAAAAGGACTTGAATCTTATTCTCTGAAATCTGTAATTAAATGGCAAGTGTTTTCAAATAAATATTCCTGTCCTTCCCAAGAACAGCCACAATCAGAACATCCACCACCTAAGCAAATTCTGAATGTTTCTGACAGCTATGAGTTAAAAATTAACAAGACAATCACTTTGGTCATCATTCATCACTGATATTTGGGAATACAAAACTGGTTCATTTCAGGCACCAGGTATGTAGATGATGACAGTCATTGTTTAAGTTGGGACGAAGCTATGGGTTTACAAATTGAATGAAATATGTGTAAGCGTCATAAATACAAGAAACTATCCCACATTTGGATTCTGCTGATCCATGAAGAAGTCGGCAAGTTACAGGGAAATCAGGTTTAACCTACTTCATGATTGTCTAGTCCCAGTTTCTGAAATGTTTTGTTTAGAAAAAAAATCCATGATGTCATACAACTTCCAAAATAAGAATCATACTTATTCCAGACACTGGAATGCAGAATGTATCCAGGCCAAGCTGTTACATAAGCAACAGAGATAGCTTACCAAAAAAAAATTACATACTTACAGATGTAATTGTTACACACTCAAATATCAACAGCATTCAACATTTATACAAAGCAATTACCATGATTAATAATATTATTATATAGAATGTACTGCTCTCTCAGCATTACAGTTATTCTTAAGTATTTATTCATAATGAAATATGATTAATATTTAACACACAATCTTCAACACTTACCAACAGTTATTTCCCTAGCAGCTGCAAAATCAGCTGCTATATAGCTACACAAATTCTGTCTAGTTAAATCGAATACTTTGGTTTCAGTAATCTCCTACAAAGAAATGTACACAATGCAATTCTATTTCTTTCACAATGTTTTGATTTTTGGTTACAGTTATACAAAAATATTTACAAAAACTGTGCAATAAAAATGCATGAAACTCAAAAATCTGTATCACTGGGAGAATAGTCCACAATGACAACAGGTGCTATAAGTCACTTTCTCCTTAATAAGCTACAGCTCCAAGAACTGCATTCATAACATGAAGGTTAAACTGCTCTGCCATCCCTCATACCCATTTGTACAGGAAGGATAAATCTGGACATGACGAGAGAGAAAAATCCAAATTCCCCCACAAGGAGTCAAATCATGGCTGGCCAGTCCTTAGCCAGTCCCTTTACAGTTATTCGAATACACCACACCATTCAATGAATGTCTGACAACACACCATAAAGTGATACAGACACTTTTAATACCCATGGAAGAAATTATAACAGGACATGGCTCATTATACAGCAGGTTTTTTTTTTTAATTTTATTTTCAAGTAATATTTTTCTCAAGCATTTCTACTAACACATTCACTGCCATAGTCGACCTTAGTCGATTTAATAATTCATGCTTAAAATTGCCAGTGTCGACCTTAGTCGAACCAATTTTTTAATCGCGCGCGCTCCGCTCTTTCAGCTTAAATCAGCTACGTGACCTGTCATTATAGGCGGGAAACTTACACAGTAGCTTCAGTATATCTAGCTGAGGTTATCTTTATCCCTTTCATAGTTTATTATGCTTACATTGCGATATAATGAAACCGTGTTTTACCTTATGCTCAGAGGGAGAGTAGGCTGTCTCTGGCTGCACTCTATAAAGAATCTTTTATACATGAAGTTGTGTGTGTGTGATAGTTTATACTTCTCAGTGCAACATGGCATCTAGGAAAAGAAAAACAATTGGATTTAGAACTGAAGAAGAATTAGCCGATGTGGTGAATGAAATTGTAAATGACAGTGATTCAGATACAGAAGGCTGCTACACACGATATCACACGCTGAAACATTACTATGTTCTAAATTTCAGGTCTTTATCTCATATAGTTTTTGTGTAATTATTTTTTTACTGAAATCATGAAAGAAGGGGCTGTGGACCCTTTAAATGGTTGACATTTTAATTCCCCTGGGTATTTAAATAGCTGGCAGCGAATGTGTTAATGCAATCTAAACTGAAGATGAAAATTTAATTCACATCATCATACACTATAGCCGCACACTGTCCATAAATAATATGTACTGTCAACCAACCTTACAGCTGATCAGCAAAATATTTTGTCCCCAAAATTAAATCACCCCACTCACTTCAACTTGGCACCCTTACGGGTTCCCAGCTGACTTTTTTGTCACCAGTGATCAGTGTTTCTGCATCCTTATTAAACAATCCTTGGTACACAATAAGTTACAATCAGTAGAAGAGTAAATCTCTGATTACCAACAAGTAATTTCAGAGAATAACTATCATTAGAACCAACAAGGCACATTTCCTAGGAGTATTCACATCTCTCTTTAAACTGAAAAGTAAAATATAACTTGCAAAATCACCAGTGGCTTCATGAGTTTCACACTGTGAAATGTTTGCATAATCATTATTCACTGATGTGTTCCCATCAACAGACAAACTAATATTCATCTGTGACAATTATTACGAATTAGGTTGGGACAAGCAGCAGCAAATACCTGCAAGAGTCCTGCAGAAATCAAATCCCCAGGAGGTAAATCTGAATTGCAGATGACTTCTGATTCACCCTATAATTTCATATGCAGACCACAGAACTTCCCATTCCATTAATGTAGCATTGCCAGTGTGCCTTAAAAACAGATTATTATGCATCTATTTTGTCATGCCATGTTATGTTTCAGGGCTTCCCTACATTAGTATTAAACACATGATGACTTGGGGGATGGCAACTGCATTAGACTAATGTACTATCCTGATATTTGTCCAGGTGACAGATACAAACAAACCAGGGAAACATCAATATGGCTACTGGTTTCCACAAGAATTTACATCAGTTATTAAACAAATGTGCATCAAGCTCAGCATATCCACTTTGTTTCTGCTGAGACTAAAGAGTTCCACCTACAAACAGAATATTAAATTATACAGCCTCAATCTGAAGTACAAACAGGCTCCTTCAAATCCGATACAGATACCAAATCCACATAGAAGCTGGCAGCGCCAGTCAATTCCGGCACAAAAAAACATACCTGTTAGCCACTGACTTTCTTTATAAACACAACATACAAAATAACCAGGAAAATGCTTTTAGAATGTGCAGCCAACAGATATTCACCAACTGTGGCAAATATTTCTTTCTTGTTACATTATAGCAGGGCTACCACACATCCTCTTTTCCCCAGACCTTTCCTGTTCTTCAAACCAAAAATTTCCGTCTGGATAGGTTTTTCAGTTTGTAAAAAATGTCTGGGTTTTTTCTTACTATTTGTTATTGCAGAAAGCCTTTGAGTATTTTAATGGTGCTAAAATACAAAAAATTCTACTACTTTTTTAAAAGAAATACATAATTATAAGAATGAATTATCCCTGAGTCCAACAATGGAATCATGAATTTAACAGTCAACCTTTGAAATGTCTTGCGAAACTGCAGCAGTGTTAATGACTCTCATTTCCTCCCTGTCAGTGACCAAAGCAGTGAGCAAAAAATAAGAGCATAACAGAGTATAACAAGGATGAATGGGCACATAAGAATGAGGGCAACTAGAGAACTGGCCACAGACTATGTGTACACCATATGCAAATTTCAATAATCTTTGTTTTTATTTTGTGTATTTTCTTCAAAATGACAATGCTACTTTCATAAGAAAATTTGCTTATTAACATGTCCTCATTTTTATAACCCATTTTCCACTGATTTTTTTTATGGTCAATAAGCAATCTGTTGGGCAGGACATATGGTAGCCCTACATTATACCATAAAGGAACACACAAAGCACATACTCATAAATACAAATGCTTGAAATCACATTACCGCAAAAGGCATATAACCTTGACATGTCAGACCGTAGTCTGACATGTCAAGGTTATATGCCTTCTGGTACACTGCTATCACTTCTCTGCTTCCTCACCTACTGAGAGGTCATAATGTCTCATTTCCAGTCTTGCTCCCTTGTGACTACTAAAAAATGAAATAACTGTTCATTTCTCACACATAAAAACAGGGAAACAGTTTCATTATACAGATCAACATCCAATCCAGTGAAATTATACTCCAACTTTGTTAATATCTACTATGTGTTTGATTTACTGATATTCCTTCAGAATGATCTTTGAACCAAAGAGTTGCAAATACATGGTGTTGCATAATACAGAAGTTTGAATCAAATATAAATTTCTAAGTTTTCATGTGGTATGTGTCTGTGTACACCTACAAAATTTTTAAACATTTGTTTTTCCACACTTAAAATAAACACAATTACACAAAACTTGCTCTACGTTAATTTAAAAAATAAAAAATTATCAAGTAATTAGCAATAATCAAATACTGCTCATCACAATTCTTAGCTAATAAAATCTGCAACCTACAGGAATTTCCAATTTTGGTGTATTCAGCATTCATTCCACTTCATCAAGCAATGGTGACATGTTACTGTTATCCCTCGTATATAGTTTCTTTCACAGTTATCTTACAAAACAAGGTACTTGGATTTCTTTCCACAAACATACTGAAGAAATATGTATGGAACTCTTAGTTTTATTAATAATAAGAGGCTGACCATGTTGCTTCATTCAATTGAACATTTTTCATTAGTCATATTCCATTATATGGTCTATTATTACCAACTGGCAATGGTAAAGTTTCTTTAACCAACAGAACTAAACAGGAAATAGTTCAAACACAAATTACACAATATGAAGTATTAAATATAGTGTCAACCATGTCACAAATGATCCTTCATTAAGAAAGTGTTGTGACTGCAGTTTGCCATACCTGTACTGCAACAACTGCTCAGAAAGTATCGCAACATATTGCTGCACCCCACTGCATAACTTTCCTCCACAGCTCAGAATTTACATATAATAACTTGTGATATAAATTAAACTTCCATTTCTCATAAATCAGATCCACTTTATTTAAAACTTTACAGTGTCTGAACTTCAACACAAAGCACACATTGCCTTCACTTCATGCTGTTTGATTTCCATGTACGAGTATTATTAATCAAAGAAATCCTCCTATCAAATTTTGACAGTGTGTTGCTTAGAAGACAATCTTAGTGATTTGTTAAAAAGCATCCTTCCCTGATATTTTGAAAATTATGCCAGCTGTAATATAAAGGCAGTGCTGGCTGAATTTATTTCAGTCGTTCAAATTTGGAATGTTTTCACTTCTCTCTTCATTAGACAGGAGCCACAAACTTTCACACAACATGTCAACTTCGCTACAATTTTGTTTCCTGTCTGAAAACCAAGATGTGAAACACAGGCCACTTACAAGCTTTAACATTCCTTACTATATATATATATATATATATACGATGTGAATCCATCTATAAATAAAAATATAACAAACCAACTGATTAAATAAAATAATTATGGACAAAATTTACTGTATTACATGAAACTGACCTATTGGTTTCTTACTTTTTTTAATTAGAATTTTTAATGTTTCAAATTTCTTGGAGATTACACATCATACATGTATCGCAGATTCACAAGACATAAACAACTTTTGACAATGAAACATTTTTATTCCTGGTGAATGCTTAACATGACATATCTATTCCCAAATTAATTTAGAATTTGTTCTAGTTTATTGATAATTATTTCACAAAAGAATTGAAACATACAACACAGCAGATGGGTGCAGAAAATTTCCTGAACCATGATACATAATGTGACAACAAAAATTAATATACAAAAGATACTGGCAAATTTATTTAGCATCATGATGCACAAATACAAGATTCTTTTAAAAAGGGAGGGCAGCAACTTCTGCAAAATATTAAAATACTCACACATGGCATACTTTTAAGTAAATTTTCTGCATTTTAAACAAAAGATCCACACAGTGTCCTCATTTAAATCAAACCAGCTGAGTGGAACACATAATTACCCAATTAAACAGAACATGCTATTATACAGACCATGAAGTTGTCAAACAGGCATTAAAGCTAAAAACAATATGAAATAGCCAGAAAATGAATTTCTTGCAACAACACCTCAAACATATTTGAAGACCAGTAACTGTGAATGTATGCTGATTTATGTCTGCTCCAAATTGCCATGTAGCCAAAG
>JGI20166J26741_10704448_pt1 | contig 15307 bp, 9 predicted proteins | sample TergutCu122P5_FD_26741 | JGI IMG/M metagenome (IMG submission 26741)
CTCTATACACAGGCACGCGAGCTTAAGTTCTCATTGTGATAACAAACATGTAAAATATAGGATCCATAATATTCACATTTACTGGCAGCAATCAGCCAATTCTTCCATTTTTCCACGCACCACAGACAAAAAGACAAAGACGGCAATAACATATATAAGAAAATATATATGAACAAACATATAATTTTATTTCTTACAAGACCTTCCATGGTTTGAATTCTGGCAGGGGCAAAAAATTTTCTCTTCACAGAAATGTCCAGACCAAATTTGGGGCCTACCCATCCTCATATTCTGCATGTACCAAGGGCTCCTGCCTGGTGGTACAGCAGGTGGGACATAAGACTGACCTTCACCTCCTGAAAATGTAGAGTTTCATAATGAATGGAGTTACACTTCCACTCCTTCTTAGTGCCTTCAAGGTGTGAAGGGGGACAACTTTGTCTTTAGAGAATGCCAGTTTCAACACATTGAATATCTATGTCAGTGACAACAGTGAATCGTCAAGATAAAAGTTCCAGAAATGTGCTAACTGTTCAAACACCTTAGGTGGTGTTAAGGGTGTTCTTTATTTTTAGAGAGAGCCGTCCATGGAAAAACTGGAAGCTGCCTAAGCAATCACAAATTTTATGAAATGGGTTTGTTCCACTGCCTAACTACTTGTCTCTTATTCACCTTAAAACAACCTCAAATATCAGATACCCATGTAGCAAGTTATGTGCGAGGTAATGTCAAGGCATTTAAAGCTGAGTGATGCAAAATTTCAGTCCTGGAATTTATTGTATGTACCTTGTATGTATACCGAAGGACATGGCAGAATGTGAAAGGTGAAACTTGGTAATGTGAGCTTTAAAATTAAATATACCCAGTAAAATAAGTTACCATTTACCTGAAACATTTAACGTATGGTCTGCAAAAAAAGAAGAGCACAAATTTAATATATAGAGGGCCCTTATTTAATGACAGATACTGTTCGTTGCTTCCCGTTATCTAGCCATTCGTACAGCTCACTGAATGCAATACTGGCACAATCCAAAAAATGCCAGTTTGGAGTTAACCACTGCATTGTGCTTGTTTTTCATCATTACTGTGCTATCAGCACTAAGGCATGGAACAGAATCCTTTTTTTCTCACACTGGTACTATTCTAATTACAAGGCTTCTAACTTCAATCATGCTTTTCCACTGTTCACCTAAGAGCTGTAAGTCACTGTCCTGGTAAAATGTACACTGTTCAAATTGTACAACATGTACTTTCATATTAAATTATTTTAAACCTGCAGCCATCAGCAACCGATCACTTATAACCGCCATGCTACACAGTTATTCCAAGCTTCCCTCAATGTGCATAAATCCCTCACTGGCTGTGTTCACCCATCAGTATGTTTCTGGGTCCTTCATCTGGGAAGAATTCCATCTTCCATAACTTATATAAGATCTTGTAGAAGAACAGACAGCATGTGGAAATATTCTGGTCTTTGTTACATGAGAGCAAAAAAGACTGGGTTTTCACGTTTAGATTGTCTGTGTTACAACAGTTCAGTATTGAAATTGGTCTTGTAACAAATTATTTTGTTAGTTGCTGCTGTGGAAGGAATTGGGGATTTGGAACTGAATGTTGTAAGAAAGGGTTTCACACTTTACGGTAGCACATTAAGTACAAGCATCATAATGACATTCTGTTGTATCTTATGTTCAAGTAGTTCATCTATTTGCACGATTTACGGAAATAATCACATACTTGAATAAATACAGAGAAATTTTTAATATTAGAAATTTTAAAAGGACACAATGATATGAATATAAATATGTACATATGATGCTAAGCAATAATGAATTATTAAATGAAAAACTGATATATTTAATTTTGGGCACTTTTGTAATGTGCAAACTATTCCTTCAGCACTAGGGTAACTCTTTTAAGAGTCTCAATAAATTTATTTTTTCTTATATCCATTGCTTGTTTTGTTTTCAACCATGTTGCAGTCTTCCTTACATGCTGTGTAGCCAATCACACGACACACACAGTTTACCCGCACTCAGTAAAAGCAACTGTTCCAATAAATTTGATTTTCACAAGCAGCTAGTTTGCATTTCACGTGCAACTAGTCTTGTTCGCACACAATGCCCCAACATCACATCTAACAATCCAACTTCTGTAAAGTATGTACAATGGATTTTGGGGGATAGGGAGGGGTCAAGAGGGGGCACATTCACATAATTCTCAATGTATGAGAATGGAGGGGAAAAATTGGAAGATATACATACACATCCAAACTGTTTCTAAAAATGGTGCATCGCTGTACAGTCCGCAGTTCTGATTAGTAATGTACACTTTATATACTTATTAATATGAAAGAACAATTGGATGATGCGAGAAGATGCTTTTTCCTAAGTCGTGCATGCTACTATCCACAATCCATAATCCATACAATATAAAAATTAATTAAACATTTTTCATGAAACTTAAATAACATCAAGGAATAATAGTATTAGAATGTTTTATGGGGCAAGGGGACAATTTTAAAATGTCAAGTGGGTGGAATCATACTGAATCTGATTATGTTTTGTTAGCTACTATTTCATTTTCTGAATATTGTTAAGATATGATTTTATACATTCATAGGGACAAAAACTTTAGTTTCCTTTTTTTTTTTTTTTTACAACTGGGTTAAATTTTATGATTAACACAGCTTATAGTCTTAAAAATTTAAAAAACATGAACAGTCAGAACAGTGGATGCTCTATTCACGTCCCAGTTAACATTGTTTGTCTTCTGCCTCAGGCAAGTACAAATAATAAATACAAATTATAAAAAGCTACCATATGAGAACAAAGACTATGTCTGGAATTCTAATAATAGGCCAAATCATCCAAGCAGTGTACAATACAGTACAATGAACATACTACAAAAATCCATAAATATGCTTACAAATATATTTGGATGATGTTTGGAAAAGAAAAATAAAATGGAAAACAAATAAAACTGAGGATTGATTTGGTAATATGAGATCGCAAATACTGCACGTACAATTGGGTCCGGGTACTGCATATTGCTCTGGCCATGTCCACATGAATTCACTCCACCTCAAGTTCTTCATTACAAGAAGAAATGGCAAATAATGTTACTAAACAATGTAAAAGCAACCAGAACATGAGTTATGCCCTACTTGGAGAGTTCACTGGTGAGTATCGACTAGACAATTTCTTCAAGAAGACTAGCAGGAGTTAGAAAAAAAAAGCAACTGATCACTTTCTGGGGTTTTGTTTACTGTGGTGATGCAGGTCTAAAAGAGAGAAGAGAGCATTTGGTGCTCTAACTACATTAAAACACTTTCTTGTATAACAGTTCCCATAACAACTGATAATGTAAAATGGAAAATTTGGTTTCACAATATAATACCAACAATGAACATGCAACTATTTATGGAAAAAACTGCAATGAAGAAAATATTTTATTACAGATGGAAGGTCTGTAATACCTAAACAAACTTAATATAAGCCATGATAAAATTTCACTGAATCTTGGGGACCTTGACTGCAATCAAGATGTACTTAATACTTAATATATTTCACAACAATACTTCTTATGAAGCAGTTCTCTCTTTATAACCAGTACTATACATTTAGGTTACATGGCATAAATGGATGAACGGTTGCTTGCTTTGTCCTCTATTTGCAAAAGTCTTTCCCATTTTTGTGTAATTTGCATTTACAGAAAATAATATAACTGAATAATATATTCAACATCTAAATGAGAAATGTTCTGCCAATGTGTGACGACAAGGCTCACTTGTTACCTTCAAAAATTTTCTGGATGAGTTGATCAATTCCCTGCACATTCAAATCACACATACAATGAGATTTGGTAAGCAAAAGTACATTCTCATTCTTGTAAGCTCAGTATCACAATTAAAATTTGCTTGGCAAATGGCCATCATTATAATTAATTAATTTTTGGCTAGTAATAATAGTATAATATGGTAACAGTCTTTTTTAACTACATCATTAATTTATCAGTAAAGAGTCACAAGTGTGGACTCTCACATAATGGAGAATCAAATATCCAAAAAATCTTAAATAGTTGAAATAACATCACTCGTACTAAGTTTGTTACGTAATAACAAACAGAAACATTAAAAATCACAATAATTAACACAACTATGATGTATCAACTTCGATGATTGCACTTGTTCAGGGAGACTTCAATGTGCACTCTCTCCATCTCCCTCCCTTTCCCAAACATTAGTTCAATGAGATTCGTTGTCCTTCTCTTCAGATGATAAAATTTGAAAGTCAGTAAACATAAAGAACATTTGAACATTATTTGATACATGGCTTCTCGTTAGCCAAGCATTTTTTAAAATTATTTCTAATGCTTTGCTGTTCTAAGAACCTTCCCACCCATGAGAATTATTTAAAACAAAATTAATTATCATGGGAGAGAGGTATGAGAAAACTGGAAATATTTTAGAATAATATTAGCAACCCACAAACAGGTCAGAGCAACACAGATGCTCTCTCTCAGTTATGTGGTCCCTGTAGAGCAATATCATTGCGTTCTTCATGTAATGTGTATGATGGTTCTATTTAACTTTACTGAATGTGACAGAATCCACAACATGTCAGTCTTGGAGCCAAGTGTGTAGTTAAGGGCAGTTGGGGAAACCATTAATATTCCCACCTCTCCTCCCTATCTTCTGCCTTAATTCTCTTGTCGATCACAGTGTCTCTCTCTGGTAGTGGCCTTTTCCCACTTGCCCTGTCCCATTCCCCTTCCTTTCGTTCCTCCTCACTAGGGGAAACTCTTCCTTCTTCATCCTCATCTTCCTGTTTAATAAATTTATGTCTAACTTCTACAGACCCTTCCACTTCTGTCACCTCACCATCTGCTTCCTCCTCAGCTTCTTCTCCTTCCTCTAATCTTTCTTCTTCTTCTTCCTCCTCATTCTGTGGAGATGAAAGTTCTGACTTAGCACTTCCTCTTTCTTCATCATGTTCAGTTGGTGTACGCTGGGTCCGTTGTTCCTCAACAGGAACAGCGTCTGATGAAGCATCACTGCATCGATCTTCATAAGGGTCAAGAACTGGTGTTGGCTCCACCCGGACTGTTTCCTCATCAGTGGCACTCAGCTTCATGCCATAGTCATCCGCAGCTGTCGCCTGCATTACACACACACCGTTAATAATCACCTCTTTCTCTCCTCTGCTACCGGCAGGTTTGTCTTTCCCCGTTTCTGTTACCACAGCCTCTTGCCACTCAGGATTAACCCACTGAGGTGCAGCTGGCTTACGTCTTGATGATCGCCCTGTTGTGGGAGGAACCACTGATGACTCCTTTTTCACTGCAGCTGAATTTGTCGTCTCCCGCAGGCTTGTTGCTGACAGGTTTGAATCTTCACTACCCATGTTGCTCTCCACATCCTCCTCATCTTCATAGTCTGCAGGCTCCCGCTTCAGTCCACCCATGCTAAGGTCAAGTCCACTAAACTGCTCCTTAGGGTCACAGTCAGGTGTGGGAAGCAGGCCTCTACCAATCAGGGCAGCCAGGTTTGCATTTGTTGCAAAGTAGGGTGGGTAGGGAAGAGGGACGGAACCAAGACCCATGCGTTCTTTCTGAAGCTCTAAGAGGCGCTGATTAAGTAACAGACGGAACTGAACAGGGTCAAAAGACTGCTGTCCGCCATTGGAAGTATCATTACTACGTGGTGGTGGCAGTATTCCAGCCCCATCTGGTACCAGACCGTGAGGCACCTGTTGTTTCAGTCGCATCCGATGATTATGGAACCAGTTGGTAATAGTACGTGAAGAGAGTGCCAATTCAGAACTGAGAAATTCAATGGTGGCTACATTAGGGTACGAGTCCAAAGCAAATGCTAGGCGAAGCGCCTCCTTCTGTTCCTCAGAGAAGAGAACTCGCTGTTTCTTGGCAGATGGTGGTCCAGGCCCAGGACTCGGGCTGTGATAGAACTCGGAAGTATCATTGGAAGATGTATCACTGCTGTTGTCAGCGCCACCACCGCCGCCGCTGCCACCACCACCACCACCACCAAGACCACCACCACCATGGCCACTGCTGCGGCGACGCTTATTTGCCTCTCGTCGCTCATTCTTGAGGGCCTGCAGTCGATCTATATTATGTGCATCACTCAGCCACAACTGCATACGAATGAATGGTTCACGTCCCTTGATGCTCAGCATATGCCATGGTTTAGGTTTGGACAACAGCTCGCTCACAGAACCTTGTGACAGACCTAGCACTGCCTCTCCGAAGATCTGAAATTAACAAAAATGTTCATTTGTTTCTACTACTCGTAAATTCTTAGACCAAGCCTTATCTTTTATGAAGGAAATGCGTCAAATGTTTCTGCATATAATAAACTATGTCCATACTGTCAATAACAATTATTGTGCACTAAATATTACTTGATATTTCTTGACAACAACACATGAACACCAACCAAAACTCGAACATTCGTGCCACAAATCTGTGAATTGAAATTATTCTTCCAAAGGAAGTATAAGTCAGACATTTATTGCAACATAAGAAAGAAAGGTTGGGCACTAAAATCATTCTTCTCTACAAGTTCTTTCAGTTGTCCATATACAGGTGTTTGATACTAAAAAATTCTTATTTTACCGGTACAGAATTTCTGAATGCTAAATCACAAGGACAATAAAATATTTCATGTGTGGTAATGACAGGTTAAAGAAGAGGAACAATAAAATGAGGATGTTCACACTTTGTCCATTGTCTGTTAGCCAGATTATGTAAACAGTGTTTTGCAGCCTGACTCTATGTCCATCTTTAAGTAAGAAACAAGGAGGGAAATGCCCATTCATTTAGGCCTTCCTTGTTTCTTGCCTGCAGACAGAGACATGGCTGCCAGTCTTCAAATGTAGACAACCTCAAATCTAGGCACTAAACAAAATTCAAGGTACACTTTTGCATTATGATAACACAGCACCATAACAAACTTTCAGGAACAAGTAACAATTTGGACTTTGTGATGTGATCAGTTACCTTATATAATGCCTGCAATATGATACTACTAAAGAAGGAAAAAGCTTCTGTGCTAGGTAGAGGTACAATTGAATCTGGTACATTATTTTACATTCATTTCAAGGTTACAACTTGCAACACTCAGAAGTAAGCTTCATGTGTTGGCCTGTATGATATGCATTTTGTTGCCGAGTCAAAAATTTCGAAGGATAGCACATGGGCATCAAATCATTTATCAAATTACGAAACACAACTGCAGGGACCCAATGGAATGTTAAAACTTGCTTTCTAAGAGTAAACAATGAGCATAACCCAAACATTTATTACTTAAATTCAAGTCAAAGGTTATGGTACTGTAGTCAATGTTGATCAGTTTTCAGAACAGCCATCCACAACAAAAGTGTGGCATGAAAACAGAAGTGTCACTATCAGTAACTTGGCTAATGAAGTGGGAATTTCATTTGTATCATAACCAAAACTTGCAGCACAAAATTTGAACATGCAATGTAAACCTGAAAAATCTGTTCCTTTTTTGCTGAATGATAAGCAAAACAGAATAATCAGATTTCTAGCCAAAAGTCACATGATTATGTTTCTGCACTCTCCATACTTTCACAGATCTAGCATTGTGTGACTTTTTCCTTTTACTAAAACTCACAGTGGCACTGAAGGTTGGATTTTATGGCATTCTCATGATTCAAGAACAAGGCTGCACAAAACACAAGACTTTCACAAATTCTTCAAGCAACTGTGCAACCAATGGACTCAACAAATCAAGCCACAAGAGAAATACTTGGAATAGTAAGAACAGTTAGCCCCCCCCCCAAAAAAAAGGTCTGAAAATTGTTTGATGACATTACATACATTTGCTTTAGCTATTTCATACAAGTAATATACTATGAAAATACAGCTGTTGCTTGATTTCTGGCAGAGGCAATTGTTTTTCTCTTCTCTAAAATGTCCATACCAGTTCTGAGACCACAATTTACCCTCTTATTAAATTGGTATTAGGGGCCTTCTCCCCAGGAATAAAGCACCTCCAAGTAGTGTCTGTGTTAAGAATGCATAAGCTGTACTTCCAGTCACCACTATGCCTTCATAGCATACACAGAAATAACTTCATTTACATGTGAATAATACAATGGCACTTACTTTCTGTCCAATGTTGTTGGCAAGAAGAGCTTCCTTAATCTTCGTTGTGATGACCTGAGTATCAAGGTCCTGGGTTAGGGCAGCCATCTCATAAACACTCGGAGTCATGTGTTGCTGCAGTGCACGCAGTGCTGATGACTGCTGCTGATGATGATGATGTGATGTATGAAGGTTAGGATGGGATGATTGCTGGTTCTGTTGGGACTTTTTCAAGTCTGAACTTGATAATGACCCAATAGAATGATGACCTGGTGGAGTTACCATCAGTGGTGGAGGAGGTGGTTGGGGCACTGATGGCGGTTGTTGAGGGTGTGGTGGGATGAGTTGCAAGGAAGGAGGTAAAATGGAACCTTGGTTGTCACCAGGGAGATTTTTGTTGCAGATTGTATCTGAGAGCTTTGAAGAGGGTGGTTGTGGTTTGCCAAGTGAAGAACAAGCTGTGGAAGAAATAAGAACTGTCAGTTGGACTTCATTAGTTTTTAATAACACTATTTGAGTTGACCATTCATGTGTTGTGTATTTCTTAACTGCACCTTAACATTTTCTGAGTAATACATGATAAAAATCATTTATGGACATTCTGCAAACTTACAGCAAGCAAGTATTTATTTCAGGAAGAACATATTGGAATGTTTGGGTAAAAAAAAAACTTCTTGGGGCCAAACAAGAACTCCCATGTTGTATTACAAACTGCAGACATAAACAACTTAATACAATTCAGTAACTAACTTAAGTAACTCCACTGAGCAGGACCAATCTATGGAAGAGCAAACAGCCTTTCAACAGACCCCAATATTTCACTCTCTCTATTAAACAGCCCACCACATACCCTACCCACAGTCAGAAGACACTAGCCCTCTCCATTATGCCCTATTTGCTTAACCCTTTAAACACCAAGTTAAGGGCGGAGACTTATACGAGCACAAGTAGACATCCCTCTGTCTGGTTTGGTTTGGTCCGGTTTGTTTGTTCATCCATTCAGTCACACATGTAACAATGGACCTATGTTTTACTGCATAACAGGGCTCAATAAAAGACACCTTAACCGATAGCACATTGCACTTATGCTAATGAGTTTCCCATTGCCACTGAAGACCTTGAAGTGGACAGAGGACCATTGTTCAAGAGGCAACAGGCATTTATGGTGGGGGGGTATCAGTTTGGCTGGAAGGCTTTCTGGGATTCTAAGCCAGATTGGTAATGTTTAACGTTAGACTCGCCATGAAAATCAGGCACTGGTGATGCCGCCATGCCTCAGGGGAGTGTGGCTCGTGCCTCGACTATGTGTATCATACCCTGTCATTCGCCTTACAACTGAGGGAAAAGGCATGCAAAAAACCTCAAGTCTGGTTCCTTGCCATCCTTGAGACCACAGATTGCATCTTGAGCCTCTGTGTGGTTCGTTAACTTAGGTTTGTTAGTGGGAGCAAAGGAGTATGCTCACATCACCCCATCAACCACCTCAATGACTGCCAGATCTGACGAGTTATTTACAGGCTGAAACTGAAGCTTCAGACTGTCAGTCAAGTCCAAGAGAGCAAGAAGGTGAGGGATTTGGAACTCTCATCACCCGTCTAGTCATCTTCCACAGTGACTGCTTTCCCGTGCGGAGCTCCATGGTCATTGCTCCACTCGTTAGGCTGGTAGGTCACTGAATTCTACAGATGGTTGACCTCAGCTTTCAGAGGGGTCTATAGTGATTTTCCACTGATTCTTTAGCTGGTTTTTCAAGCATATTCATCCAATGCACCAGCCGGCAAAAGGAGCTGTGGCTCATCACGCAGGTTACTCTTGGCAGTAGAAGCTTCCAACGCCCTCGAAATAGTGTTTTACAGTTTTTCAACACAACTGTTGATTGTCACATCATTCGGCATAGCTCGGATGGAATTCTACCCTCCCAACAGGCATGGAATTTGGCCCAGTCGGCCCATCTGAAATTGGGGTGATCCTGTAGGTCAAGAAAGGATGATCGGCAATGTGCATCTATCAATATAGGTAAGTGATCTGAACTCAATGTGGAGTACGTGGTCAGATACACTACCATCATTAGGTTTTTTTGTGACCACGATGGGTGGCAGGGGAGTTGTATTGAACTGTGGTCACTGTGTCCGGCCCGTAAATCAAACAGGAATTTTCACTGATGTAATAAAGCAGGAGCCTGCCCCTTGTGATCAGCCAAATCCATGTGCTTGGTATTGAGGTCTTCCACCATGAGAGCAGGAATACCGCCGCCCAGGCAGGCAGACATTTGCAAGTTGATCAGGGGCCAGAAAGGTGAGAGGTAGACCGCCAGGATTCTTAACGGTCCACTGGCCAACATGACATGCTCTGCAGTTGCCTCCAAGTGCCTCAGACCCTGGACTGGTACAGCATAGTGATAAAGACACCGACGGGGCAGTATAGCTGTTCCACCTCCCTCTGTTAACTGGTACCTTCGGTGGCAAACATAGTCCCAAACCGAAAGAATGATCCTGTTCTGAAGTGTGTCTAATTTAAGAGATGTATTTCAACACCGTGTTGACCAAGAAAAGTTCCAGTGAGGGTCTCGCTGCAGACACCATCAGCATTGCAGCAGGCCAACCACAAGGCTGTAGTCTGGATTGCCCTTCTAAGCCATGCTGCCATACTTGGCTACAAAGAAGACAGTGGTTTTGAGGATAGCACGTGAGCGAGCTCGCCCAGAAGGAGGGTGGGAACAGATGTGAGAATCCTATGAGTAATTTCTGCACATGCATCAACCAGAATGTTGTCAAGATTGGAAAAATCCTTGCTGGGCAACTGGTTGGGTTGTGTTGCAGTCATCAAGGTATTGGGATGTGAAGACTTTACAGGCTTCCTGGTTATTTTCAACTTAGTCACTGGGGCCTGTTTAGGGGCTTCCATGATATTGGGCGCAGAATTTGTACTCTTGCCCATACTCCTGGCCTTGGTCACTTGACAGCACAGATGTTTAGGTGACCGGGCTGGGTTATGAATCAGTTGGTAGCCTCAACAACATGGCCCCATTGAATTATGTGGTTCCAGTCAGTTCCAGGTTCTCCTGCTCTGAGGAGGGCCCCACTAGACATGCAGGCCGCCAGGACGCCTGAGTGCGCCGCTGCACTTACTGCGTTAAACAGGTGCTCACTTTGCTAGTGACACCTTGGCTTCTGATTACTTCACACAGCCTTGGTAGTAGGTTGTGTGACTTCCCTCACATCTACAGCACTTTTAAGCTGTTGCCTTGGGGTACCGCACTCCCCGCATAAGTGTGCGCCTTACCACAAACAACACACTGGGGTGAATATCAGTAGTTGCGCTGCATGTGGCGGAAGCGCTGGCAGCGCTTGCCCCACCAAGGGCCCTTGAAGGTGATGTATGGCTCAACGGAGATCCGCATGCAGCAGAGCTTAGTCAAAGAACGCATCTCCGACATTTCATGTCACCCCACTACCGACACGATAAAGTGCGGATTTAAAGGGCTGAAATTTGAAGCGTCCTGGTCACATCACCCAAAGCGAAGCTGCAAGACTGCCTGTAAATGAATACTCATAACCTCCAATTCCTCTCAGATGATGTCCTTGGACAATTCTGTCAAAATTCTTAATGAGCAATCCTCCAGGACAGAGATGATGTGAAAACTCATACCCTTGCTCCCATCAAGGGATTGCAGGCCACTGACCATGGCTCAAAAGTCATTAGCGGCCAATGATACAATCATCAGCACTTCCACCTTAATCTAGGCCGAGAGACCGCTGGAACATAACGTGCTTAATTATGTCAGGAAGTCACGCGTATCTGTCAAAACTGAGATGTAAGGGCGGGTCTTATTTGTTTGATTGCCCGTGTGAGCGACACTATTAATGGCAACTTGGAGGATTAATGTGGTGCCATCTGGTATGCCACACACAGGCCCAGACATACCTATAACAGATATGCAACTAATCGCTGCCTCAAATGAGGTAACAGGTTCAGAGTTGCTTGAACCCTTGTCTAAGGACTTGTGCGGCCCACTTGGCTAGTGTGGGCCCGCGCACCTGTCTACCGCAGTGTACACTGGCCCATCCTGGGTGGGACCAAGTTGCCTGCTGCCCTAGAAAGCCCGTCACCAGTGGAGCCCTGGGCCATGGACCTGTCAGATATCCGGGTGCAGGGCGAAGGCTGGTGGGCTCAGCCAAGCCATCTGAGCTGGAGAGCTCGTCGGTTTTCTTTTGCTTGCAAGGAGCTGTGGAGTAACACGGGAGGTGTCAGCCTTTCTTCTGGCTCTCTGGCGACACATTGGTGATGTTAGTTTTGGTGGCTGCAAGGGCCTCTATTTGCCAGCCACCATTACTTTCCTCCATTCCCGAGGAACGCTGGGCAAAGCTTGAGTGTTTACATAGCCTTGATAAAGGCTAGTTCCCTTTGCCTCAGTATGATGCCTACAGCAGTGTACTCCCTAGCTATACTTCTCCGATCTGCGAGTGGGTTTGGGCCAGTTGTAGCTCTCTTCCTCATCTTCTGCTTTGATAACTTGAGTGGACCACTTACTGTTACTCCTTTGGAATCTTACTCATTTGCAAAGTCCTGATCCACTCCGCTAAGAAACCAGATAAGCAAGAAAACCGGCAAACCAACCAACCAAAGCAGTAACTGGGGGGGCCCGAGATTTGTGCATAGCGCAAGTCAACATGCCTCGGTCTCTTTGGTCATTCCTGCGCTTTACCGCATCTCTGGGCCGTGTAACAGACATTTCAAATTATAACTAGGACTGATTCTATGCTATCAAGCTTTCAGTTGCGACTGAAGACCGCGACGTGGACAAACTTAGGACCATTGCACATACAGCAGCCCAGCTGGCACTTTCCAACTACTATGACTGAGGTTTTTTCCATGCTTTTTCCCACAGTTGTAAGGCCAATGGCCGGGTATAATAAGCAAAGTCGAGCCACACTCTCCTTAGGCATAGCAGCTTCACCAAAGTGCCTGATTTTTGCTGCAAGTCTAACGTTAGACATTACCAGTCTGGGTTCAAATCCCATTAAGCCTTCCCCCTGAAGTTATGCCCCCCCCCCCCCCAACCCATATTGGTCTATTGCGTAATGGTTCTTAGTTTGTCCACGGTCAGATCTTCAACCATGACGGGAAACTCATTAGCGCAAGCAGAATCCTAGTTATAGTTATGGATTACTGCTACTGAGCCCTGCGAAGCGTTAACATGAAGCAATGGCTAAACAGACCGAGGGTTGTTGAATTATGCTTTGTGCAAGGTGCCGCTCTCACTTAGTTCATTGGTTGTTTCATTTGTTGGTTGATTGGTGGACCAGCTTTCTTTTTGGATTCTGGACCCTTGAAGATGGGACCGATATGTTGTCCCAAAACGTCGGTAAGAAATTACCCCTACTCACTGTGTTAATAGACCAGAATTGTGCAGTCCTAATCTGCTTTGTGGCAGAAGCCAGAAATCATGAACTTTGTCCTTCGTACATCCTAGTACATTTGTCCACGAGTATCAGAATATACCATTGTGTTGACAAAAATGTGTGGCGCAAAGACATGTTTAAGTTTCATATCTTAAACAATTAAACCGTTTTTTTAACTTGGCTTTCCATTTTGGTCAATTCATGTTCAAATCCCACATGATGACTTCAAAAATTAATGCTAAATCCCAAAAAACAAAACAGAAACTCTCCAAAGTAATATTCAAACTGATGCTATTGTTACAGTCATGGTGTATACAGGTAATGCACATTTAGTCAACAGCCCCAAATAAAATGTATTTTGATGTAACCTGTAAATTTTGCAAAAATAATATGTCTTACATGATTATTCTAATGTTGTACCATTCAAAATAGCAATGCTGGTAGATGGATGAAATGTACCTAGCACTGGTAGAATGACAGTGAAAGGAAAACCAAAATACCCAGAGGAATACTAATCCCAGTGCCACTCTGCCCACCACAAATCACACATATTCTGCTGTGGGATTGGTGAGATGACCATAACTAACCACTTGTTCTATGGCATGACCTATATGCTCTGTGTACATGTGAATGGATACATGGCTGTTTACAGTCACATTGTTAATAACATATGAACATAACTTGTACAGTCCTTTCTTAAAATCAGAAACAGCAGTAACAAATCTTCTGGCTAAGGTACAATTACACATCTTCTGCCCCTTAAAGCAGACTAGAGGTAACTAACTGTCATTTTTTCAAGTGACTGCAGTTTCAAAATGTGTTGAATTATTTCCTGAAATCAGTATTCATTAACACTGCACTATATTAAAAAAGTCATCCATAAATGAAATTATGAACAAATGAATGAATATTATTATGAATACGAAGTACAAACAAGGATATCACAAGAACTGAATCACTTTTTAAAGGTATTAAAGCAATATTTTTATGGAAGGGTTGGAAAATGTATACCATCACTTAATATTTAAATTCAAATTAGGGATTCTGGAATGTAATTCTTTACTTGCAGCAAAGTTATTACTGGAAATGATATGCTTTTGGTTAAATTTTGTCAGGCTGTAGCTCTCAGATATTATTCAAGAACTCACGAGGTCCACCTGCATAACTACCGGTCCTCATCAGCTTCTCTGGTGCAATCTTGTATTGGCTGGCCACAAGCTTGTGGACTGCATTGTCATCTTCCAGGAACATCTTCATGCGAATGAATGGTTCCCTACCCTTCTGTGTCAGCATGTGCCATGGCTTTGGTCTAGCGAGAAGGTCCGACACACTGCCTTGCGATAAACCCAGTACAGATTCACCAAACAACCTCTGGCTTATGGAATACTGACTTAGTGACTCCTTAACCTGAGGAGATAAAAGGTTCAAATTACAGGAATGTTGAATCATGCAGTGTGGTCATGAACTGGAACTTACAGCTGCATGTACAGTCAAAACATCAAGTTATATATAGAAGTAAAAGAAAAACTGAGATGCTGTATAAGTAATAATGTAACAATTAACAATTAATTTCACACATGTTAAATCTCATAGTCATAAAGTTCAGTTTTACTACAAATATTTTTGAGCTATCTAAAATTATTATACAGGGTGTTTCACGACTTTAGGGCATAAATGCAGAAGGTGATTTCCTAGGTCTTTGTGATGAAAAAAGTTCATATAAACATGTGTCCGATTTTGGACGGTTACGGAGTTATGGGCATTTTTTAATTCCC
>JGI20166J26741_10705559_pt1 | contig 15307 bp, 7 predicted proteins | sample TergutCu122P5_FD_26741 | JGI IMG/M metagenome (IMG submission 26741)
CCCTGATGACATTGTGTGGTTTGATAGTATTGCAAACATTTTAGAGCGCTCTTCGTGAACATTCATCACTCTTATGAAATTCATTGTGATTTGAAGGTTGTATGTACAAGGTGCGTGGTGGCTGTAATACAGTAGTTGATATAGCAGCTTGCTATGGCCTGGATGGTCTGAGTTTGAACACCAGTGGGGGCAAGATTTTGTTACCCATCCATACTGGCTCTGAGGCCAACCCAGCCTCCTGTACTGTGGATACTGGGTCTCTTTCCCAGGAGAAAAGTAGCCAGGGCATGCCATTAATGGCCCATCTCCATATAGCACCTTCGTGGCCTGTTACAGGGAGAAAGTTTTGTGGGAGGTGGGGGGTATGTTGATGGGATGCGCAATAGGTAGTCACAGGTCACAGAGCTTGGGCCATTTGACATTATCCTAGTTCTTTTTTGGTGTAAATGCAAATTTGTGAGGAGGGAACACTGCTACAAGTATACAGTTTTTCAATTTTTTAATTCTCTATGATGATAGACACATGAAAACTAATAGACTCTTATAGAGGTGGGTTTATGAAAATGGAAAATAACCACACAGAAGCTGGTGACCCAAATATTGAAGCATTTTGAACACATATAACTTAGTGATGTAATTCTTTGCAAACATAAATGCAGTGGGACAGGTCTGTGGATTGCCTTTTACACTTTTCATATTGCATTTATGTGTGGGGTTAATGAAAATTTAATATTTGAAAGTCAGGAAGAACGGACATCTCTTGTAATATGTTAACAAAGTACAATTTGCAGTTGTTCATCACTGTTGAAAGATCTGTCCCAGAGAGTAGTGTTACGTGTGTAGCACTTGTTACTTGCTTTAAAATAATAATTTGAACCCTTCCTCTGTTAATTGTATGTGGCATTGTGGCTTTGCTATTACAGCTGAAACCTGTGCGCAGCTTAGAGAGCTTCAAGCATTCGAGTGATAGCTGGTGGTCACCTCCATCGCAGTCCCCAAGACTTGGCGCTCCCATGTCCTCTCCCACTCCTGCTTCCAACAGTGACTATGACTTGTTTGGTTCTACTCCATTTGTTGTGGGTGGTGGTGGTAGGACTGTGGATGGAGACCCAGTGTTTTTGGTGGCATCCCCTTCCTCTGTAGACCTTGTGAGGTTACCACCTCCCGCACTGTCCCATGGTAGCAAGGTAAATATATGTTGTATGTCTCTGGCTTCTCAAACTATTGGCCGCTTTTTAACTGGCATGTTTGTGTTCTAGCTGTTGATTTGTTTGTTGTAGTTCAGACTTTTGGAATGCGAGCTTAGTACCTTTATATGTGACCTGTACACTTAAAAATTTGTTTTCAGAAAATGAAGCTGATTACAGTGAAATTTGTAGAGCATAAAGAAGTGTCAAAATTTCTGATAGCCACGTACCTTAGTTCAGTGTGAAACTCTGGTCATTCTACACATGTCAAAACAATAATCAATCAGCTCCCAATTATTGGGTCTCTAGATCTAACTTCATCAGATTTCTTTTTTTGTAGGAATGTGTTGAAGACATTGTTCACATGCGCGCGCGCGAGCACACACACACACACACACACACACCATTTCTCAAACCTCACAGTAGAAGTGCTTGTGAATCTATTGACATGCAGATCTTCACTGTTGGAGTGAGACTGATTACGGTTTTGATGTTTTTAGAATCACCAGTGGAGTCCATGTTGAAATCAAAGCTTTGAGACTTCTTTATGTAACAATTTCATTGGTGTGCCCTTTTACTTTTATTACTTAATTTCTTAAAAGTATAGAGATCATTTGTAATCAACTTGTATATTGATTTTTATTCTTTATGACAGTGATATGTTTTGTTATGAGAGCAGAACATAAATTGCACATATTTAAGAGACCAAGATAATGTTTGTACCATAGAGGGGTTAATAGAAATGGAGACAGAGTGGTTGTGTGAATTGTACATTTTAGTGTACTTAAAAAATATTATGATTGGCTGGGAAAGAAGAAATTGGTAACAGAAGTTTAATGGGAAAACCAGTTTGATATAACAGCTTGGAAAACCAAGGATGAGATTGTAGGATATATTAAAATGGCTCTGAGGAGGTGGTTGTTGAGGATGTGAACTGGACTGAACTGACTCATGTGAGGTCTAATTAGCACTGTTAAACTTCACATTCTACAGGGTGTCCAAGGATTTAAGGTCAGTACTGCAGTATTTGATTCCAAAGGTAATTCTGAGTCAGATATGTCATGTATATGTGGGTCTGATTTGCAGCTGTCCCAGAATTATGGGTATTTACAATAAATTGAATAAAGCAGAAAAGAAAGAAGTACATTGTGCATTCATTGGGTCCATGCGTGATTTCAGGCTTCTGCTGTGGTGTCAGTGAGGACTTAACTTTTCTGGAATGTAGTGCAGCACTGGTTGGTAGTTATTGATGTTTTGAGACAGGCTGTTGGTATGAAAACGTTGGTAACTATCATTCAACACTGTGTAACATCCCAGAAGAGTGAAGACCTTATTGAGGCTAGTTGCTGATTTTGTAGTTTAAATACATATACAAGATGTTGAAAAGGCCTCCATCTGCTTGGATACATTTTAGGTGTGTGTGACTAGGGAAAGGTAACCTTACAAAGTACTGGGATGTTATTTACATTTCTTGCAGTACTGAGAATTTGCTGAACTAGTTATCTCAAGTTCACCATGCATGCATTTATGATGGTTTTCATGTATCACCTGTCAGACATGGCTGTAGAATGTGTGTTCCAGTGAGCTGGTCATCAGTGACACCGCACCTACCATTTTTGGAAAAGTGATGTTGCTAGCTAGTTTTGACTGTTCCATGTGGATTATCATTATCCTATAAATGGGAGTTCAGAGTCAGCAGCTTGATTGCAGCCAATTTACTGTCATTAAAATTGGTGTCTCGTCCGAGCTTCTGATTGCTTTTTCGTATTAAGCTGGACAGGATTGAAAAAGAAAAATGAATCTGAAAAATGTTAAAAAAAAAAGACTGGTTAATTCAAAGGATGAAATTTGTGAACCAATTATTCTGGTCCATAACTTTTGAGTTTAGGAACATTTTTGTGTTGTATAGGGTAATTTTCTTCTTTGTTCAGTGGTTACTTGGTTGTTGAGAAACTATAACAGGATTTTACACATATCTGATTCCTGTGGCACAGTGACATTAAGACCTCATTATTGCTCGTAGAGCATCAGTATTGCTATGTCTGGTTTTGGTTCACCTCCTGTTCTTCCCTTCCAACCCCTCCCCCTTCCCCCCTTCTTTTCCTTCTCCACCTCCTCCTGTCAGGGCCGGAAGTCTTTCAACCTGCTCTTGCCTCTGTAGCTGGTTTCTTTCTTCCATTAGGATGGTAATGGTAGGCAACTATCAAATATCTGTCTGCCTACATCTGTGTGATATTTGCTCACCAGTGGTCTATATTATTTCTCATATTGTCTAAAACTGAACTATATTTAAATCCTGTCTTCTATTTTCATTTCATGTCTCATCCAACAAGGTACATCTCTTGATTCCTGTCAGGAATTTCATGTCTGTATGCTGTATGTGACTTTCTTCTGTAGAAGCCATGATACAGTTCCACAGTGCAAGGTCAATACAGCCATAAACTGAATTTTTCGTCTGTGTGTTGCTCTAAGATTTGTCTCATTGTCCTTCGTGTTGTTTGATAGCAATGTAAGGTAGATAGGACAGTGATAATTGTAGCTTACGTCACATTGTATGTGCCTGTTCAGCAGGTAGGTCATAGGATATTATGTGTGTTCTGTTGGGTAATTTGCCTAGAAGGCCATTGATTTAATATTATTGAAAGAGATTTTCATAGTGTATGACTCATAAATTTTGCTGAATTCATGGGCATGTCTTTGGAATCATTTTTGGATTTTTCAATAAGCACTTGGTTATTAGCAAAGGTCAAAGTGTTTATGATTACCCTCATCCCATATAGATTCCTGGTTCGCTGTGTTCCTTCTGTGCTTGCAGGGCATCACTTAAATATATATTAACATGGATGATAAACTACAGTCTTGTCACACACCTTGTTTGATTCAAATGTCTCCTCCCTGATAACTGAACGGGTTGAGAGTGATCTTTAGTCCATTATAGAAAGCTTCGATACACTCGGGGAGATGTTGAGGGTATCTGCATTGTGCTTGATTTTCCAAATTTTATTTTAGGTATCTCGGGCAAAGGCTTTCTTAGTGTCTAGGAAAACAAGTTTCCAAATTACATCTTGTCTTCTCTGTGTGACCTGTGTAAGTGTAAAAATATTGTCTGCACTGGAACGGTCGGGTCAAAATCTGTTTTGTTCATTCAGAAGCTGTAACTCACTGTATTGTGACGCTTACATTCAGTGTCTCATATACAAATTTGTGTGTTGGAGAATATACTCAATGTAACCATGATGTTTACTGTCATTGCCTTATATACTAAATTGTGTCTTTGAGAATGTACTCACTTTAATAACGATGATGCTTACTGTCAGTGTCTTATATAGAAAATTGTGTCTTGCAGAATGTACTCACTTTAACCATGATGTTTACAGTCAGTATCTTATATAGAACATTGTGTCATGGAGAATGTACTCACTTTATCCATGATGTTAACAGTCGTTGCTTTATATACAAATTGTGTCTTGCAGAATGTACTCACTTTAACCATGATGTTTACAGTCAGTGTCTTGTGACAAAACACAATAAAAAAGGAAAGTTTGCATCTCAGTGCCACTGCTGGGAACTGGAATGTGATTTCTGGGATGTTCCGTAGTCACTAAACCAACTGTGCTATGCTGGTTCCCATGTCTTTATTACATTTTTCTTTTATAGTTCAGTCTTGTGCCACTAGCCAGTTTGATCTTAGCTATAATAATAAAAAAATAAAAAATATAATATTTATTACAGTTGCTTGCTGACACGTGTAGACTGTTTCTGAAAGTTTGATTTTAGCCTATTCACCTATTTCTGAAGGTTTGTTGCTAGCCCATTAAATAAGGCCCAGGTGCGTCGGGACCATAAGGGTTCAAACCCAATGCAAATCTATCTATCTAGCTCATTAAATTATTTACAGTAACATATAGTGGGGTGATGTTAATTCTCCTGAATGAATTAAATTCTGAACAGAATAAATTCAATGTGTAAGGTCTGATGCACAGAACTACAACTTGCTTCCTGATGCATATTTTGTGGCTTCAGGCATTTGCATGTCAATTTATATATACTGTATTTCATTTTTTTAAAAATATTAAATTTTATGATACTTTTTTATTTGAATGTTTTTACTGATACAATATCAATACCTGTTTGTGTTACAGAAGGAAGGTGGTGGAGATCTTATAAGACTGGATTCAACTCCAAGTGATGAAGATTTTGATCCTCTTTGCTCTAAAGATAAACCAGCAACGGCACTGTCTGTCAGTCAGACATTGCCTATGGCAACAGAAGGTTTAACTAATCCCCTTTATCCTTATTTTGTTCCCACAATTGGTAAATCCTCATCGTCACATTCTACAGGTAACCAAAGTTTCTTGTACTCACAGCCCCATAGACATTTGAATGTTACTGGAAATGTGCCAGAACGGAGAGTTCAGGATTCTAGCGCAGGGCAATCATATAGTGCTTTGTATCCTTCATCTTCAAGTGCCTTGGGCGCTGGAAAGTATAATGTTCAAGACATGGACCTTCTGAAAGAATATGGCCTAGACTTTAAGACCTTGAGCTTGAAGAATGGTGGTGCATCATTGAGACCCGTTCTTCCTGCATCTCTATCCAGTTCTACTCCAACCATGTCGTCAGCAGGTGCAAGAGATCCATTTGAAAATTTAGTTGAATTTTCAGATTCATCAGTAAAAAATCCCTCAAAGAATCAGTGGACAAAATTTGATTAACCATTGCTGTAATATGAACTCAGAAATTTTTTATTTATTTATTTTATTGCATATTCGTTGATGTTGAGAACAAGTATACCAAATTGCTAGTGTTCAGTAATGGTGCTGCTAGTGAAACTCTTATTTGCTTTATATTATGAACACTTTCAATTAAACAACAAGAATGCTACTACTACTACGTCTGCTTCTTCTTGGTCTTGTTCTTCTTCATCATCTTCTTCATCTTCTTCTTCTTCTCTTCCTCCTACTCCTCCTCCTGCTCCTCCTCCTCCTCCTGCTCCTCCTCCTCCTCCTTATTCTCCATCTTCTTCTCCTCCTCCTCCTCCTCCTTTTTCTTGAGGCCAGTTTGTAGGACTAAAGTTACTTTCTCATTTTTCAACAAGTTATCCATTTTGACCCTTGTGACACTAGGTTTTGTTTTCCATCTTTATGCTGTAGCATTTATATCACAGCACAAAACAGTTCATCCATAGCAGTGGTGTCTCACAGGCTGAGTTAAATGGTAAAATATAGCTCATATCACCTGCCGTACCTGTGCTACAGAATTCTCACTCAGTGTATAATGTTAAGGCAACTGCATTTTATTACAGGTTTCATTTACTTTAATATGTTAAATTATTTTCTGGTTGATTTCATAATCAGTAATAAGAATGTGATTACCGTGTTACAAATTTTTTAAATGGTTCATTGTTTGATGTGTTTGTTTGTGTATGGTATGATCAAGAAATGATAGTACACCATGCATTTCTTGTTTATTGTCTGTTTCTCAATATCTGTTATGCTCACTTGCCTTAGAAGAGTTGATTTTTGTGAGGAATCAGTTCACTAACTGTCCAACATTCAAGAGTGAAGTTGAAAGATGTGCTTGAATTCCATCATGTGCATGTGTCAAATGTTGGCATATTTCAGGTTCACTGTGCTGTAGTGTCATGAGTAAAGTTACATTACAGAAAATTACAAGGTTCCTAAAAGCTCACTTGTTTAAAAGCTGGTCTCTTTCAGTTCAAACATCTAAATATTAGGGACGCAATCGCAAGTCATACAAACACACTATCTTAGTCTCCTTGTAATTGTACACTTTTGTTGTAATATTGAAGAAGTTGATTCTTTAACAATTTGTGATAGTGATTTATTATACCAGTTCTTTGCTGAACATTGTACATCATCTGAGGTGTATTTCATATAGACCATGTTTGTTAGAGTTCTGTTCTCTTGAAACACTGTGTACGTCAGCTATGTTCAACATAATGGTTATATTCTGCAGCAGCTTTGCATGGTGATATGTGTACATTGTGTGCAAAGTTGTATGGCACTCTGATAATATGTGCTAATGTTTTGTGATAAGTAACTTAAGGGTCTGCAGTTTACAGAAAAAGACATTTGTAAGGTGAGTGTACTTCCATCAAGAATGTATCCATAGGTGCAGGTCTGCAGAGTCAGTATGTCATCGCCTCTGGGTGATATGCTGTGGTTAACAATTTAGTAGCTAGTGAGCAAGTTTCAGTAACTGAATTAAATTCTGCCTACTTCTTTTCCTTTATGGAATATAGAAAGTACCAAAAATATCATGCAAGATGTGTATATTGACAGCAGGTGATGTAGCAATATTAAGTGCATAATTCTGTCGGTTTACGGTTTCCCTTTATGTCTGGGTTTGAATATTTTAAAATCATTCATTCATTGCTTTATCAATTATGTTAGGATGGACAATAAAAGAAATTACATAAATATAGTGTATTAAATTTCAGTTAAAAAAATATATTGGCTCTAGCATTATATAATCTGAAAGGCTGGACATGACCCTTAAACTTACAATAGGTAAAGAAGGATGAGAAACAAATGAATAATCAAGGGTCAAAATTAGTACAAGTGACAAACTGTAAGTGTAAAAGTATGGATCCTGTTTCACACTGAACACATGTGTCAGTTATAAGGCTAAAAAGACAGAATTGTAAATATTCTACAACACATGAAATCATGAAAAAGCTCTCAAGGACTTCATTTGCACTGGGCTGCTGAATGTTGTCCACATATTTTTATGGATTCCATCCAGTATGATTTTTGTGAATCTGCAAGTGTTTATATTTTATTCATTTTTATTAATTAAAGCACCTTAAGCAGTTAGTCACTGTTCATTACAGCTCAGCTAGGCTAGCAGCCACATCAGGTGGTTGAACAATGAATAAACGTACATTTAAAAAACAGTCTGTATTATCATTATCAGCAAACATGACGAGAACAGAAATGGTTTTCAAAATGTTGGCTTACTCACCATTCAGCCACCTAATGTGGCTGCTGGACAGAAAGTTTTATTCAGTGTAGTGGCCATTAAAGCTTTAAATTAGTTAATTCACTATAGTATGTAGGAATTTGCTTTCAGAGAATTTGAGATTGAAATTCAGCTTGGTGGTTTATGTTACGTGCAGTTTATAACTATTATACTGTGATAACCTGGTGTTCCAAATTACACCAAATTTGTACATAAATAGCATAGTAATGGTAATACAGTATTTTCCATTCTGAAACCACATCTATCCAGGGAAGTTGCTCATTGCAATATTTCTTAGCCCATCCTATTTTTTCTGTCTCTCTCTCTCTTTTCCCTGCCCCCAGTCAAGAAATATTTTCGGTTTTCTTTGAAAGCCATCCAAAGCATATGGTGTCTTATGGACGGAATTTTTCAGTTGAACACAGAGTCATGTAATGTCTTTTATCTTGAGAAAATGGAATTGAGTTTGGAATTAAAGAAGTGTAATGGATACATTTTTCAAGGGTGCCACTATTGGATAAATAATGCCTAACATGCAATTGGCAGATATTTTTTCTCTAGTAGTAATGAAAATGTTAAATAGGATAAAGTCACATTATAATATTATAAATCTAATTAAATGTTGTTTATATAATAATAAATATTCAGAAAAGTATGTTCCTTACATAGAGATACGATTAAAACTTTTTAAACATTTTGGAACACTAGAGTAAAATGAGGATATATTTTTACTGTCTCCTTGAATGGCACATGTCTTAACGTAGGTGAGAAATATGTTGTTAAAAACCTTGAGACTAGAATGAATGAAGATGTATGGCTAATTTATGTTTATATTATGGATTCCATGCAGAGAAGTTCAATTATACTTTTCAAATATTAATTAAATTTGGTTAATTAAATGTCTGTGTTGTGGATGTACAATTTGAGCCAGAAATGTATGTAAAATTTCGTTGTTGTCAGCAGCCAGGTACTGCAAGTTGGTATGAAGTCTGCATTTTCTGAAGAATGTTTTGTATGGTAATTCAGAAAACACCATCTCTCTCCACTAGAGGATTGAATTATGTTTATGATTTTTACTTCAAACATTTTTCAGCCTGTACTCTGCTTTCATCAGTGAAATCCTTCGTATACTCGTGGGTAGTTACTAATGGCTTTACATTTGTATCATACATGTATGAACAATGTGATATTCTATACATTCTTAGGGTGTAGATTTACATTTCATTCCACAAATGGAAACTTAATGTTAGGTGTGTGTTTTATGAATTTAAAATGTCTGTAATGTTTGCAGGACATATAGGTTCTGTGAATTACGTGGATAGTTAGTTATGAGGCACAGTCTGTGTGTAGATTTCATTGGGTGTGCTAATTCACCATTGAACAATATTTTGTTTTATCATAGTATCATTGGAAATTAAATCTGTTGTTAGATTTATCACCCACCCCCATCTAGCGCCAAAGTTAAAGAAAGAGTAGAACTATACATCTACTACACCTCTGGGCTTTTATGACTTGTTCTAGGGTGAACTTTACCTTTTATGGCATTTCTCTCCTAATCTAAGCATCTGTCATTTTTATCTTCCTAATTTTCAAATTATGCTGATGCAGGCAATTAATATATGAGTTTTATAGGTGTCCTTGTATATATACTGCTGCATCTATTGGGTGGTGCAGTGGGGTGGCATATGAATGATGTATTGATTTGACAGGCTTTTCACAGTGGGCTGTTTAATCTTCAGGAGACTGACAGTGTAGAAATGTTACTTGCTAGAGATTTGTTTTGATTTGTGTTTTGGAACATGATAAAGGGCACCTTTGAAACACGTCTATGTTGCTTTAAGGAATATGTAATCAATTTGATTTTTAAATTATCCACAATTGAATATGGCATGAAAATGGTTCCTTGTAATTAATTTCCACATGAAGTTTAATGTTGTTTGTGAAAATTTGTTCAGATATTATATACAGTTCTGAATAGCATTCAGTGCAAGAGTGAATGTAGGTGTTATTACAAAGTTTGAAAGACAATCGTAAAACAAAATTTTGAACAGTATCTTAAATTAAATGTATTTCCTTCTTAAATGCATGAATGTAGGTAGCATGGTTAATTACAGAGCTCTAATTGGAAGACATGAAGGTAATATAAAGTACATGGGTATATGGATTTACTATTGGGAGAATATTTGTAGTATTTGTCCCCAGGCTGAATATGGGTGATAAAATACACATTCATGGCAGAGCCAAGAACACAGTTACAAGACAGTAGGCTGCCTTATTGTCTTCACTGTGATGGCTTTATAGTTTTGTTCTTAGCAATAAACTGTAACATAATGGTGTTCATGCAGGGTTGAGTGAAGCAGGTCTGGTCTCAACATTTAATAATCAAAATCGCAAACAAACGGCGATTTGTGTCGAATGTAATGTTTGTCATCTGAGCATCATTGCTTTTTAAACACATTTTGAAGTGCAGGAATGTCAGTTCAACAGTGTTTGTCTCTGTACAAGTAATAATTATGCTCTGGAATCATACATTTTAATTTTAATTTGGTATGTTAGAGTCTGTACCAAAATTTGTGAATCACATTGAAATTTGGTGTGCAGTGGGCAACATATCCTACCACTTTACATGGCAATGTAGGAATATTTGGCAGTATATTGATAGTTCATTAAATACTTCGTAGATTTAAAAAAAAAAATTGGCATATGTTTTGTGTTACGTATCTTTCATCCATATTTCATGAGATGATGATCTTAATGTATTTAAGTGGATGTAGGAGTGTACATACTGACAGATACTGCATTGTGGGAAAGCTGATGTAGAAATATATTGTGTGACTAGAAAATCAAAAGTTAGCATGATGCCTCAAAGAATTACTTCTTTGCTGAGTCCATTTCTATTTCAGCACTTTAGTTTACTTGTCCAGGTGTTTAAGTTGGCATGAAACTTGTGCAGTCAAGGAATGGGCTGAAGAGTAGACACTGCCGTTGGACTGTAACAGTCTTCCTTGTGTACTGAATACAATGGAGGGACTTGACAGCAGAGCCATGAACACTGTAGTAATGGCACACTCTAAAGCTAATTGCCATTGTATTACTGTGGTTTCTTGTTTGTTACAAAATATTTAGGCTTGTAATTGTGCAGATGTGTGTTACACACCCATGAGAATGAACGTGTATGTTTGTAACACCTTTGTAATTGTTGCATGGCATCTTGACTGTCTAAAGGAATGCAGTATGCTCTTGAAGGACTGCACTAATGGAGGTGGTACGAAGTATAAACAATCAAAAATTAAATTATTTTTAGCTTTTACACTGTTGCTGTGTGAACATTTCACTTCATTATCACAGTCCTAAGTCAATGCATTGTTTCCTGCATAAGATTTTTTTTTTGGGGGGGGGGCAGACCAATGAAAGCAACTTCTTAAAGGGAAAATCTTGTAAGCAAAATGTAAAAATTCGTTCTTTTTTTAAATGTGTTTTTTTTTGTTTTGATCCCAAGAAATTTTCCATAAAGTGTTAATTACAAAGATAACGTATGTATATTACAATAGCAGTGTGGGCCTTCCAGTTATTTTAGTGCTAAAAAAATTAATAAAAAACAAGTCGTAGTAGACCAAATACAATTACAAGTCCAGAGTTATCTGTTGTCAGCACAAGTGCACTTCCTTCATTTCTGTACTTGTGTCCTCCACCTCCAAGCTGTCATTACACAGATCTACAGTTCTCATTATGTCGCATCTTATCTACTGCAGTCCAAACCTTGCTGCAGCTTCTCTGTGACATGCTTCACCTAATAATGTAACATTGAAGCATGTTTGGGTCTTTGCATCCTGGACCCGAGGTTAGATGGTCATGTTATGTAATCCACTGTTATCATGTTTGTTGTTCACAGTTGTACATATATATTGCAGAATGTTACAAGCATTATTGAGGTGTTATAATTCTGTGAAGAACTTATTATTTATGCATCTGTCAATTTTGTCTGTGTTGAATTACTTTGTCATACATATCCTCAAATCTGAACCCCTTAAATATTTTGTAATTGCTCAGTTATAAACCATACTTCATAAATAGCTTGTAGGTATATTCATTATACATTCACATACCAAATTCACTATTTTTAGATATAATCAGTACATATAAAATTTTATGAATTTACATTTTTATGTTCTTTCATTGTGCATCACATGAATAAAAAGTTGATAACTGTGTAACATACTACTCCATTCGATTATTGTGTGACATGACAGCAAATCTGTATGTAGACACTTATTACTTTGGCATCTTGATCTGTCATGTTTCTTGTGGTCATGTCATAAGTAACACAATTTTTTGGGAGAAAATGTGTTTGTTGTGATATATGTGTTTTGTCTTCGTGTACTACTTTAATCGGAAACACTTCTTAACCCAAGAAGCACTTAATTAGATACTGTAAGTTTATGTATGTGTCATATGAAGTGCCTGTTATGTTTGCTTCAGTTTAACGAAACTTGAGACAGACAACAAAGTTAATAGTTTCTTTGCACAACCTTGTAAATGCAGCTGAAAATGAATAACAAAACCCATGAAACCAGTAACAAGTCAGTAATTTGTAAGCAGACGAATTGGTTCTTAGTTGATTGTTGGCTGTGAGACAGTTCAACCATCAGGAAATGAATAGTGGTTGGCTAGGCTTGTAGACATATTGAATGGAAAATTTGTATCAAAATTGTGAAAATTAAAAAAAAAAATCTGAAGCAGGAAAGGTTTTCACACAAAAATTTTGTCTGTGAGAAAATTTAACATCATTTGTGTGGGACTTCAAAAATGTAACCTCCTGCATGGGAGAACTTCATATGTTGGAACTTCTTACCTGGAACACACTGTGTATATATTGTGTACATCAGTAGCATAGTACAGTTGTAAGTTGGAGGATGAAGGATTTAGTTTTTACCTTTCCTATTATTTCATCACATAAACTTGCTGCAGGTCATAGTGTTAACAAAATTGCCATACAATGGACTTACAAAGAGTATTTCTGTTTATGACAATACATGGTGCTATAAACATTAAGTAAAGTCTTAAATTCAAACCTGGAGTAAAGGGAGCATATTCATAAATAATCTGCAAATGAAATAATCTGTACATGGATGTTTGGGAGTATACTGTACCTTAGAATTGTTAATCAAGTGAAACTGTTTATGCAGGAATTGATTGTAATGGTGATCATTTGAGCTGTGATTGAAGCCAGATACTGCCCCTGCAACCTGAGTTCCTTTTGTCTGCTGGACAGAGCAGAAGTGACGTTTATATGTCTCACTTTTGTAGCATTCCATTACAAATATGCCACCTCTTTGTTATTACTGTGAGAAGAGTTACAGTAACATTTTAGAGAGCAACAGATATTAGTGTATGAGTACAATAAAGTGACAGTGATAAGATTTAAATAGGAAGGTGCTAAATGTTGCAGTGCATTTGCAGTTTGGTGTGTAAGGCTTGGATGCATGTTATGGAGATCTGGCACAAAAATTTGTAGTCACTTAAAAAATGTATGTACAAATGAGATTTGGAGGTGGTCATGAATGGTAATTTTTTTTAAATTATATATATATATACTCTGGATACACTTTGTTACTAAATTATTTCTATATGTCCAGGCAGTGAGCCCTCTTGTACTTTTGGAACAGGTACACCAGAATATTATCTAAAACTTTGTGGGGCCATGACACTTTGACTTTGTGAATACAACCATGGCATATTTTTGCTTCATAATTATTGTGTTTTGGACATCAATCTCTAGTGTGCAGTGTAAGCCTTACATGCTAATGTGCAGTAGATATTCTTTATCTTGAATTTCCCCTTGTTTGAGTACAGTTAAACATATTTGCACAAATGTTTAAGTTTGTTGCATATTGTTGATCATTAGCACTTGCAGTTTGTTAGTTACCTTTTGATCATATCTATAACTTGTTATCATTATAGGGTTATGCTTCCATATCAGAGAGAAAGTAGTGCAACTATGGCTGCAATAACAAGTTGTTTTAATGCAGTGAAGAGGTATTATCTTGTATACTGGTTATTGGTGTCTGTTTTAAATTGTAAGAATAGTTGAAATATTTTGAGTCTATTGCCTGCAAATGTTATAGTTACACACCACATAATACCATTTTAATACTGTCTATTTAAAATATTGTTTTGTGGTACATGTATGTTTTCGCCCAGGGTATATTAGTCAAGTATGAACTCTTTGCTAGTTAGTACAGAATAGTTTGTACTTTCTTTTGTAGTGGTATACGTTGTAGTTAAATGTTTACTGGTCATCTGAATATGTCCAATGAATGGAAGAAATAATAATATACCAAGCCAAAGATGGGAAGACAAAATGATTTTATTTATTCTTTCTGCAAGGCTTTAACCATTTACTGAATATACTGTCCAGAGAGGTATTGTGGCTTAAATTTACTGTTCAGAACACAATAACTACTTGAAGAATAAAGATTGTGATTGATGATGAGATCCCAGAAAATCATGTGTTGCTGTGCATTTATATTTTAAGTATATCCAACAAAGTAAGTTTCCTTCTCTGTTTCCAGTAATGTCCAGACATCCCAGTTACAGTAGATTTCCATTAATTTGGCTACTAAAATTCCGGAAATCCTGTTAGTTCACCAGTTGAGGAAAATACTCCAAAGACTGGCAGTTTCTGAATTAATAACATGTAGTGTGTGTAGTGGTCCCATGTCTTTATCGTGTGTTATCTGGATTTTATTGAGCCCATAGAGCTGTTATAATGGCTTTAAAAGATCCCAAGATGAATAAACAAGATGCTGCTGGCAAAAAGAAAAATTTTAACCTGTAAGTAAATAGGTTGCTTGAAAGTGGTGCAGACCAAAGTGTGGTCATGGATTTGTACAGCCTTGGGCCATCAACTGTCTACAATGTACAGAAACAGAAAGACCAATTATGATCATTTATAGCATAAAGTGAAAGAAGCCTTTGATACAGTTAATAGAGATGTAATATATAACAGCTTAATCAAACACAGCGTTCCTGACAGACTGATTAAATTAATAAAACTTACAATGCAACAAACCAAAATGAAGGTGAAAGTAAATAACAGTTATTCTGAATGGTTTGAGACGAAAATAGGAGTCAGA
>JGI20166J26741_10706670_pt1 | contig 15304 bp, 16 predicted proteins | sample TergutCu122P5_FD_26741 | JGI IMG/M metagenome (IMG submission 26741)
CAGACATTCCCGCCATGAACGAAAATATACGCGAAAACTCATAAACCGAACAGCCGACGATTTTTGATAAAGATTCATATTTTATAGGCTGCGTCAGATTATTTTCGATATATTCGATAACGTTGTTCATACCTTTGAGCCAGTCCATGCAATCCCTCCTCTCGCCTATAATTATAAGTCAGAGTTAAAGATGTTTCTTTACATTTCTTGCTAACTTTGGATAGGTTTAATTGCCTCCGCCTCAATTAAATCGGCGGCTTCTTTTACATGGAGAATATCTTTCGGAAAGACATATTGCTTTAATTGAGGGTTGATTTTCTTTTCTTCCTCAAGCATGTGCATAAGCTCGGTAACCTGCGGTACGTCAAGCCCTGCTTTTTTTATTTTGTCAAACTGCGAAAAAACCTGCTTGGGCGTGCCGTCTAAATATACCTCGCCTTTGTTTAAAACAATCACTCTGTCGGTATTAACCGCTTCGTTCATGTAATGCGTGATTAATATAACCGTCATTTTCTTTTCGGCGTTCAGACGTTTTACAGTGTTCAGAACTTCTTTTCTCCCCGCAGGGTCAAGCATTGCCGTCGATTCGTCCAATATTATAACTTTGGGATACATAGCAATAACTCCCGCGATTGCTATTCTTTGCTTTTGTCCGCCTGAAAGTTTATGCGGAGCGTGAAGTTTATACTCCGACATGCCGACAATTTCAAGAGCCTCGTCAACCCTTCTTCTTATTTCAGGAGGCGGTATTCCGAGATTTTCCGGTCCGAAAGCGACGTCCTCTTCAACAATAGTCGCAACAAGCTGATTGTCGGGATTTTGGAAAACCATTCCGACAATCTGTCTTACGTCGTTCACATTGTTTTCATCTGAAGTATCGAGACCGTTTATATATATTTTGCCGCCGGAAGGGGTTAAAATCATATTCATAAGTTTAGCGAGCGTTGATTTTCCCGAACCGTTGTGTCCCAAAACGGCGGTAAACGAACCCTCGGATATATCTAAATTTATATTTTTCAGCACGTAATTTGGATTTGCCGCGCTTTGAACAGACCCCTGATTTGGGCTGCCGCCGGTATCGTCAGGAGCAGTGTCATACGCGTAAAACAGATTTTCAATGTGAATTAAAGGCTGTGTGTTCATGTGTATTTTTCCCAATCTTAATTAATCCAACCCATTCCCGATACAAGTTCCGGCGATTTTCCCATCTAAAATGTCGTATAAAATTTCGGGGTTTTTTGCGTTTGCTATAACCATAGAAGTATTGTTGCCGGAAATCATCTGCGCCGCCTGAAGTTTCGTAATCATTCCGCCCGTGCCCCTCGAACTTCCCGCGCCGCCCGCATACGACAGTATTTCCGGCGTGATTTCTTTTACCCTGTGAATTAATACGGCGTCTTTATGCTCAGCAGGATTTTTATCATAAAGCCCGTCCCGGTCCGAAAGATTTATTAATAAATCCGCTTTGCATAATTTTGAAACATATGCGGATAAAATATCGTTTCCTGAAAATTTAATTTCGTCGCTTGAAACGGTGTCGTTTTCGTTGACAATCGGCACGCAGCCCATATTTAACAGAGCCGAAAAAGTTTCTTCGGTTTCTTTGCGCCTGATTTCGTTATCAATAACGTCGCGGGTGAGCAGAATCTGCGCGATTTTTATGCCGAACGAAGAAAAAAAGCGGTTGTATATGTTCATAAGTTCAGCCTGCCCGACCGCCGCCGCGGCTTTTTTGTCTCCGATTTTCTGGAGAGGGATTTTCATGCCGAGTTTTGCTGCTCCTGCGCTTACCGCTCCCGAACTCACAAGTATAATATTTTTTCCCGAATTTGATAAATCAGATATTGTTTTAACGAGTATCTCTATTTTTTTTAAGTTTAATTTTCCGGTTTCATGCGTTAAGCTCGACGAGCCTATTTTTATTACGATTATTTTTGCGTTTTTTATCCCGCCGACATAAATAAAATCGTCTTTTTTATTTATTTTATCCACGTTTCAAACTCCTTGATTTTTATTTTACCTCTTGACATTTATATTAAATTGTTGTATAATAAAACTGCGGATAGCAAATGAGCAGTCAGCTCAAAAAATATAGTTAAAATTTAAAAAGTAAATTAGCCGGTCATTGGGATGAGGCGGCTAATTTGCTTTTAATGCAAAAAGATGGAGCAGTAATAATATCATGCTTATTAACATGAGTATCCTAAACCATCTGTATTTAGTCATTAGCCTCACCCCCTTTCGGAGATGAACCGACCGCTATGCTACCCGAATATATTATATCAAATCAAAAAAAGAAAGTCAATATCTTGAGAACAACTCAATATTCTTTCTTTTTTTCGTTATTTTTATATAATTTTGATATTTGGCAAAATATTTTTCAAAAAGGTCTTTATTAAATTGTAAAAATATATTATAATATATATTATACACTTCTCGAACGATAAATAGTTTAAGAATATATTAACAGATTAATATTAAATTTATTGATTATGCGGAAAATAACAGAAAGGAACGGTAAAGACATGAAGAATAAAATTACGGTCGAGCTTTGCGATAAAGAATACGCGCTTAAATCTGACGAACCTGAAGATTATGTAAAATCGCTGGCTGAAGAAGTAAACGGAATAATTGAGGAGACGGCTCATAAATATCTGCGCATTTCAAAATCTGACGCAACTGTTTTGACTTGCCTGGATTTATGCGACCAAATCAGAAAACTGACGGCTAATAACGACAACATGAGAAAACAAATAACAATGTATATCGACGAAATTGCTATGCTGAATAAAAAACTCGCGGTTTATGAACGTCAGAAATCAGGCAAAGTCGCAAAAATTTTGAATATGGATGTTGATTTAACGGACGACGCGGATTCTGATGAATAAAACGAATAAAATCCCTGAACTGTTAGCTCCGGCAGGCTCTGTTGAGTCGGTTTACGCCGCTGTAAAAGGCGGCGCGGACGCTGTATATTTCGGGGGTAGAATTGCGAATGCGAGAAATGCCGCGAAAAATTTTACAGACAATGAAATATTATACTCCGTAAATTTCCTGCATGATAACGGCAAATACGCGTATATAACGCTTAACACGCTTCACACCGACAGGGAATTAACGCTAAACGGCGAGTTATTAAAATTCGCCGAGCGTTGTTATATAAGCGGCGCGGACGCTTTTATTATTCAGGACATAGGCTTGTCGCAGATTATAAAAAGCTATTTCTCGGATGTAAAAATTCATGCCAGCACTCAGGCGGCGGGGCATAATTTATGTTCCGCGCAGAAGTTTTTCGGGCTTGGGTTTTCGCGTATGGTTATTTCGCGCGAATCGGACCGCGAAAATCTAAAATACTTGCTTGACGATGCGCCGCTTGAAATCGAAATGTTTGTTCACGGGGCGTTATGTTCGTCTTACAGCGGCAGATGTTTTATGAGCTTTTCTATGGGAAACACGCGAAGCGCAAACAGGGGAATGTGCGCTCAGCCCTGCCGTTTGAGATACGACTGCAAATACAATAACGGCTATGCGCTTAGTTTAAAAGACCAGTGTCTGGCTGGGCATATCAAAGAGATTATAAAACTTTCCCCCGCGAGTTTAAAAATCGAGGGTCGAATGAAACCGCCGGAATACGTATATAACGTTTGCAAAGTTTACAGGGCGTGCCTTGACGAAAACAGAGACGCGACAAAACAGGAGATTGATTTTCTCTCGAAAATCTTTTCGCGTCAGGGTTTTACCGACGGATATTTTACGCGAAATCTCGGCGTAAGCATGTACGGCGTTCGGACAGAAGAAAATAAACGCGAATCAATGAAATATGCAATTAATTCGGATATGTGTAGGGGCGACCCTGTGTGGTCGCCCGCTGACAGAATCAATGTAAATCATATTTGCGGGATGTCGAGGACGCCGTCCCCTACGGAACAATCAATCCCCAAAATCCCAAACGTCAAAAACATAAAAATAAACCCGAAATTATGTCTGATTTTTAATTCGTCCGAACAATTTCAAAAGGTCTCGGGTTTTCTCAAAACCGACGAAATATTCAAAAGAATATATAAAATCTTTATTCCCGTTGAACATATTGAAACTCAAAAAATCTCTCTTGAGTTTAACAAAATCATCGGCGTAAGACTGCCGTATGTTATATTTGACAGCGAACGCGAACAGGTTGCGCAGGCTATAAATAAAATAAAAAGCATAGGAATTAATTGTGTTATTGCCGACAATATCGGTCATATAGATATAGCCGAAGAACTGGGAGAAAATCTTGAATTATTCGGCGACTTCGGATTAAATATCACAAATTCATATACGCTTGACGAATATAAAAAAATGGGCTTCAAAGACGTTATTTTATCCCCGGAGCTAAATTTCGCGCAAATCAGAGGCATAAACAAAACGATAAACTGCGGTATAATCGCATACGGCAGAACGCATGTCATGATTTCTGAAAACAATATAATAAAAAATTCGGGTTATCTTACAGATAAAACAGGCGCGAAATTTTATGTCTGCGATGATTTCGGAGACAGCCGCAGGAATATAATATATAACAGCGTGCCGGTATATCTCGCCGACAAAAAAGATTTATATAAAAATATAGGGCTGTTTTTTATTTCTCTTAATTTTACCGACGAAACGCCCGAACAAATCAAAAAAATTATCTCGGACTATGCGCTTAACAAAGATAATATAAAACCCCCGGAAAAATTCACGAGAGGGTATAAATGATAAAAAAAGGAGTAAACATCATGAACAAAATAAATGATTTAGAACAGTATATCTCGGATTTATGCGATAAAGCAAAAATTGCGTCGTATAATCTCGCTCGGGCTTCGCTGACTCAGCGCAACAATATTTTGAATATTTTATCGGACAAATTGTGTGAGTCGGATATAATCAAGAAGATTATAAAAGAAAATAAAATCGACGTGTCAAAAGCAAAGGAAAATAATATATCTGACACTATGGTTGACAGATTAAAACTTGACGAATCGCGAATAGAAAATATCTCGACGGCTTTGATTAAAATTGCAGACCTGCCCGACCCGTTAAATAAAGGCGAGAACTGGATAACGCCGGGCGGTTTGTCAATCAGAAGAATAAAAGTGCCGCTGGGAGTTGTGGGAATGATTTATGAATCGCGCCCGAACGTCACGGTCGATGCGGCAGCTTTATGTATAAAATCAGGAAACGCCGTAATTTTAAGGGGCGGAAAAGAAGCTGTAAACTCAAATATTGTTTTAGCCGGCGTAATCAGGCAGTCGTTAAAGGAAGCCGGATTTGATGAAAACTGCGTGCAGATTATTAAGGATATAACGCGTGAAAGCGCGAATATACTGATGAGACAGCATGGGAAAGTCGATGTTTTAATTCCCAGAGGCAACAAGTCTTTGATTCAGAACGTTGCGGAAAATTCAAAAATCCCGGTGATTGAGACAGGCACTGGAGTTTGTCATATCTATGTCGATTACGACGCGGATTTTGATACAGCCGCAAATATAATCCTGCGCTCAAAATTCAGAGCCTCTGTGTGCAACGCAGTCGAGACGGTTCTTGTATCAGAGAAAATATATAAAGAGTTTCTGCCGGTTATGAAAAAGAGATTAGACGAACTGAACACGGAAATCAGAGGGTGCGAAAAAACTCTTGAAATCTTAAAAGACGCAGTTCCGGCGACGGACGAAGATTATCACACGGAATATCTTGATTTTATTGTTTCCGTAAAAGTTGTCGCGGGCGTTGACGAGGCAATCGCTCACATAAACAAATATAACACAAAGCACAGCGAGGCAATAATCACAAACGATATAAAACACGCGCGTGAATTTCAGTCAAAAGTCGATGCCGCGGCGGTTTATGTAAACGTCTCGACGAGATTTACAGACGGCGAAGAATTCGGGTTCGGCGCGGAAATAGGCATATCCACGTCGAAACTCCACGCAAGAGGTCCGGTCGGATTGAACGAACTCACGACGGTAAAATATCTGGTTGACGGCGATAATTTAGTAAGATAAACAACAAAAACAAATAAAACGGGGGTATAAATTTATGAAAGAGCTTGTATTATTTTATTCATATACAGGAAACGCAAAAAAAGCCGCGCAGAAATTCAGTCAGGACAACAACTGCGCTCTTTGCGAAGTGCTTGACGAGAAAAGACCAAACAAATTCGCCGCATATACAGCGGGATGTTTTAAAGCCATGAGAGGCGGAGAACGTAAAATCAAGCCGCTTATGCTCAACGGCAGCGCAGTAAAATTTGAAGATTACGGCATTATAAATATATTTGCGCCGATATGGGCGAGCAATCCCGCTCCGCCGATTAACAGCGCACTGAAATTAATTCCCAAAAAGACAAAAGTAAAACTGTTTATGGTTTCAGCAAGCGGAAAAAGCGGCAAGGACGCAATCTCCAAAAGGGTTCAGGATATGGGGCTGGAAATCGCGGGTTATGAAGATATTAAGATGTAAAAAATTCGCAAGAAAGGCAATTACAAAAATAAAATAAATATAATATAAAACAATAAAACACATACGGAGGAACACACATAATGGGCAGACTGCCGTTCAGACAGGTTCACTTGGATTTTCACACGTCGGAACTTATACCGGATATAGGCAAACAGTTTAATAAAAAACAGTTTCAGGAAATGTTAAAAACAGGACATGTAAACTCTATCACGATATTCTCAAAATGTCATCACGGCTGGGCTTATCATGAAACTGAAAAAAATAAAAAACACCCGCATTTGAACTTTGATTTATTGACCGAAATGATTGAAGCGTGCGCTAAAATCGGAGTAAAAACCCCGGTTTATATATCCGCGGGGCTTGATGAAAAAATCGCCCGCGAACATCCCGATTGGCTGCAGAGAAGCCAGAACGAAAGTTTGGGCTGGAACGGCAATTTTATGAATCCCGGCTATCATCTCTTTTGTTTCAACTCGCCGTATTTTGACGTTTTGTCAGACCAGGTTAAAGAAGTCGCGGAGAAATTCAAAGACGTAAAAAACGTCGAGGGATATTTTCTCGATATAGTCGCGCCCAGAATCTGCTACTGCCAGAACTGCGTTAAAATATTAAGAGCCGAGGGGAAAGACCCGCGAGATTTTGAAGCCGTTAAAGAACTCGGCGAAAGAACGTATAAAAAATATTATACGGAAATAAACAAAGCCATTCACGACGTAAATCCTGATTTGAGGGTATTTCATAACGCCGGTCATATCACAACGGGGCGGCGCGATTTGGCTTTTGCCAACACTCATCTTGAACTTGAATCTCTGCCCACCGGCGGCTGGGGTTACGACCATTTCCCTATGTCTGCAAGATACGTTCAGGGCTTGGGGCTTGAATATATGGGTATGACGGGAAAATTTCATACCACATGGGGAGAATTTGGCGGATTTAAGCATCCGAACGCTTTAAAATACGAAGCCGCTTTAAGTATAGCTAACGGGGCAAAATGCTCGATAGGCGACCAAATGCACCCCGAAGGCTTTCTTGACAGGGCTACATACGAGTTAATAGGCGCGGCGTATTCCGAAGTTGAAAAAGTCGAGGAATACTGCGACGACGTTGAAAGCGTTGCCGATATTGCTTTGTTGTGCGACGATTATTACGTCTCGAAATATACGTCAAAACATGGCGAGCATTTGAATTTATCGCAGTTTGCCGCCGGAGCATCAAGAATTATGCTCGAAGGCAAATATTTATATGATATAATTGATGTTGACAGCGATATAAGCAAATATAAACTTGTAATACTGCCCGACAGAATTTGTATAGACGATAAATTAAAAGCAAAACTTGATAAATTTATCAAAAACGGCGGAAAGATTTTAGCGTCGGGGGAATCGGGAACAGATACGGACGGGAAAGAATTTGTGTTTGATTTCGGGGCGAAATTCGAGGGTAAAAACGAATACCAGCCGTGTTATTTCAGACCGGAGTTCAAACCCGGAGATTTGGGACAGACTGATTTTGTGTTATACGGCGAACCGTTTAAAATCACTGCCGCAGACGGCAAAATTCTCGGTTACAGGAGAGACCCGTATTTTAACCGCGACACTTTCAGTTTCTGTTCTCATCAGCATACGCCGCCTAAGCTAAAAGACGCCGGCGCGGGAATGATACAGGGCAAAGACGGCATATATATTGCGTGGGCAATCTTCGAGGATTATGCAACAAAGGGCAGTCTGATATGCAAAGAAATCGTAAAATACGCGATTGACGTTTTGCTGGGAGACAAGAAAACTTTCAGGTCAAACATGCCGTCGGGCGGCGTTGTGACTCTTATGAAACAGCCTCAGAATAACAGATATGTAAATCATTTATTATACGCTTCGCCGGTAAAAAGAGGCAGCAGTGTCGAAGTTATCGAAGATATAATCCCGTTATATAATATTGACATTGAGCTTATAATCCCTGAGAAAATCAAGAAAATTTACGACGGCAAGACCAAAGAAAAAATAAAGTTTATTCAGGAAAACGGGAAAGTGAAGTTCAGGGCAAACGAAGTGAACTGTCACAAAGCCGTTGTAATGGAGTATTAGATATAATTCTATATGGAGGATAGATAATATGGTAGATATGAAACCAAGAAAAAGTTTTCCCGTGAAAAAGAAATATACGGCAAAAGAGTTTTTTGAGTTCACGAAAAATAAGCCCGAAAATGAACGTTATGAGTTAATAGACGGAGAAATTTGTCGAGTAGGGGATACTCTTATGTCTGCGCCTAAAATAAAGCACCAACGAATCATTAGGGAAATAATTTCAGAATTGAGAGATTATTTGAAAGATAAAACCTGTGAGCCATTTGTTTCGCCGGTCGATGTAGTTCTGTTTGAAAAAGAAAAAGACAGAGATAAATCGCAAAATGTTTTTCAGCCTGATATTTTTGTGGTTTGCGACCCTGAAAAAATCACCGAGGACAGAATATATGGCGCGCCTGATTTTGTCATTGAAGTAGTCAGCCCGTCAAATTCCAAGCATGATGACGTAAATAAATTGCACGCTTATATAAAATATGGCGTAAAAGAATTTTGGCTGATAATGCCGGAAACCGATAGTGTCCAAGTTTATACAAAAGAGGAAAAAGAAAAAATGCAGGTTGACTTTTACACGTTCACAGACAAGATAAAAGTCGGAATATTTGAGGATTTTGAGATAGATTTTAATGAACTGCAAATATAAAAGGTTGGAATATGAACTCAATAAAATATAAATCCCCGTTCGGGATTATAACAATTCAGGAAAAAGACGGCGCAATTTCGCGGGTTGAACTGCCCAACGCAGAACCTGATATTTCAGAAAATTCATCGGAACTGTTAGAGTTCGCACAACGGCAGTTCTCGGAATATTTTACCGGCAGACGTAAAACTTTTGATTTACCGTTAAATTTTGACGGCTGCACGGATTTTATGAAATTCGTATATCTCGAACTTTTAAAAATCCCTTACGGCGAAACGGTTTCGTATAAACAAATAGCCGAGCGAATAGACTGTCCGAAAGGATTTCGCGCAGTCGGGCTTGCAAACAATAAAAATCCCCTGCCTATAATAGTCCCGTGCCACAGGGTTATAGGCTCGGACGGAAGTCTTGTCGGCTATGCCGGAGGGCTGGATTTAAAAATGAAATTACTTGAATTAGAAAAATCGGGGAGAAATAATTGACATAAATTTATACTTATGGTATTATAGTTATATTAAATAAGGTTCTCAAAAGAAAGGATAACAATAAAAATTTATGGCAGCTCTTTTTCAGGGATTTACGCATCTGACATGGCAGTCCGGCGTTATGTTCTTAATAGGCGGCGTATTGATTTTTCTCGCTGTAAAAAAAGATTATGAGCCTATGCTTCTTCTGCCGATGGGTTTCGGCGCAATAATCGTAAATCTGCCGTTTTCGTCGGTATGGTCGTACGACGGAACGGACGGCGTATTGCAGATTTTTTACAAAACAGGCATTTTGACGGAAATATTCCCGTTGTTAATCTTCGTCGCTGTAGGCGCAATGATAGATTTCTCGCCGCTTCTCAAAAATCCTAAGATGTTTTTTATGGGCGCGGCGGCGCAGTTTGGCATATTCGCAACGGTCGTCGTCGTCGTTTTAATCGGTAAGTATATCCCGTTTTTCGGAATTACGGACAACGAAACTCTTTTAAAAATCGCGGCGTCAATCGGCATTATAGGAGCGGCGGACGGACCAACGTCAATATTCGTCGCAACAAAGTTTGCCCCCAATCTGTTGGGACCTATATCTGTTGCGGCGTATTCTTATATGTCCCTTGTGCCGATAATTCAGCCGCCTGTAATAAAAGCTCTGACTACAAAAAAAGAACGCATGATACGCATGGACTATTCGGATAAAAAAATATCGAAAACAGCAGTTATATTATTCCCTATAATAGTAACTGTGATAGCGGGAATCGTAGCTCCGATATGCGTGCCGCTGGTCGGTATGCTCATGTTTGGCAATCTTATAAGAGTATGCGGCGTGCTTGAGAAACTCTCGCAGACCGCGCAGAACGAACTCGCAAATCTTGTAACGCTGCTTCTTGGTATAACAATAGGCGCAACAATGCGGGCTGAAATCTTTTTACAGTGGACGACTTTGTTAATATTAGTTCTCGGATTTGCCGCGTTTGTATTTGATACTGCAGGCGGGATTTTATTCGTGAAGTTTATTAATCTTTTCAGCAAAACAAAAATAAACCCGATGGTCGGCGCAGCGGGCATATCAGCGTTCCCGATGTCGGCAAGAATTGTGCATAAACTCGGGCAGGAAGAAGATTTCCAGAACTTTTTGCTTATGCCTGCGGTATCGGCAAACGTAGCAGGACAGGTTGCCTCCGCGATAGCGGGCGGCATGGTTCTGGCAATAGTTCCGTGGCTTTTGGGCGGGTAAATAGAAAAAGAAAACGCCGGAATAAATATAAGATAGGAGAATAAAATTAATATGAATCCTGTTATTTTGCAGTCGCTGGAATTAATGATATTAGGGCTTGCCGGAGTTTTTGCGTCTCTGGCGGTGCTTTATATCGTTGTAAAAATTATGTCAAAAATATTCAAGGATAAACCGGAAAAAGAAGAAAAAGAAGAATAGAATTCGAGTGAAGATATTGCGACAAAGCCTCCCTTGCTTGAGCCGAGCAAGGGAGGCTTGTTACGTCATCAAAAATCATATCCATAATAGACCTCATAAAGAGTTTCAAGTTTTTCTTCGAGAATATTTTTTTCTTCGTAGATTTCGTTAAGTTTGACATAATCGGCTTCGACTTCGTCGTCTTTTATCATATAATCAAGTTCGGCTATTCTTTTCTCGGCTTTTTTAATCTCAAGTTCAGTCGATTTTTTTTCTTTTTCCAGCTGCTCCTGTTTCTTTTTTAACTGCCGCTGTCTTTCCTGCTCAAGAATTTTTTGCTCTTTTTCGGGATTTATCTCCTGTAATGACGGTCCGCCGTCTGACAGAGGGTTCAAATAATTTCTCTTGTAATTTAAATATTCTTCGTAGCCGTCTTTATAGTCGATATAACCGCCGCTGTTTGAATAACCTGGATTTATTTCAAGTATTCTGGTGGCGAGTTTTTTTATAAAATATCTGTCGTGAGATACTGCGATTATTGTCCCTTTGAAATTGAGCAGCGCGGCTTCAAGAGCCTCTCTTGAATTTATGTCAAGATGATTTGTGGGTTCGTCCAAAATCAAAACGTTTGATTTTCTCAATATAAGTTTGGCAATAGTCAGCCTTGCCCTTTCGCCTCCGCTCAATACCGAGACTTTCTTTTCAACGTCGTCGTTCCTGAACAAAAACGCGGCAAGAGCGTTTCTTACTTCGGTGCGGTTCATATCGTCGTAATCGTCCCATAGTTCGTCAAGAACTGTGTTGTCGTCGTCTAAATCCTGATTTTCTTGGTCGTAATATCCGATTTTTACGTTATATCCGAAATAAAACCTGCCTCTGTCGGGAGGTAACTGTTCAGTCAGAATCTTTAACAGAGTCGATTTGCCCGACCCGTTCGGTCCGATGATAAACAGATTATCGCGCTTTTTTACCTCAAAAGATAAATTTTCAAACAAAATTTTCGGATTCGGCGGGAAAGATTTAGAGAGTTCAATAACCGATAAAACGTCGTTGCCGGATTCTAAAACTTTATTAGTTTTTGTTTCTCCGAACGCGAGCTTTATTTTGTCAGGGAACTTTCCGGGTTTGTCGATTTTCTCCATTCTGTCGAGCATTTTTTGCTTGCTGAACGCCTGCTTAACAAGTTTTTCACGTCCCCATTGCTTTAAACGCGTAATCATGGCTTCTATACGTTCAATTTCGCGCTGCTGCAAATCGTACTGATGCTGGCGTATTTCCCTGTTCTCAGCTTTTTTATTGACAAAATCAGTATAATTGCCTTTAAAACTATACGCTTTTGTATTTTCAAGTTCTATTATTTTATTTGTTATATTATCCAAAAAGTACCTGTCGTGCGAAATTATAATAACGGTCTTTTTGTAATTTTTTAAATAATTTTCAAGCCACTCAAGGCTCGAAATATCGACGTGATTTGTAGGCTCGTCCAGCAGTAAAATATCAGGCTCGGCTAAAATTAATTTTATAAGCCCGAGTCTTGTTTTCTGACCGCCGCTTAAAGTAATAATTTTCTGCTCCCAGGATTCAGGGGGAAAGCCAAGCGATTCAAGCGCGGATTTTGTTTTGCCTTCGTATTCGTAGCCGCCTCTGTCTGTATATTCCGAAATTAATTTAGAGTGCGAATCCAGAAGTTTCTGGAGATATTCGAGTCCGACGTTGTCGCCGTCGGTTTTTTCATGAACTTCGGCGTTGTAATCCGCAAGCTGTTTTTCAACAGAGCCTATTTTGATTTCCAGGTTTTTAAGATAATTAAACACGTTTATAACAGAATTATAAACGGTTTCGTTTTCATTAAGCGCGGGGTCTTGTCTCAAAACTCCTACAGACGCGTTTTTCATAATCGAGACATTGCCGCCGGTGGAATTTATTTCGCCCGTTATTATTCTGAAAAGGGTGGTTTTCCCCGCGCCGTTTACGCCGATAATGCCGGCTTTGTCGCCTTCTTCAACATAAAACGAGACATCTTTTAATATATCTTTTGCCCCGATAGAAAAAGATATATTTTCGCAGTTTAAAGCAATCATAGTTATTAATCCCTAAAATAATTATGGGTTATTATACTTTTCACAAGCATTTTCCAATAATTTAAAATCACAGCTGTTCGTTAATAAATTTTTATTTAATTTTTTTGTAATTATTGTATATGTTCTCTGTGCCTGATTGTGTATATGCTCTGCATGGTCTATACAAAATTGAAGTTGAGCATTTAAAAACATTCTTCTTTTTATATCTGCTTCATTTTTAATAATTCTGATACTTATGCAGTCGTTTGGTACAGGAAACATATAATTAAATCTTAAAGAACCTTTTATTTTATTAAACTTATCATTCTCGAAAGTTATTAAAATATTTTCCGATTGTTGTTTTTTATATGACGTTACTGGAACATAATAATTAAACTTGTTTACGTTAAGAACCACTCCGCATAAAAATTTTTGTTCTCCTTGATATTCCATATCGGGAATACAAGTAAATCCACGAGTAGCTGTTTCCGTAGATTTTAAATATTCTATATATTTTTTATCTACGTCATAAAAATCTAATTTTTCCATAAAGTCTCCAAAAAAAGCAACGGGCAAACAAGTTTCCCCGTTTGCCACATCACAATTCACATTTAAAGCAGTGAAGCGCTTAGCTCTATAATTCGCGCTTAAAGCGGCGAAGCACTTGACTAATATAATTCACATTCAAAGCAGTGAAGCACTTAACATCAAACAATGCTTATATACATAAAATTTATTTGTTTGACGCATTTATTTTATCACATAAAATATATTTTGTCAAGTATTTTATTAAATTTAATCCGAAATATACGGTATAAGCGCAATGTGCCTCGACCTTTTCACAGCGGTTGTGAGAAATCTCTGATGTTTGGCGCAGTTGCCCGTTATGCGGCGGGGCAGAATTTTTGAACGCTCCGATAAAAATTTCTTTAATCTCGCGACGTCCTTATAATCTATGCTTTCAACTTTTTCCGCGCAGAAAGCGCATACTTTTTTCTTTTTACGCATACGCATACCGCCGGGTCTCTGGTCTCTGTCTCCTCTATCATTTCTGTCTCCCCGGTCGTTCCGGTCGCCTCTGTCCCGGTCTCTATCTCTGTCTCTGTCCATGTATATTTAAGCCTCCTTAATTTATCAAAATTACTAAATGCTGAATGTTAAAACGGTAAATCGTCGTCCGAACTTATTTCTTCAAACTTAGGCGAAGATTCATAGCTTGTGGAATACGACGAAGCCGGAGGAGTCGGACCCGGGTCCATTCCCATGCCCGAACCGCCCATGCCGTCCGATACGCTTCTTCGCTCGACAAAAGTTATTTCGTCTGCGATAACCTCGACGGTCGTGCGTTTATTGCCGTCTTTGTCTTGCCAGTTTCTCGACTGTATCGCCCCGCAAACCAAAATCGGCTTGCCTTTTGAAAAATATTTTGTTACAAATTCAGCCTGATTTCTCCATGCCACTATATCGATAAAATCTGTCTGCTGAGGTTCGCCCGGTTTTATAAATCTGCGTCCGACGGCAATTCTGAACGAACAGACGTTTACGCCGCTCGGCGTTGTTTTAAGTTCGGGGTCGGCAACCATATTGCCTACCAGTATAACTTTGTTAAAACTTGCCACGTTTTTAACCTCCTGAAACTAACTTGTTCGTTTGTGTGTTTGTTTACTAAATTTACCAAATTTACTCGATTTATTTTTCTTTTTTAACGATTATCGAACGCAGAACAATGTCACCGTTAATCTGGTAAATACGGTCAAGCTCCGCGATAAACTGGGGACCCGAACTGAAATTGACGAGGACGTAATAACCTTCTTCCATGAACTGGATAGGATAAGCGAGCCTCCTGATTCCCCATTCGTTTTTTTCGATTACTGTGCCGTTTGCGGCGATTAAATCCGTAAATTTATCTACTGCGGATTTTGTGCCTTCGTCTCCCAAATTCGGCTTCAGGATAAAAATGGTTTCGTAATCAGAAATAACGTTACTCATTGCGATACACCTCCTTATGGACTTCAGACCCGGAATTAATAAATAAACCGGGTAAGGATTTATTATATTTTTCTGAATTTTAACATAAAACAGAAAAATAACGCCGGATTTCCGACATATACACTATTATATAACAATAAGTATGCAATGTCAAGAGAAAATTT